>Ga0126371_10005840_pt1 | contig 10934 bp, 11 predicted proteins | sample PanSoiMetaPlot_4_FD_110145 | JGI IMG/M metagenome (GOLD analysis project Ga0126371, IMG submission 110145) | Tropical forest soil microbial communities from Panama - MetaG Plot_4 | ecosystem: Environmental > Terrestrial > Soil > Tropical forest > Bulk soil | place: Panama | collected 2016-02-17
AGAACTGTACGAACAGCTCGGCACCGCGCAGGCGCCGATCGTGCTCGACGTGCGTCGCTCGGCCGACATCGCGCCGGACGACCGCACGATCGTGGCGGCCCGCCGCCGCGATCCCGAGGACATTGCGCGCTGGGCCAAGGATCTGCCGGCCGGCAGCCGCGTCGTCGTCCACTGCGTGCACGGCCGGCAGGTCAGCCAGGGCGCGGCCGCCATGCTGCGCGAGCGCGGGCTCGACGCGCGCTATCTCGAAGGCGGCATCGCGGATTGGCGCGAGAGCGGGTTGCCGACCCGCAATCTGATCGCCCCGACGCCCGGCAAGTGGGTCACGCGCGAGCGGCCGAAGATCGACCGCATCGCCTGCCCCTGGCTGATCAGCCGCTTCATCGATCCGGAGGCGGAGTTCATCTATGTGCCGGCCGTGCAGGTCCTGCCCGTCGCGAGCGAGACCGGCGCGACGCCCTACGACATCGCCGGCGTGCAGTTCACCCACGAGGGCGAGCGCTGCTCGTTCGACACCATCCTGCGTATCTACGACATCCACGATCCGGCGCTCGATCATCTCGCCACGGTCGTGCGCGGCGCCGACACCTCGCGGCACGATCTCTCGCCCCAATGCGGCGGCCTGTTTGCGATCTCGCTCGGCCTGTCGGCCAATTTTGCCGACGACCACGCGATGCTTGCGCACGGCCTCGTCATGTACGACGCGCTCTACACCTGGTGCCGCAGCCTGCAGGCGGAGACGCACAACTGGCCGCCCAACAAGCCGGTGCAGCAGGCCGCGCAACACGTGCCGGCATAGCGGAGCCCGTCGAAGCCCATGAGCTACACCATCAAGCCGCTGTCCTGCGATCCGAGCCGTGTGCGCGGCATGTCGGAGCGGCTCATCGTCAGCCACTACGAGAACAACTATTGCGGCGCCGTGAAGCGCCTCAATCTCATCGTGGAGCAGCTCGCCGGGCTCGATCCCGCAACCGCGCCCGGCTACCTGCTCAACGGCTTGAAGCGCGAGGAGCTCGTCGCCACCAACTCGATGGTCCTGCACGAGCTCTTCTTCGACGGCCTGGGCGAGGCGGGCGAGCCCGGTGCCGCGCTGCGCGAGGCATTCGCGCGCGATTTCGGCTCCTACGAGCGCTGGCGCGCCGAGTTCGTCGCCATGGGCAAGGCGCTCGGCGGCGGCTCGGGCTGGGTGTTGCTGGCGTGGTCGCCGCGCGATCGGCGGCTCGTCAATCAGTGGGCCTCGGATCACTGCCACACGCTGGCGGGCGGCACGCCGATCCTCGCGCTCGACATGTACGAGCACTCCTATCACATCGATTTCGGCGCCAAGGCCGCCGGCTACGTCGACGCGTTCATGGATGCCGTGCAGTGGAAAAATGTCGAGCGGCTGCTCGGCAATGTGGCGCGGACCTGACGGAGGCGATATGCGAATCGCTGTCGTGCTCTTTGCGCTGTTCGGGGTGTGCGGCGCGAGCCACGTCGCCCGCGCCGAGCAGGCCCCTGACTGCAAGGCCTGCACGGCCGAGCGAAAAATCTGCCGACAGGCCCATTCGCAGCAGGCCTGCGACAGCGAGTATGCGGTCTGCGTGAAGCATTGCGCGCGAAAATAGCGCCATTCGAATGTCAGGAGAGAACGCCGTGACAGCGACGACGACAACGACCCGGGGACCGATGGGCGAGATGGTGCTCTATTTCCTCCGCCTCGGCCTGCTCGGCTTCGGCGGGCCGGTCGCGCTGGTCGGGCAGATGGAGCGCGAGCTCGTCGCCGAGAAGGGCTGGCTGACCAAGGAACAGATGCGCGAGGCGATCGCGATCTGCCAGTCGCTGCCCGGGCCGCTCGCGATCCAGGTCGGCATCTATATCGCGTGGCTGCGCTGCGGCTTCTGGGGAGCCTGGGCGGGCGGGTGGGCCTTCATCCTGCCGAACTTCGTGATCGTCGCGGCGCTCGGCGCGCTCTATGTCCACCTCGGCGACCTCAAGGCGGTGACCGGCATCTTCTACGGCGTGAGCCCTGCCGTCATCGCGCTGATCCTGCATTCGTGCTGGCGGCTCGCCAAGCTCGGCATGGAGGACTACGTGCAATGGGCGATCGCGGCGGTCTGCCTCGTCGTCACCGTGATCCTGCAGGCCGAGGTCGCGCTGCTCTTCCTCGGCGCCGGCTTCGTCGGCATCCTCTATTACGGCAGCCTGTTTCGCCGCCCGCCCGCGACCGCCGCCGCGCTTGCGGCGCCGCTCGCCGCGCCGGCCCTCGCGCAGACGGTGCCGGCCGCATCCGGCGCGACCCTGACCAAGCTCACACTCTTCTTCCTCAAGGCCGGCGCGCTCACCTTCGGCAGCGGCCTCGTGATCGTGCCGTTCCTCGAGCAGGGGCTGGTGCATCAGTTCAATTGGCTCGACGAGCGTCAGTTCCTGATCGCGGTCGCGATCGGCATGATCAGCCCGGGCCCGGTGGTCATCACGGCGACCTTCGTCGGCTATGTGGTCGCCGGCTTCTGGGGCTCGCTCGCCTCGACGGTCGGCATCTTCCTGCCGTCCTTCCTTCTCGTGCTCATCGCGGCGCCGCTGCTCGCCCGCTACCGCGCCAACCCGAACGTCCAGGGCTTCGTCAAGGGCGCCTATGCGGCGGCGATCGGCACCATCCTCGGCGCCTGCTACCTGCTCGGCAAGATCGCGATCGGCGACTGGCTCACGGCGCTGATCGCGATCGCATCGCTTGCGGTGCTGTTTCGCTGGAAGGTCAGCAATCCGCTGCTGATCGCCGCGACCGCCGTCGTCGGGCTGATCGCCTACCCGTTGCTGCAACCCGAATGGGTGATGGTGAAATGAACCGAATCAAGCGTCTTGCGGCATCTGTGCTCTGCGTCCTGCTCGCCGCGCCCGGCGCGGCGCCGGCCGCCGAATTGCTGGAGCTCGAGGCGAAAATTCCGCTCGTGGACGTCGCGGGCCGCATCGATCACCTGGCGTTCGACGCAGGCCGCGGCCGCCTGTTCGTCGCCGAGCTCGGCAACGACAGCGTCGGCGTGGTCGACGTGGCGGCGCGCAAGGTGATCCATCGCATCGGCGGCCTGAAGAACCCGCAGGGCGTCGGCTACGTGCCGGCCCTCGATCTCCTGCTCGTCGCCAATGCGAGCGACGGCTCGGTGCGATTCTTTCGCGGGCCGGACTATGCGGCGGCCGGCCGCATCGATCTCGGCGACGACGCCGACAACATCCGCGTCGATGCCCTGACCAATCGCGTCTATGTCGGCTACGGCGGCGGCGCGCTGGCGCTGATCGATCCCGCGATTGCGCGCAAGATCGCGGATGTTCCGCTGCCGGCGCATCCCGAATCCTTTCAGCTCGATCACAAGCGCAACCTCATCTATGTCAACCTGCCGGATGCGCGCGCGATCGCGGTGGCCGATCCCGAGAGCAAGCAGGTGACGCGCTGGCCGATGCACGTCGGCTCCGCGAATTTCGCAATGGCGCTGAGCGAGGATGCGGAGCAGGTGATCGCAGTGTTTCGCCGTCCGGCGCGTCTCGGCGTATTCGCGATGGTCGACGGCGCGCAGGTCGCGGCGCCCGAGAGCTGCGGCGACGCCGACGACGTCTTTCACGATGCCAAGCGCCGGCGCGTCTATGTGAGCTGCGGCGAGGGTTTCGTCGACGTGTTCGACGACGACGGCTACCGTCGCATTGCTCATATCCGCACGGTCGCGGGCGCGCGCACCGCGCTGTTCGTGCCCGAGATCGACCGGCTCCTGCTCGCCGTGCGGGCGAACGGGCGCGAGCCGGCCGGCATCTGGGTGTTTCGCCCGAACGACAGCCAAGGACACTGAACATGTCGGCCGCCTTCCCACGCGAAGATTATGAACCGCTGTCCTCCAGGAGCACGGACATGCTCCAAGATATGACGCATCTCGACGTGATCGATTTTCACTGCCACCATGTTCCCGCCCGCTTCGAGCTGACGGCCGCGCGGGCGGCGCCGGCCAACCAGCAGGCGCGTTGGGCGGCGATCGCGCGAAAGCTGTCGGACGAGGATCTCTTGCTCGAGGACATCCGCGCCGGCCGGCTGGCCGCCCGGGTCGTCAGCATGCCCGCCCAGTTGATCGCCGACGCGGACGGAAATGTTCCGCACGACACGATCGAGGCCATGAACGATCATCTCGCCGGTCTCGTCGCGCGATACCCGGGCCGCATTCATGGCTTGGCGTCGGTTGACGCCTATGACGGCGAGCGCGCCGCGCGTGAGGCCGAGCGCAGCATTCGCGCGCTCGGATTGAGCGGACTTTTCGTCGACTGCGCGCGCGGCAGCACCTTGATCGACGCGCCGCAGGCGCGCCCGACGCTGGAGGTTGCCGCACGCCTCGGCGTGCCGGTCTTCGTGCATCCGGTGGCGCCGCAGCCGCTCACGCGTCAGATGGCGCCGTACGGGGTGATCGGGACCTTGTTCGCCCGCGGCACCATGAATTCGGCCGCGTTGATCGCGCTCGTCGAAGGCGGGGTGTTTTCCGAGCTCCCGGGTCTGCGCGTCGTCGTGACCGCGCATGCAATCGGCGGTGTCGCGATGGCGTCGGGCCTGTCAAGCCAGAGCCGGCTGCCCTCCGGCACGATCGAGGTCATGCGCCGGCATGTCTTCATCGATACGCAGCTCGTTCATCCCGCACTGATCCGCGCGTCGGTCGATCTCCTCGGAGCGGACCACGTGATGGCCGGCAGCGACTGGCCGATCGTCGACGAAGGCCCAATTCGCGACGCGGTCGCGGATGCGCTATCCGGCCTGGGACTGTCCGAAGACCAGCGGATGGCTGTCGGCACGGACAATTGCCGGCGGCTGTTGCACTTGAACTGACGATGCGGGAGTGTCGGTCACTGATTCCGTCCCGGGCAAAGTCGCGAGGAACGCGATGCCGCGTCCCAGGATAGCGCGGGCCTGCCGTCGTCGCCGGATCGCCGGCGGCGCGATCCTCGTCGCGCTCGCGACCTGGGCGGCGCCCGCCTGGGCCTATCGTCCGTTCGACGGCACCGATGCGGCCGTCGCCGATCCGGGCGAGATGGAGATCGAGTTCCAGCCCGCCGGCGTGCGGCGCGACGACACGCAAAAATTCCTGGTCGCGCCCGCAACCGTGTTCAATCTCGGCCTGCCGCACCAATGGGAAGCGGTGCTCGAGGGCCAGGTCGAGACGCCGTTTTCGCCGTCCGGGCCATCGAGCCTCGCGGCGACCGGCGCATTTCTCAAGCACGTGCTGCGCGAGGGCGTGCTGCAGGACAAGACCGGGCCGAGCATCGCGACCGAGTTCGGCCTGCTGCTGCCGGAGGTCCAAGGCGATTCCCGCTTCGGTGCCAGCATCTCCGGAATCGTGTCGCAGCGCTACGACTGGGGCACCGTCCATCTCAACGGTGCGGCCGCGCTGTTGCGCGACCACAATGCCGACCTGTTCGTCAGCGCGATCGTCGAGGGGCCGATCACCTGGAAGGTGCGGCCGGTGGCCGAGGTCTTCTATGAGGACGAGGTCGGCGGCTCGCACACCGTCTCCGCGCTGGTCGGCGCGATCTGGCAAGTGCGCGACAATCTGAGTTTCGACGTCGGCATCCGTCATGCGCTCACCGACGGCCGTCCGGTCGACGAGCTGCGAGCCGGCGTCACCTTCGGCTTCCCGTTGGGCCTGTTCGGCGGCCCGGGACACAAATGAGCCGAGCCATGACGGCGGCCGACGATCTTGCCGGGGCGGATGGCCTCGAGGCCGCGACGGGCGAGGCCGCCCGCGCCCGCCGCCGCGACCTTGCGCTGCTCTATGCGGCGCGCGCGGCGCGCAATTTCGGCGACGGCTTTGCGGTGATCATCCTGCCGGCGTATCTCGCCGCGATCGGCTTCGCGCCGGCGGCGATCGGCATCGTGGCGACCGCGGCGCTGCTCGGCTCGGCGCTGCTCACCCTGTCGGTCGGGTTCCTGGCGCCGCGCTTCGATCTGCGCGGCCTGCTCATCGCCGGCGCGCTTCTCATGGCGGCGACCGGGGTCGCGATGCCCAACGCCGAAAGCATCGTCCTCATCGTCGTGGTCGCGTTCATCGGCACCATGAACCCGGCGACCGGCGACATGGGCGTGCTGGTGCCGATCGAGCACGCCATGCTGGCGCACGAGGCGCCCGACGCCGATCGCACCAAAGTATTCGCGCGCTACAGCCTGATCGGCGCGATCGCGACCGCGGCCGGCGCGCTCGCGGCGGCGACGCCCGACGCCTTGCGGCTTGTCGGCGTCGCGCCCCTGCCGGCGCTCAAGGCCATGCTCTACGGCTACGGGCTGCTCGGGCTGTTCGGCGCCGCCTGCTATCGCTTGCTGCCGCGCGCGAAACCCGCCGCCGACGCGCCGGCCAGCGCGCCGCTCGGACGCTCGCGCCGCGTCGTCTACCGGCTCGCGGCGCTGTTTTGCATCGACGCCTTCGCGGGCGGCTTTGCGGTGCAGTCGCTGGTCGCGCTGTGGCTGTTCGAGCGCTTCGGCATGTCGCTCGCCTCGGCCAGCCTGTTTTTCTTCTGGACCAGCGTCTTGAGCGCCCTGTCGTTTCCGGCGGCGGCGCGGCTCGCCCGGCGCTTCGGCCTCGTCAACACCATGGTGTTCACCCATCTGCCGTCGAGCGTCTGCCTCATCGTCGCCGCCTTCGTGCCGAACCTCGTGGGCGTGCTGGCGCTTCTGCTGGTGCGTGCGGCGCTCTCGCAGATGGACGTGCCGACCCGCACATCTTATGTGATGGCGGTGGTCACGCCGCAGGAGCGGCCTGCTGCCGCGAGCGTGACCGCCGTTCCGCGGACCCTCGCGTCGTCACTGAGCCCCGCGCTCGCCGGCGTTCTCCTGGCGACACCGTTCTCCGGCCTGCCGCTCGTGATCTGCGGCGCGCTCAAGATCGTCTACGATGTGGCCCTGCTCGTCTCGTTCCGCCACATCAAGCCGCCCGAAGAGCGGGGAGGGGGGTGACGCGCATATATAATGCCGCTCCGGTGCTCGCCGCTTGGGTGCCCCGGGAGCTGGGAGGTAATCGAAGGTGCCCTCCGTCGACACCACGATGATCGTTCTGGCCGTGATCGCCTTGGTCGCAGCCTCGGTCAACGGCGCGATCGGCTACGGGTTTTCCTCGCTCACGGTGCCGCTCGCGCTCACCTTCCTGACCAACCGGGTGCTCAATCCCGCCGTGGTCTTGGTCGAGGTGCTCATCAACTGGTATGTGCTGCTGATCAATCTCGGCGGCGTTCGCACCGTCTGGAAAAGGGTCGTTCCCATTCTGATCGGGCTGTTGCCCGGGATCGCGGTCGGCGCCCTCCTGCTCGCCTCGGTGTATCCAGGCTGGGTCAAGTTCGTCACCTACACGGCCATTCTGCCCCTCATCCTGGTTCAGGCCGCCGGCTGGCGCCGGCCGCTGCGGTCGACATGGCTGATCGGGCTTCCGTTCGGGACGGGGCTGGGCGTCCTCTATTCGCTCACGACCATCTCGGGACCGCCGCTCGCGATGCTGTTCAACAACCAGGGTCTGGTGAAGAACGAGTTTCGCGCCGGTCTCGCCCTGGTCCGGGTCGCCGAGTCGAGCATCACCGCCATCGTGTACTACCAGCTCGGCCTGTTCATCACCGAAAGCCGGGACATCTTGCTGGCGTTCGTTCCGAGCGTTCTCATCGGAATTCCGCTCGGTGCATTTCTGCTGCGCCGGATGGATGCCGAGACGTTCCGTCGCATCTGCATGAGCTTCGATGCCTGGGTCGTCGGATTTGGCCTGTCGCGCGTGTTGATGGAGCTCGATCTGGTGCGCAGCCCCTGGGCCTACAGCGTGATGGCCGCGACCATCCTGATCGATTGCTATCTGCTCTATGTGTTCTTCGTGGTCCGCAAAGCGGCATCGCCTGCGACGACAACCGAGGCAATGAGGTTCGCTCCGGGGCTGAGCGCGAGGCTGCGGGGCTATCATCCGGGCGAGCGGCACGAGCACGAGACCGATGCCGCATCCTCTGACGATCCGCTTGCGTCGCGCAATCGACGCGCCGATCCCTGACTGATCGAAGGCGTAAGGCGAAAGCTACTCGCCCTCCCACGGCCGCCGGCGCGCTCCGTGGCGCACGTAATGGATGATCACTTCCTCCTCGCCGACTTCATACACGATCAAAATAGTTGCCGAGCGGCAAGCGGCGGAATCGCGACTTGCCGGCTGCCTGGCCGATGTAGGGCCGTTCGGCGGTCCGCCTTGCCGCGTCCTCGATGCGTGTGACGAGACGCGCTGCGGCCTCGCGGTTGTCTTGCGCAATGTATGCGAATATGGCCTCGAGATCGGCAAGGGCGCCGCGTTCGTATCGCAGCCTCATGCGCCGCGGTAGCGGGCGAACAACTTCTCGACCTCTTCGTCGCTCGCGAGGTCTCGCCGGGCGGCGCGGGCCTCGATAATCGCCCATTCCTCGTCGGTGATGTCGTCCACGCCGCGCAATGCTTCGACTTGCTGCGCGAAACGTGCCACCTTTTCCTGGTCTTCGGGCGGCCAGGACAGCACGCGGTCGAGAATGTCCTTCACCTGGTCCTTGGTCATGGACCCATTGTAGCAAATCGTTCGCCTGGCGAAATAGAGGCCAAACCAACTCCTGGCTCTGCGCCCGAATTTGCTCTTGGCCGGCTGCCGTACCGATCGGATTCTGGGGCCGGCCTCGCGCTGTACGGTCGGCTCGATCAGGCTACGTTCCGCAAGATCGTGCTTGGCCCGCCGCTTGTCTCGGGTGCGACGCTCGTGTGAACCGCTTTCCGCACGCGCTGCAAGCGGCGCCGTCGGAACCTCGCCGACGAGGTTCGCCCCAGAGCTGGCCGTGCGCGCAAAATTGACGGACGCCGCGACTCCTGTCAGCTTTGCCTTCAGGTCGTCGGCAACCACCCCTCAGCCATCGTTCGGCCAAGCGTTGCCCTGTCTCGGCCCGGCGTTCCGCCGGGCGGATGGGGTATGGCCATGAGCGACTTGAGCGACCTCAGCCTTCTCGATCTTTTCATATTTCTTGCCGCCGGCTTCGCGGCCTCTCTCATCACCGGGCTTGCCGGCTTCGCCTTCGGCATCATCGCGGCCGGGCCGTGGCTGCATGTGTTGAGCCCGGCGCAGACCACCGCGTTGATTGTCGGGTTCGGCCTCGTGGTCCAGGGCTTTTCGGTGTGGAAGCTGCGCGCCGCCATCCGGCTGCCGCGGCTGTTGCCGTTCCTGATCGGCAGCGCGGTCGGCGTTCCACTCGGCGTCGCGCTGTTGCACCTGGTCAGCGCCGCGCATTTGCGCATCGCGACCGGGGCGATCCTGATCGCCTACAGCCTCTACGGCCTGTTGCGTCCGAAACTGCCGGACATGAGCAGGCACGGCCGCGCCGCCGACGCAACGGTCGCCCTTTTTGGCGGCGTGCTCGGCGGCGCCACCGGCCTCGCCGGCATCCTGGTTACCATCTGGTCCGGCCTGCGCGGCTGGCCGAAGGACGAGCAGCGCGCCGTGTTTCAGCCGACCGGCGTTGCGACCTTCGCCATGATCGGCCTTTGGCTCGGCGGCACCGGGGTCGCGGTCGGCAACGCCGTGCTTCTCTTTATTGTAGGGCTGCCGGTGGTGCTGATCGGGACGTGGGCCGGGCTCAAGTTCTATGGTCGGCTCGATGAGGCCTCCTTCCGCAAGGTCGTGCTCGGCCTGCTGCTCGTATCGGGTGCGACGCTCGTCGTGTGAGGCCCGCTTGCGCCGCTCGATCCGTCTTGCCAAGCTGGCCCGGAAGGCTGCAGAAATCGATCGTCTCCTGGAGGAATCCCCATGATCAGCAAGTCACTGGCGTGTGCGACGGCGCTCGTCTGCCTCGTGCTGCCGGCGCACGCGCAAGACTTTCCGGACGGACCCGGCAAGGACACGGTCCTCGGCGTGTGCGGCGGCTGCCACGACATCAACCGGCTGAAAGCCGGCTATACGGCGGAAGGCTGGCAAACCGTGATCGCCATGATGCAGAATTTCGGCGCGCTGGTGCCGGAGGGGCAGTGGCCGGTCGTCACCGACTATCTGACCAAGAGTTTCCCGGAAAAGCCGCGGCCGGCTGCCGCGATCGTCTCGGGCCCGGTCGAGGCCTCGATCCAGGTATGGCCGTTGGATACGCCCGGCTCGCGGCCGCACGATCCCATGGCGGCCCGTGACGGCAGCATCTGGTACACCGGCCAGCTCGCCAACGCGCTCGGCCGGCTCGATCCGAAGACCAGCAAGTTCAAGGAATACAAGCTCAAGCATGCGCAGACCGCGCCGCACGGCCTCGCCGAGGACAAGGACGGCAATATCTGGTTCACCGGCAACTTCGCCGGCCTGATCGGCAAGCTCGATCCGAAGACCGGCGAGGTCACCGAGTACAAGCTGCCCGACCCGGCCGCCAAGGATCCGCACACGTTGGTGTTCGATCACGACGGCATCCTGTGGTTCACGGTCCAGCAGGGCAACCGCGTCGGCCGGCTCGACCCCAAGACCGGGGACATCAAGCTCGCCACCCCGCCGACCGAGGGCGCGCGGCCCTACGGGATGGCGGTCAACTCCAAGAACGTGGTGTTCTTCGTCGAGTTCGGCGCACCCAAGGTGGCGACCATCGACAACAACATGAAGATCACCGAGTACCCGCTGCCCGATCCGCAGGCGCGACCGCGCCGCATCGCGATCGGTCCCGACGACATCGTCTGGTATACCGATTTCGCCCGCGGTTATCTCGGCCGCCTCGATGCCGCGACCGGCAAGGTGACCGAGTGGCAATCGCCGAGCGGGCCGAAGTCGCAGCCATATGGCATCGCCTACACGAAAGGGGCGCTGTGGTACTGCGAGTCGTTTGCCAAGCCGAACACCATCGTGCGCTTCGATCCCAAGACCGAGAAGTTCCAGACCTGGGCGATCCCCGGCCGGCTCGGCGGCGACATCGTGCGCAACATGGACGTGACGCACGACGGC
>Ga0126371_10005842_pt1 | contig 10932 bp, 12 predicted proteins | sample PanSoiMetaPlot_4_FD_110145 | JGI IMG/M metagenome (GOLD analysis project Ga0126371, IMG submission 110145) | Tropical forest soil microbial communities from Panama - MetaG Plot_4 | ecosystem: Environmental > Terrestrial > Soil > Tropical forest > Bulk soil | place: Panama | collected 2016-02-17
CGCGATGGGCGTCGAGGGCAGCAGCGAGTCGCTCAGGTTGTCCACGAGGATCGTGATCTCGACTGCGTCCACCGCCGTCAGCATCTGGCGCAGCCGCACTCTACTCGGGACGCAATTCGCACCTGTGATGCTAGTGATGCCTATATACTGATGACATGCGCACCACAGTGGCGATCAACGATCAGCTCCTGTCGGTCGCAAAGGCGGCCGCACGGCGGCGTGGCTATACGTTAGGCCGACTTGTGGAGGAGGCGCTCCGCCGCGAGCTCGCCGAGCCTGGTACTGATCGCCCGCCAGAGGTGCCGGTATTCCGCGGTGGTACTGGTCCGCGGCCGGGACTTGACCTGCGATCGAACCGGGCATTAATCGAACTCCTTGAGCCTGCTGAGCAGGCGGCGCAGTGAAGCTGCTCGACGTCAACGTGGTTCTGCCGGCGCATCGCGCTGACCATCCGGACCACATCGCCGCACGCAATTGGCTGGACACAATGCTGGCCAGCCGGGAGCAATTCGGTGTGCCGTGGATCGTGTGGTGGTCCTTTCTCCGGTTGTCGAGCCACCCGCGTGTTTTCCTCGTACCGACACCTGTGGACGAGGCGTTCGAGTTCATCCAGGCCATGCATGCGCAGCCGGGCCACATCTCCGTCGAGCCCGGAGACAATCACCTGGACTGCCTGCGCCGCGTGTGTCAACGCGGCGAGGCGACCGCTGACATGGTGCCCGACGCAGTCCTCGCGGCGCTCGCGGTAGAGCATGGTGGCGAGCTCGTCAGTTTCGACCGCGACTTCGCGCGCTTCCCGGACCTACGCTGGAGCCGGCCTGGACAGTAGTTCTATCTGGGGGATCGCATCGAAGACCGCGCTCACCTCAGTGGGTGGCGCCAGGCATAGAGTTCGACAAGTGTCCACGATGGCCCGGCAGTTATCAAAATTGGCGCAGGAGATCCTTTCGACAGGTTCGTTCGGCCGTTCTTGACAGCCTGGCTGACCCCTTCCCGGAACAAATCGAAGGGTGGGCGGTACGAAATTCACAATTGGCCGTCCCGCCAGGTGGATTTCGAAACTACGACCTTCAGTCGCTGCCGTTTTTCGGCTGACTCCTGCTAGACAGTCCACCGACCCCAGTTGGGCTCCCTCGCGTGTGAGTTTCTGGCGATCAGCGAAGCCGCGTGATCGCCGAGAAGATCGAGAAGAGGACGATCGCCCCCAGCACGAGCACGAACCACGCCGCCCCGAGGACTGTGCCGGCCTTCGCGATGGCCAAGCCCGCCTGGCCGGTGTGCGCGATCTGGCGCATAGCCACCTCGCCGAGGACGATGGCAAGCACGGGGCCCACCAACGGCAGCGCGACGAAGCCCAGGATGGCAAGGACGAAACTTGCGAGCGCTGCGGGGTTGAGGTCGCCGGTGCCCTGCTGCATGGCCAGGATTGTACGGGTCGGCCTACGCCGGCTGAAGATTCCGACGCCTGGCTGGCCATCAGGCTGCCGTTCTCTGTCTTCTTACCTTGGCTGGGCCGCCGTTGCAGCGGTCAACGCCGCTTAACAGAGAGTCCGAAAGGTATGGACGATGGCCCGCCGTGATCCCGCGATTGCCTTTTGAGTCAGCTGGGGACGACCTCGAAGGTCAGAGCCGGACGATGTCGATCCCGCTGAGGGTCATGGACTCTTTGTCCTGAGTCCAGACCTGGGCTCGATGAACAAGGGCGGTGGCGGCTATCCATGTGTCGTGCACGCGCGGCTTGCGGCCCGCCTGGAGTTCAGACGCGGCGAGCCGCACGCGCACCGAAGAGACCCTCTCGTCGGCTGGAAGGCCCGCGGTCTGCTCACGGACACGCGTGAACGTACCGAGACGCGTAGCACTGGTCTCGGCATGCGCACCATCAGTACACCGAGCTCCAGCTCGGCCAGCGTTACAACCGAAACTCCAACGTCGTCAGGCAGGGGCCATGCGAGCTGACGACTTTGCTCGACCGCTACGAAGACCGAAATGTCGACGATTGCCCGAGCACTCACGCCTTGCCGATGACCTGACCCCTTACCGCCCTCATATCAGAGAGGAGCTCGGCGTCCGCCGGCGATTCGCGCAGAATCCGCTCCATGGTCGCCCCACTGGCCCACCGCTGCGGCCCCAGAGGAACGAGCTCGGCCACCCGTCGACGGTTCACCGTCACTCGAAGCTTTCACCGGCCTCGACACGGCGCAGCACCTCAGCCGTCCGATTGCCCAGATCGCGGGAAGAAAAGTCGGACACGTGCTTATCTTGCTCCAGGCGGGGACATGTGCGAACAACGGGCGAGCACCACACCGATGAGGCTTATTGCGCCCGAGACCATCCGACGTTGGATCCGCGCGCGAAAGCTGCGCGCTCAAAAAGTAGGGACGCAGCACATCGTCGACGAGGCCGACCTGGACGAGGTTGCGGGTGGGGTCCGCTCTCTGTCGCTTCCGCGCGCGTGGCACCACCTGGAGCCTGGCGGACGAAATGGGGTGGGCAAAGACCTACGATGCCGAATACGTGGCCCTGGCCCGTCTCCTCGGCTGCCGACTGGTGACGCTCGACCGCAAGTTGCGGACTGCAACTGTTCGCTATGGGTTCGTGGTCTCGCCCTCTGAGCTCTGAGCTGCGGGCATCCGCTGCCATCGGCCGCCCATTGCGGCGGGTTCGTGGGCCCGAGTTGTGAGCTGGCAGTTCGATCCATCCGCCCCGCTGGTGACGCTTGACCAGAATGCCGACTACGTGCGCCTGCGGCGGGGCCTGAGTGAAGCTCAGTGGAGGTTGCCGTCGACGTTGGTGGCCACATTCCAGCAGGTGTCGTGGACACGCGTGACAGACGGCGCCAGTCGGTGCGCCGAGATCATGCCTGTCGCGGGCGAGGTCGACGGCGTCCCGGTGGCGGCGGTCCGGATGATGATCGGCGCACCGGCGGCCGCTCTGACGCTGGAAGCGGCGATTGCCCGCGGAATCCGCGACATTCTGGTCGTGGGCTCGGCTGGCAGCCTGCGGAAGGACCTGCCAATCGGCAGCGCCGTGCTGGTCACTGGCGCCGAGCGCGAGGACGGCACCTCGCACCACTACCTCCCGGCCGGCGAGGTGGTCGATGCCGACCTCGGCCTGACTGACCAGCTGGAGGCGAGTGCAGTGACGCTCGAGTTGCATCCGGTCAGGGGCCGCGCATGGACGATCGATGCGCTATTCCGCGAGACGGTGGCTGCCATTCGTCGGCACCGCGAAGCGGGAGTGCTGGTGGTCGAAATGGAGGCGGCGGCGATGTTCGCAGTGGCGCGCGTGCTGCGCTCATCGTGTCGGTCTCCGATGAGCTCTTCCACCCGGAGTGGCGGCCGGGTTTCGACGACCAGCGCTATGTAGACACGCTTTTGCTGGCCGCCGACGCAGTGCTGGCCTGTGCAGTCGGAATGCAGTCTGTGGCTCCCACTGGTGACTCTTCTGCCAGCTGAGGTGGCCAGCCCCGTTGCCGATGCGTACCCGACCAGATCTCGGTGGGCGTTCGGGTCCTCAGCCCGGGCGAGGGTGAGGAGACTCGGGCGCGGCGGCCCGATGTCGGCCACCGTTGGTTTAAAGGGCAAGGTGAGACCGAACGCAAGGCTCGCGGCCTAGGGTCCGATCGGTGCCATGCGAAGATCGTGGACCTGACGCGCGGATCGGATTCTGCGCGAGCTTCCAGAGCTAAGCGACACCAGCCGGGGCCACGTGGTCCACCGGCCCCAGCCGGGCGAAGGAGCGTTGCGGGCGAGATGCTACACTCCTGGAACGTTCGGCTCTGCCGGCCGAATTCATGCAAGGAGGTGGCGGCGATGCGCTCTATGGGCGTGTTCAGGTTCTGCAGCCGGCCGCCCCTCAGCGTGTGACGTACCGCTAAGCCTCAACCTTCGTTCCCGGCGACCGGCTGCCTGATTCCCACTCAGGAGGGCAGCACATTTGGTCAGCGAAGTCGCCCAGCGCTTTGTTCGCGCGCACCTTGCTACCGCTCGCATTGCTGCGTTTGGTCCGCTCGCGGACGGCCCGTGGGTGGCCTTCTCGGTCGCCCTGCGGTTCGTGCGCGTGCTCATCCTGCTGGCGATCTGGCCGACCCTGATCCCGCCCGGCGCGGTCGTATCCGGCTACCGGCTGGGGGCGGTGCTCACGTATTCGCTCGTCGCCGAGGTGTTCTCGTCCCAGCTCAACGTGCGTACGCCCATCGCCGGAGCGCTCTGGGATGGCGCCATTGCGAAGCGGTTCACCTGGCCGATGCCTCTTGCCACGCAGTACGCCGCCGAGATGGCCGGCGACTGGGCCCTGCCTATGCTGCTGGTCTCGGCGCCGCTACTGCTCCTGGCGCCGTTCCTTGGCGTCAACCCGCTGCCGGCATCGGTCGCCCACCTCGCGCTGTTTCTAGTGAGCCTCGTTCTGGCCATCGCGATAGGGGTCGCCATTGACATGGCCTATACCGTGCTCACCGTCCGAATCGACCTGGGCCCGTGGGTGCTCAACGCGGCGCGGAGCGTCCTCCAGGCCATTTGCTCGGGCGCCTGGGTGCCGCTCGCCCTGCTGCCCTTTCACATGGGCGCGCTGTTCGACTGGCTTCCGTTCGCCTCGGCGGCGTCCGCACCCATGCGCATCTATGTGGGGACCGGTGATCCCTTCCCGCTTCTTGCACTGCAGGTGGTCTGGGTGATCGTGCTCGGCGTCGCTGTCCGGGCGGCATGGAATGTGAGTCGCGAGAAGGTTGCGCTCTATGGCGGTTGAGACGATCCGCCTTCTGGGCGCCGGCGCCCGGATGAACGCGATCCGGATACTCCGCACCCGCGGACAGGCGATCGCGCACACGATCACCGACTTCATCTGGCATTCGGGCGCCATGTTGGCGCCGATCTTCGTCGCGGTCCGGTTCGGCCACATCGGTCCATGGCCGGTGCCCGCGGTCGTGTTCATGCTCGCGTACGGGACGGTTGTGAGCTCGCTGCTCGACGCACTCGGCGACAACTACTTCTTCATCAGCCGGCGCATCGGGCGGGGACAGCTCGACCACTACCTCGTCCAGCCGCAGCCGTTGTGGCGGATCCTGCTTACCGAGGGTTTCAATCCGCTGGACTTCTGGCCAACCCTGGTGCTGGGCCTGGCCCTGACTGCCTGGTCGGTGGTGCAGCTGCGTGTGACAGTGAACCTGGGTTGGTTCGGGATGCTCGGCATCAATCTGCTGGCGTCGATGGCGGTGCAGACCGCCTTTCTCTACGCGTGGGGCAGTCTCGCCTTCTGGGCGCCGCGGGGCGCCGAGGAGATCAGCTCCGCCGCGTGGAGCCTCATCGGCGAGGTGGGCTTCCCGCTGGACCCGGTGCCGCGGCCCCTCCGTCTGGTGTTGGTCAGCGCCGTGCCCAGCGGGCTGCTCAGCTGGCTCCCGTCGCGCGCGCTGTTGCATGTCAGTGGGGCCGGCATCGTGGATGCATGGCTCACCCCTGTCGCGGCGATCGTGCTCGGTGCATTTGCCCTCATCCTGTTCCGGCTTGGACTGCGGCACTACCACTCCACGGGTTCTCTGAGGTACACGGACCATGGCCACCGTCGTTGAGCTGCGCGGCGTCCACAAGTCGTTCCAGCGGCGCCTTCGGTCGGCGACGTTGCGAGGGCTGCTGCGCGACATTACACGTCCGCGGCGCGAGCTGGTCACCGCCCTGCGTGGGATTGATCTTGCGGTCGATGCCGGCGAGATGGTGGCCTACGCAGGACCCAACGGGGCCGGCAAGAGCACCACCATCAAACTGCTCGCGGGGCTGCTGGCACCCGATTCCGGAACCGTCCGCTCTCTCGGCGTCGACCCGGTGCGCGACCGCGTGCGGTACGTCGGCAATATCGGCGTCGTCTTCGGCCAGCGCACCGAGCTGTGGTGGGACCACCCGGTTGCGGCCACCTTTGCGTGGCGCAAGACCGTGTGGAACATCCCCGACGACGTCTACAAGAAGTCCCTCGCGTTTGCGCGCGAACTGCTCGGCCTCGACTCGTTCTGGAGCGCCGCCGCCCGCGAGCTGAGCCTCGGCCAGCGGATGCGCGCCGACCTCGCCCTAGCGTTGGTGGGCGAGCCGCAGATCCTGTTCCTCGACGAACCGACGATCGGCCTCGACGTGCTCGTCAAGCAGGAGGTGCTGGAGGCGATCCGCACGCTCAACCGCGAACGCGCTGTGACGGTGATGATCACCAGCCATGACATGGCCGACCTCGAGCAGCTGCGCGCTCGAATCGTCCTCCTCAATGAGGGCGCGATCGCCTTCGACGGCTCATTCGACGATCTGCGCCGCCGGATGGGCGACCCGCGGCGCCTGGTTCTCGAGACCGACTCGCCGGCGGCCCCGGCACTGGCGGGCGCCACGCATGTGCGCAGCGAGGGGATGCGCCACGAGTACGCCTTCGACGCCATCGCCACTCCGATTCCGGAACTGCTCGCGGCGGCTGCGGTGCGCGCGCATCTGGTGGACGTCGAGACGCACCGTGCTCCCATCGAGGATATGATCGCCGACCTCTACCGCGACTGGCGTGGCGCCTGAGCGGCTGCTCGGGTGGAGCGGCTGGCGAGCGTTTTGCATTGTCAGCAGTCACCACTACGACACCATCGATCTTTCCCGAGTTCGGATGCAGAGGGAGCGTGCCTTGCCGCTCATGCTTACGATGCTCAACGGAGAGCTAGGCACGGACGCCTAACGGCCTGCGGGGCGGCAGACTCACAGGTCACCAAATGCGGTTGAATACGACCCGCGTGTCCTCGCTTGCGGCAGGCGCATCTACTATCCGGCCATAATGCCGGCCTCGCGCTCGCGGCCAGCCTCCATAGGCTTCATTGCCAACCGCGCAAGGCCAAGGAGGCTCTCAGCCGGTGGTGAGACAGCCCACTGCAATGCAATATCAACCACACCAGCCGCGATCAAGCCGGCGGCTACCAGCAGCCCGGGCGTGCCGTGGATCGTGTGGTGGTCCTCTCTCCGGTTGTCGAGCCACCGCGTGTTGTCCCGTACCGATGCCTGCGGACGAGGCATTCAATTCGATCATGGCCATGCGCGCGCAGCCCGGCCACATCTCCGTCGAGCCCAGAGACAATCGCGCCGTTCACCGCGGCCGGGGGATGCAGCTAACCAGCGTCATCCCAGCATCCTCCCGAAACAACAGGCACAGGCCGAGGACACTGGTCCGCGCCTTGGCCCGAATTTGCGTGTGAAGAAGATGGCCCGTGACCCCGTACACAGGGTGTGAGGACCCCGGGGGTCGCGAGCTTTGAGCTCGCGCTCGAGGACGCGATTCGACCGGGCTACCGGCTTGCCTGCGGGATGTTGCACGACCCGCCGGCGGCCGAGGATGTCGTCCAGGACGCCGCCATCAAGGCGTGGCGGAAGCGGCACCAGCTCCGCGAGGGGTGGCCGCTGCTGCCGTGGTTCCTCGCCATCGTCGCGAACGAGTGCCGCAACCACCTACGCCGTCGATGGGCCTTGGTCCTCAGGCAAGCGAGCGTGCCGGCAGAAGTCGAGACGGTCGATCTCGAAGCCGGTGTAGACCTTCGTCGCGAGCTTATGCGGCTGCCCTCCGAGGACCGGCTGGTGGTGGTTCTGCACTTTCACCTGGACATGAGTCTCGACGAGATCGCGGCGGTCACGGGCCGATCGCCTGCTGCCGTACGCGGCCGTCTCTACCGTGCGATTAGAAAGGTTCGGGTCCAGATGGCGCCTCAGGAGGTGTATCGATGACACTGGATCGGGATGCTCACAGCCTGAGAGCGGCTCTGGAAGAGGTGACGCCGGCCGCCCCGCACCTGGTTCACACGGTCATGGCAGCGGTCCGCGCGACGGCGAGTGAGCCTCGGCCGCGCTTAGCCAACGGCCGGCGCCTTATGCGGCCGACGGCGGGCGCCGCCCTGCTCGCGGCGGTATTGATCGCCGTCATTGGCCTGTCTGTTTACTGGATGGGCGGCATCGGTCGGTCGGTTGCAAGCCACCAACGCAGCAACGGTCCACAGGGTGCGTCATCCGTGTACAGGTCGATGGACTCCGTCTTTGTGGGCAGCGCGGTGTCCGCGAATGAAGCCTGGATTGTGCAGTTCCACGAGTCCGTTCAGGAGACGCAGCCGGGCTCCTACAAAACGCAGGCGGGCACAACCCCGTTCAGCATCGTGTCCAGGACGACGGATGGCGGGCGCAGTTGGGTAAGGAAGCTGCGCTTCAACGGCATGTACGACTCGATGCGGTTCTCAGCCGACGGCCGCCGTGGCGTGATCTGGCCTACCAATGGGTCCGTTTATCGGACGGTGGACGGAGGTGACCACTGGTCGACCACGCGCATCCCCGAGGGGCTCTTCGTATACGCCATGACTTTCCTAGATCCCGACCATGGCTGGGCGGTTCTGTATCCCTCGGTCAGCGCGGCCCTGACCGTGTACGCGACCAGCGATGGAGGTCAGACGTGGGAGCCGCGCGGCGGCCTCGATCTGACGGGTGACCCCACCAGCGCGAGGACATTGGGGCGCGGCTCTGGCGGCCTCCGTTTCTCTGACGCCAGCCATGGGATGTACGTCCCGGACTTGGTGGGCCGAAGCAGCGGTTGGCCGGTCTTTCTGGTCACCAGTGATGGTGGTCAAAGCTGGCAGCGAGTTGGCCCGGCGATAGCTCCAGAGGCGGATACGAGCCTGGGCATGTACGCCAGCCTGCCGACCATCTTCGCGAACGGCTCCGGCCTGCTGCTGGTTATCGACAGCGCGAACAGGCTTTACGTCTACTCGACAACCAACTACGGAAGTACCTGGAGCGGCCCGCGCCGCGTGGCGCTGCCAAGCCTCCAGCCGAAGGCGGTGGCCGGTCGAAGGACACCACAGAAGACCTCGATCGCCGACGGCCGGCACTGGTGGATCCAGTACATGGTGGCCGACGAGAAGGTCATTTCCTCACTGATCTTCACCACAGCGGATGCTGGGCAGCACTGGACGTCGCTTCCGTCCAGCCCACTGATCGGGGACGTTGTCTTTGCGAGCCCGGCCGTCGGCTGGGCCGTGAATGTGGACTACTGGTCTTCCAGCGAACGCCTGTCACTGACAACTGACGCCGGTGCGCACTGGACGACCCTTGCGCTCCCGCCCGCAGTCGATTCGTGATCCAACGCCACGCTGAGCCGGGGCCGCTACATGGCGCCGCGAGTTAGGACGGTGAGGCTACAGCCAGTCCCCACTCTCGGGCAGCCTCCAGCATTCGCCGGTCATAGGTAACGAATTCGTCGATGCCGTCTCCCAGCGAGAGCGCCGCGGCGATGTGGATGGCGTCGAGCGAGCGCATTTCAGGCGGAGTCAGCTCGCCAGCTCGCTCCAACACTGATCGATCGACCTCGATAAGGGCAATGTCGGGCAGCAGCCGCCGGGCGTGAGCGACGTGGGCCTGCGAGATCCGCATCGACGCGCGCAGCACCTCGGTGCGAAGCAAGGCAGCTGCAACCATGAGTGATCGCCGACGAAGGTAGCGGCGGAGAGCGGTCGTTTCTGGTTCCTCGATCACCAGCTTCATGAATGCTGAGCTGTCGATGTAGACCGCTCTATCGCTCATCTGCTCTGAGCGCCGCCAGCGCCTCTGAGCCCAGCGGACGACCTGGTAGCGGCGGGAGCGGCCTGTGATCAAGGATGCTGCCGCGAGCCGGAGTGATCCTCCCCTCCGCCACCAATCGGGCATAGGCGTTCGTGTGGCGCAACGGCACAATGCGCGCTACCGGCCGCCCACGATCAGTGATTTCCACCGTTTCGCCAGCTTCGACCCGCTTGACCACGGCGCTGGCGTTCTGCTTCAGGTCTCGGATCCCCACACGGCCTATCATGACCACATTGTAGCATCTAGATGCTTCGATGTAGGCTCAGCTCCTCTGGAATAATCCCGGTTGCCCGGCCTGGTGGCGCCAGCGCCTGAGGTGCCAGTAGCCACCGGACAAGGGGGTTCAGGCCAGCGTTAAGGTGGTGGTGGTCACGGTCGTCCTGGCCACCTTCAGATGCTTGGAGATGCCCGGCTTGGACATCTGGAAGGCTGCGATATACACGCCAAGGCCAGGGCATGGGTGACTCAGCTCGGCGATCAGCTCCGTTCGCGGGCGGATCTGGCGCCTTGCGCGCGCAGCCGGGTGACCAAAGCCTGCCGGCCGGTATCCTGGCCATCAGCCGCGTCCAGGGGCGTGGCCTTGCCCCAGGAAGGGATCGCGTTCAGGTCGGCACCGCGGGCAAGAAGATACTCCGCCATCCGGCGCTGGCCGCCGGCGCATGCCTGGTAGAACGCCTCCGACACATCGTTCCGAGTAGGCGCCGGGCTGGCGTTGAAGAACTCCTCAACGCGAGACATCATGCCGAGCGCCGCCGCGTGCCACAGCCTATTGACCTGGGCCCCGCGCTCGACCAGCAGGCGGGCCACCTGCCAACATCGGTAGCCCACAGCGTCATCCAACGGTGTGCCGCCTGCGATCGAGGCTCCGGATGCCTCGATGTCAGCACCGCCTCGTCCCTGCCGCCCTCGATTCTCGCCGATGCGAGGCCTGGCTGATCCCGGACCAGTCGCTTCAAGCGACTCGAGGTCCCTCGTCTGGATCGCCTCGACCAACGCGACGGCGACCGGATCATCCTTGCCCAACCTCAAGCCATCGGGAGCTGCTTCGCGAGACAGCACCATCTTGGTGGTACCAGGATTCAGTGCGCCCTCACGCCGCCGCGGATCCGGCGCGGCGATCCCCAGTACGCCCACTCCTGGTACCAGCCCAGGATGTTCGCCCAACCCCAGCGCTTGCTGCGCCGCTTCTGGGCGGCGAGATCGGCGGCAACTTTCTCCCAACCCCGGTGCTCGAGCGTCACCCTGGTGCCACCGTCCACCGGCTCGAAGCGAACCTCGACCTCCGTGCCGTCGATGTCGTGGCCACGATCCTCGTAGTGGATGACGAGTCGAG
>Ga0126371_10005843_pt1 | contig 10932 bp, 8 predicted proteins | sample PanSoiMetaPlot_4_FD_110145 | JGI IMG/M metagenome (GOLD analysis project Ga0126371, IMG submission 110145) | Tropical forest soil microbial communities from Panama - MetaG Plot_4 | ecosystem: Environmental > Terrestrial > Soil > Tropical forest > Bulk soil | place: Panama | collected 2016-02-17
AAGAATTATTCTGGGGCGGCGATCGGTTAGATGACGCCATCGCTTGGGCGAAGCGTTGATGCACTTCTCCGTCGTGCCGCGACGAGGAGATATGGAGCTCTTGCAGCAGGCGGACACACCTAGTCAAATCGAGCGAGAAGGGTGGGGTGAAATGCGCCGGATCTACCGCCTCCGCCGGTGACGGTTATCCTCGCGCGTCGGTGAGTTGACGCCTTCGGCCGCAAAACAAAAGTTATTCGGAATAATATTGTCTAATTTGCGCGTTCTGATCCGGCGTGAGCCAATCTCTCGTGATGATCTTTCCCGGGTATTGCTCGAAAAGAATGTTCGGCTCCGCCCCCTCATACATGCCTAAATTTGGTCGTTGGACGCTGTAGCCGAGCATCTCTTGTAAATCTTTGGAAAAGTGCTTCGCGATTTCAGGAGGAGCGGCAAAATACTGATTTTCCGATTGCCTCAACCATCCCAAACAATAGCTCAGCGCGATGCCGGTGCGCGGGAGCTCACTGCGATTTTGGCCCCCTGCATGAATGACGGAGCCAAGGTAGATTAGGACTTCGCCAGGCTGCATTTCTGCCAGGGCTATTTCGTGTTCAGCGGGCAGGCGGTCGACCTCCCATAGATGACTGCCTGGCACAACGATAGTGGCGCCGTTTTCTTTCGTAAATTCGGTGTACGCCCACATGGCATTGACCATGAATTCAAACGGCTTGTGTGTCACCGGAAACATTGAATCATCGCGGTGGATCACCTGCGCCCTCTCGCCCGGCCAGATCTGGACACCTTGCGTGAGATTCAACTGAATCTTGTCGCAGTTGGGACCCAGTATTAGCTGCATATTCTCTACGACCTTGGGCATGTTTTGGACTTACGCGCTAGTGAATGAATTCGTTTTGTTGCCTCACCATAAAAGAATCCCTTGCAAAAATCGGCTCGCGCAAATTCAGGATCAAGTTCGCTCCGCAGATCAGCATATTCCTGATTACTCAGGAGCTCGGGTATAATGAGCGCTCCATCCTGGGTAAGGATCTCCACGGCGTCTTCGGTCGGCTCGGTACATTTGACCTTTCTTAGCGCGGCGTTGCTCATGAGCTGCTCCATCGTTGGTAAGGGCGTAATATATCAATCGGGAACGGCGGAGCTAACTACCTACCCAAGTAGGTTCGCTCGTTGCGGAGTTCTCACCCATTATCTCGCTGTTGATGTGCCTGATAGTACCCTCGTCTTAACGACCGATCGCTTGCGCCGTTGGGAGAACCAGTGCATAAACTTGCTGGCCGTTCAGGGTAAGGAACTATCGACCCCCCTTGTGCGTTAATATCTCCGATCCGTCCGGGGAACCGTCATGCACCTATCGAACGAAAGCCTTTTGATCATCATCTTGGTTGGGGTCGTCGCTGGGTGGCTGGCAGGTCAAGTGATGCAGGGGACAGGCTTTGGGCTGGTCGGGGATTTGATAGTCGGCCTGCTAGGCGCTTTCATTGGGGATTGGCTGCTACCGCAGCTGAACATCCATTTGGGGGTGGGGATCGTTGCCTTGATCATCAACGCCTTCATAGGAGCGATCGTACTGCTTCTTATCTTGCGGCTTATCGGAGGTGGGGGCTGGGGGTATCGCCGGCGGTGGGGCAGACGTTGGTAGAGCGTGGCCGCTCGGTAGCTCCCGTGGTATGGGGCGGCGGGGCCTGGCACGATCGGAGATGTGCGATCCGTTTTGGTCACGCCATCTGGTGATTCGTTGACGAATGAGGTCTCGACGAACAACCAGGATCACACTCGACCGCCGCCTCGGTCAGGGAACCGAGGTCGGGGGTGAAGGCCCGAAGCCCGTGGTCCCATGAAACAAGTCAGCGGAGGCCGCGGTCACCGCCTCTGGCAACTTGGGATAGTGAACCGCGGGGCGACACTGCGGGTCGTCGGGACCTCGCCCTTCCGGCGTCGTCGAAGAGATCCGACATCGCACGCATAGCTCGCTTGGCGGCGCACGCTGGAACGGCGTCCCCCGGCAACCGTTGAGGGCGCGATCGCGCCAAGCGCCGCCTCCGGACCATCCAGCCCCAAATCTTTGGCATTCCGGTCAGTTGGCGCACGCTGGGCAAGGAGCATGTGGACCGGGGGCTTCGGCGGTTGGCGCTCTATGGCACCGGGCGGAGGCTCCGCGGGTCAGCTGTACAAGCCAAAATATGGTCCGGCGGCTTTAGCGTTGACAAGTCGCAGGCGAACCGTTTTTGCTATAAAGACTTTGGCTGGAGGGTTCAGTATTTCAATACTTTAGCGCGAACAATTCAGGCTATTTTCAGGCCAAGAGTGCTTTTGATTGCGGAGGGCCTATGTTTGCGCCAGCGCTCGTTGGTGTAATGCCATTATCCGTGGCGGGGTTTGAAACATGCAGATCGCAGCTTTCCAGCCCTGGCGGGTCGGCGGTTGAGGGCCGGCCCATTCCATTGCTTGTCGCGAAATCCGAAGAAGTCCGGTGGCGCCGGTCAGTTACTAACCGCGACATTCGAGGAACGCAGCATGCGGATTTCCTGCACTGCGCTCTCCGACTGGTTTCACCGCCAGGACCAATTGGGCGTCCCAGCCAGCTGTCGCTAGCGTCACGTCGATCAACTCGGACCGCAGGAATGCGGGGTCCGGGTGTCTCGGTCTGCGGATACAGGCCGAAAGGGTCGGCGCGAACCCACGCACGGCAGCGGCACGGCTCGGCGGGATTGGAGAGCCGCGCCGGGCGTGCGAGAGTTTAACCCTTAGAAAGATAACGCGATAAACCACCGAGGGAGGATATTGACTTGGCTCTCACCAGTGCGGGTATCAGGTCCAATCGACAGCTCTCACCAGAGCAGTTGATCACCGTCTATAGGACAATGCTGCGTATCAGACGATTCGAGGAGCGGACGGCCGCGCTCTTCGTTGAAGGCACGGTGAAGGGGACGGCTCATAGCTACATCGGCGAAGAGGCAATCGCTTCGGCGGTCTGCGCCAATCTTCGCAAAGAGGACTATGTCGGCAGCTACCATCGCGGGCATGGTCATTGCATTGCCAAGGGGGCGAGCCTGCACAAGATGATGGCGGAGCTGATGGGGCGCGCCACAGGCTATTGCGGTGGGCTGGGCGGGTCCATGCATATCGCCAGTCTTGAGTTGGGCATTCTAGGGGCTAACGGGATCGTCGGCGCCGCGATGCCGCTATCTACCGGCGCGGCGTTGGCCTCCAAGGTGAGGCAGACCGGGCAGGTCGCCGTGGCGTTCTTTGGTGATGGGGCAGCCAACCAAGGCGTGTTTCACGAATCCCTGAACCTCGCCTCCGTCTGGAAGCTGCCAGTTATTTTTGTGTGCGAAAACAATCACTACGCGTTGACAACCTCATTTCGTTCATCAACGTCAGTCGAGCGGATCGCAGATCGTGCCAGCGCCTATGCCATGCCGGGCTATCGTGTTGATGGCAACGACGTGACCGAAGTCTACGAAACAGTGCGCGAGGCCATCGCCCATGCCCGCGAGGGCAGGGGGCCGAGTCTCGTCGAGGCGCTCACCTATCGTTGGGGACAACACTCGATGCGGGCTAATCTGGCGGACCCGCGCCCCGTTGATGAACTCGAGGCGTGGAAGAATCGCGATCCCATCGCGCTGGCGGAAGCCCAACTGCTCGATCGTGGGATTGAAGATCTTGCTGGTCTGAAGGTCATTGCGAATGAGGTTGACGAGGAAATCGAGTCCGCCACCGCCTTCGGACGCCAGAGTCCGCAACCCAGCCCACAATTCATGCTGACCGCGGTCTATGCACCGCATCGCAACGTGCCGGAACCCAGCCTCCAGAGTGATCGGGCGTTGTCCTTTCCGCAGGCGATCGCCGAGGGGCTGCGCCAGGAGATGGAGCGCGACGACTCCGTGATCGTGATGGGAGAAGACGTCGGTGCAACCGGCGGCATCTTTCAGGCGACGGCCGGCCTGCTCGATCGCTTCGGACCCGAAAGGGTTCGCGATACCCCAATTTCCGAGGCAACGTTCGTCGGTTGCGGTGTCGGGGCCGCGATTGCCGGACTGCGACCCGTTGTCGAACTGCAGATCTTCGATTTCGTCGCACTGACCATGGATATGTTGGTCAATCAAGCGGCCAAATTCCGGTACATGCTGGGAGGGGGCCCCAAAGTGCCGGTCGTGATCCGCGGTCCACAGGGCGGGGGGATACGTTTGGCCGCGCAGCACAGCCAGTCGCTTGAAGCCTGGTTCACGCACGTTCCCGGCCTCGTCGTGGTCGCGCCATCTTCGCCTGCCTACGCCAAAGGCCTGCTTGTGTCCGCTATCCGCGACGATAATCCGGTCATCTTCCTAGAAAGCAAATTGCTTTACCTTGCGCCTCCTGCGCCTGTACCCGAGGAGCATTACGCCATTCCGTTGGGGAGGGGGGCCATCCTCCGCGAAGGTCGCGACCTGACGATCGTGGCCACGATGGCGATGGTGCCGCGTGCCTTGGCGGCGGCGGAGCAATTGTCGCGCGAGGGCATCAGTGTCGAAGTCATTGATCCACGTACCTTGCGCCCGCTCGACGAGGATTTGATTCTGACCTCAGTTCGCAAGACGCATCGGCTCGTCATCACGCACGAGGCTTGGACGCAAGGTGGCTTCGGCGGCGAAGTCGTGTCGCTGGTGATGGAAAAGGCATTCGACTGGCTCGACGCTCCGGTTGTTCGCGTTGGGGCGCCACCCGTTCCGATGCCCTATAATGATGAACTCGAACGCTTCGTGATCCCCTCCCAGCAGCGTATCTATGACGCCGTTCTCGAACTGCTGCAAGGAGTGAGGTAGTTCCGCTCAAGCAGACCAGTTGAAGCGATGGATACCGCGGCCCCTGATTTTGTTGCACCGCGTATCAACCGTCTCCGCAAAATTAGGTGGGCGTGCCACACTTTTGCGGCGTGAGCCGAAGGGCACGATCGTAGGGCTGAACAAGCGCATGCGGCTGGCAGTGACTGGAGTGCTGTTTGCTCGCCCTAAGCGCTGAAGCGAAGCGAACACCAGAGACGATAAGCGGCGCTATCCGGTTTTGGCACGCTCTTGGTCCGAGGCCAGACGATAGCAATCCGTAAGAGACACTGCACTCGAAGCGGCATTCCACCGCTTCAGTGACGCACTCCGTGTGAGGAACTCACCAATCCGAAGCCCTCGGCGAGCACGTGGCGACGACGAATGGCGTTGACGCGGAGGTCTGCGCGCACGAGGCGGCGGTTTCCTTTAGGTTATGCTTCTCAGAACCAGGACATCGAAGAGAGCGCTGGCCGCAACGTCCTTGTGAGTCGAGTGCCGGATCTAAACTGGCTGCGGATCACGAGCACAGTCTTTGTGAGCCGCGCCGCGCTCAGTTGGTTCAGAATCGCATTTTCGACGGAGGACGCTCTTGTTTTCTTGTTCGCGGATGCGAAACTTGCCTCGGGAAAGGCCGCACAGGTCCTGCGCCCGTCGCAAATGCGGCTGCGAGGAGTGTCGATGATTATCACTCGGCCTTATCTTATGTTTCTTGGCGATGTGCCGGACGAACTCGCCGCGAAAACCGCACACGGCATCGTGGACTGGCGTCGTGATTGGTGCCTAGGTCAATTGCGGCTCCCTGGTTGCCGCGCCGATCTTGGCCTCGCAGATATGACAATTGCTGAGGCGGTCGCCCGGGGCGCCAAGACGCTCGTTGTCGGCGTCGCCAACGCCGGAGGGGTTCTGCCGGAATATTGGACAACGAGCATCGTCGACGCGATCGAGGCAGGTCTCGACGTGGCGAGCGGATTGCATGCTCGCCTCGCGAGCGTTGCGACCATCAAAAAAGCCGCCGAACAGCATGGCCGTCGTCTGTTCGATGTGCGTCACTCCGACCAGCAGTTTGCGACCGGCAAGGGTACAAAGCGGGGCGGCAAGAGGCTCCTGACCGTCGGGACTGATTGCTCGGTCGGCAAGAAGTATACGGCGCTCGCGCTTGAGCGCGAAATGAAGGCACGGGGCTTCGACGCCGAGTTCCGGGCAACCGGACAGACCGGCGTGCTCATTTCCGGCCGCGGTATTGCAATCGATGCTGTCGTGGCCGACTTCATCTCGGGCGCCGTCGAATGGTTGACGCCCGCCGCAGCGGAGACTCATTGGGACGTCATAGAGGGCCAGGGCTCCCTGTTCCACCCCTCGTTTGCGGGGGTATCCCTCGGGCTCTTGCACGGCGGGCAGCCCGACGCCTTTGTCGTCTGTCACGAGCCAAAGCGCACCACCATGCGCGGCGTTGCGCATCCCTTGCCGTCAATCGCGGACGTCATCGATCTCACTGTGCGCTGCGGACGTCTTACCAATCCCGCGATTAAGCCAGTCGGAATCGCGATTAACACCAAGGCACTCCCTGCCGACGAGGCAAGGACCTATCTTGCGCATGTTGCCGACAACCATGGTCTGCCGGCCACGGATCCTATACGCTTCGGCGTGGGGACCATCGTCGATCGGCTCCAGGTCGACTTGGCAATGCCGATGTCTGGCGTGCCGGGGTGTGCTAAGGAACGTCCTTGAAAGGGCGCGCCGGTGCCCGTTTGCGCGACCGGTTTGGCGCAGAAAGGGAACTAGCGCCGTCAACGCTTTACCCGGGCTCGCCCAGCATGCCGGCTCTTCTAGACCCGAGCCCTTTGCCGAAACGCCGAGCGAGAGATCCCGGACCTCAGACCCCGGGCGACGCGTCGAGCGACCGCAGCGTTGTGACTTCCGGGGCAGGGCGATGCTGCTCAGTGAAACGGCGAGAGCATACGAAACGGGAAAACATCGAATTTTTCCCAGCAGTCGATAGAAATCAAAAATCTCGAACGGCTATAGGGTCTTAAGTCCGATCGCGCCCCGGTCATCTTCGATGACCGAAAAAATGTCATTGACGACGCCAATTAATTAAATCATAATGAATTAATAAAAGCTGGCTCGACGCTAAAAGTCGCTCGCAACTGAGGTCCCCACGGCTTTAGGCTGTTATCATTTTGCGACGCCATCGCAGGTCGATGAATTAGCAATCAGCAGTGTGCAGCGGGGACGGAGCTGCATCGAGCGCGAGGCTGGCAAAAACGAGAGTGCATGCACTCGCCGACCGGATGCGGTGTCTCGCAGGACCGATTGCGTGGCGGGTGGGGGAATTAACGCGGCTTGCGGTGCACGGGCCGGAATCCCCAGTGGAGGAAACGTCATGACAGCCGTCGCTCAAGAACAATCGCCCGTACTCGAGATGCGCCATATCTCGAAGACGTTTGTTGGCTTACGCGTACTCAAGAACGTGTCATTCAACGTCAAGTCTGGTGAGGTCCACGCCCTGATGGGCGAGAATGGGGCCGGCAAATCCACGCTGATGAAGGTGTTATCGGGTGCCTACAACGCCGACCCGGGTGGCGAGATCAGAATCGCGGGCAAACCGGTTATTATCGACGGTCCGTTGACGGCGCGACGGCTCGGCGTGTCGATCATCTACCAGGAGCTGTCGCTCGCGCCGAATCTCACGGTTGCGGAAAACATCTTTCTCGGCTGCGAGCTTTCGAAGAACGGCGGTGTCGATCGCCGGGCAATGGCTGTGGCCTGCATGCCTATTCTGGCGCGCCTGGGCGTTTCGTTCACGCCGCGCACCGTGGTCAGCTCGCTTTCCATGGCCGAACGGCAATTGGTGGAAATCGCCCGCGCCTTGCACGCCCGTTCTCGTATCCTTGTCATGGACGAGCCGACAACTTCGCTTTCGTCCCGCGAGACGGACAAACTATTCGATTTGATCCGCAGCTTGCGGGCGGAGGGACTGGCTATCATCTACATTAGTCATCGCATGGGCGAGATCTATGAGCTCTCTGATCGCGTCACGGTGCTACGAGACGGCGGTTATGTCGGCACGCTCGAGCGCAAAGATCTCTCGGCCGAGCGCCTCGTCCAAATGATGGTAGGCCGCGATCTTTCCTCGTTCTACAAGAAGGAGGACGACGCGCATCAGAAGCGCGGGCGGATCATCCTCTCTGTGCGCAACATGGGTGACGGCCGGCGCGTCCGGAACTGTAGCTTTGATCTTCACGAAGGCGAGGTACTTGGCATCGCCGGCCTGGTTGGAGCAGGGAGGACCGAATTTGCCCGTCTGATCTACGGCGCCGATCAACGCTTGTCCGGTACGGTCGAGCTAGACGGCAAACCAGTTTCGATCTTTACGCCCCAGCAAGCGGTCGACGCCGGTATCGTCTATCTGACAGAGGATCGCAAGCAATATGGCTTGTTCCTCGACATGAGCGTGCGTGAGAACATCAATGTCGGGGTCATCGGCCGAGACAGCCGGTTTGGCGGAATTCTCAACCTAAAGGCGGCGGCGAACCGCTCCGCAGATGCGATCAAAACACTCGGCATCCGCGTCGTTGCTGACACCGTCAATGTCGGCGCCCTGTCCGGTGGCAATCAACAAAAAGTCCTGCTGTCACGCCTCATCGAGACGAAACCACGCGTGTTAATCCTCGACGAGCCGACCCGGGGCGTGGACATCGGTGCAAAGTCGGAGATCTACAAGCTCATCAATTCGCTGGTGAAGTCCAGGATGGGGGTGATTGTTATCTCCAGCGATCTGCCCGAAGTCGTCGGTGTCTGCGACCGTGTTCTGGTCATGCGCGAGGGCATTATCGCCGGCGAGGTGGGTAGCCCTGGAACAGCGCCCATTTCGCAAGAGAGCATCGGCGCCATTGCGACCGGCGCAAGCTAGCAGCCCGTCATCCTATTAGAAAAAATCGCAAATCGCGGGAGGAAATGATGTCTATAACAGATGCCGAGAATTTAACATCAGTGGATGCCCAGAACAAGGCCGCTCAACGCAAGCTTGCTGTGCAGCAGGCGATCCAGATACTGGGTATGTTGCCTGTCCTGCTGCTGTTGTGCTTCGCGTTTCACTTTCTGTCGGAGTACCGTTTCTTCAGCTTGCAGAACATCTCGATCGTCATGCAGCAGGCGTCGATCAACACGGTGCTGGCCGCCGGCATGACCATCGTTATCCTCACCGGGGGCATCGATCTGTCAGTAGGCTCGATCCTCGCGGTTTCGGCGATGGCGGCGGTCATCGTGTCGAAGATCCCGGGCTGGGGTCTGCTTGGCATTCCAGCCGCACTTCTCTGTGGGCTGCTGTTCGGGTCGATCAATGGCGCGCTCATCGCCTTTCTCAGGCTACCGCCGTTCATCGTGACGTTGGGGTCTTTGACCGCGGTCCGCGGCGTTGCCCGGCTGCTGGGCGGCGATACCACCGTCTTTAACCCGCAACTGCCTTTCGCATTCATCGGCAACGGGAATCTCTTGGGCGTTCCCTGGTTGGTGATCGTCGCCCTCGTCGTGATCCTCGTCTGCTGGTACGTGCTGCGTCGGACCGTGCTTGGCGTACATATCTACGCGGTCGGCGGCAATTCCGATGCGGCGCGTCTGACCGGCATCAAGGTATGGGCGGTCCTGCTGTTTGCCTATGCGGCCTCCGGCGCGCTCGCAGGCCTCGGCGGCGTTATGGCTGCGGCACGCCTCTATGCCGCCAATGGCCTGCAACTCGGCCAGTCCTACGAACTCGACGCTATCGCGGCGGTGATCCTCGGCGGTACCAGCTTCGTGGGCGGTATTGGGTCGATCTGGGGAACGTTGGTCGGAGCCCTGATCATTGCCGTCCTCACCAACGGCCTGATCCTGATCGGCGTCTCCGACATCTGGCAGTTCATTGTCAAGGGGCTGGTGATTGTCGGCGCCGTGGCGCTGGATCGCTACCGGCTCAAGGGATCCGCGCGCACCTGAGGTGCGGGCACGTGGGAAGTCACGCCGCGGCCACTGGTCAACCGGGCGCGACAAAAGTTGCGAGACCAAAATCCAAAGGAGAAACGCCAATGTACAAATTGCTACTTGCCAGCGCGAGCGCGCTCGCAGTTTACGCGGGGGTCGCCGAAGCCAAGGACCTAAACTCGATCGGCATCACGGTCGGTTCACTCGGCAATCCTTTCTTCGTCACCATTGCCAAGGGCGCTGAAGCCAAGGCCAAGCAAATGAATCCGAAAGTCAAGATTCTCACCGCCTCCGCCGATTACGATCTTGGTAAGCAGTTTACCGAAATGGACAACTTCATTGCCGCGGGAGTCGACTTGATCCTTCTGAATGCAGCCGACCCCAACGCGATCGAGCCGGCGGTCAAGCGCGCCCAGGCGGCGGGCATAGTGGTTGTCGCTATCGATGTCGCCGCGAAGGGAGCCGACGCGACAGTTCAGACCAACAATGTTCAGGCCGGTGAGATCGCCTGCAAGTACATTGTCGACAAGCTTCGCGGCAAAGGAGACGTTATCATCGAGAACGGCCCACAGGTGTCGGCCGTCATCGACCGTGTCAACGGCTGCAAGGCCGTGTTCGCCAAGGCAGCCGCTATTAAGATTCTGTCGGAGGATCAGGATGCGAAAGGCTCGCGCGAAGGCGGCCTCAACGTGACGCAAGGATACTTGACGCGCTTTCCGAAGATCGACGCCATGTTCACCATTAACGATCCGCAGGCGATCGGCACGGATCTGGCCGCAAAGCAGCTCAACCGCAATGGAATTATTATCAGTTCGGTCGATGGCGCGCCTGACATCGAGACGGCGCTCAAATCAGACACGATGATCCATGCATCGGCGAGCCAAGATCCCTACGCGATGGCCCAGCAAGCAGTGGAAGTCGGATACGGGATCATGAATGGCAAGAAGCCGGAGAACCCCATGGTTCTGATGCCGTCCACGCTGATCACGCGGGACAATGTGAAGGACTATAAAGGCTGGTCGTCACCCCGCTGAGGCGTCGGCGCGCCGCCGTCAAGTTCGGCGCCGATGCCAGCAGGCATCGGCCCCACTTCAACTCCCTGATATGGTGGACCCTGCAATGATCCTGGTCTGTGGGGAAGCCCTTATCGATCTCTTCGTTGGCCGTC
>Ga0126371_10005844_pt1 | contig 10928 bp, 10 predicted proteins | sample PanSoiMetaPlot_4_FD_110145 | JGI IMG/M metagenome (GOLD analysis project Ga0126371, IMG submission 110145) | Tropical forest soil microbial communities from Panama - MetaG Plot_4 | ecosystem: Environmental > Terrestrial > Soil > Tropical forest > Bulk soil | place: Panama | collected 2016-02-17
TCCGACCTTCATTTGTGGCGTCGCGTGACAGCCCTGTACGCATATGGTCCGCCCGGCCCCGCAACAGCCCTTTCGAGGATTTTCGGCGGGTGCGGCTAGGACCAGTAGGCCGGTCGTCCCTTCAAGCGGTTCGTTCGTGAGGGACGCGTGCGTCACCGTCGGCGCAGCCCGGAAAAGTCGCACGCTGCGACCGCGCTCACGATGCAACAGCGGGCTTCGAGCACGCGTATAAGCAGACAACCGGGGCTGGGGCCGGTCGCGATGTTCGTTTTGAGAACCATAGCGTTCGCGTCAGGATTGGCGATGATGCTCGCAGCGATCGCAAGTCCGCATCCGATCTCGCTCGTCCATCGGGCGGTGGCGTTCGCCGATAGCGGCGCATCGCCGGCGCCGACTCCGACGCTCTCCCCTGACGAGATCTATACCCGTTCCGTGCGCGAGATGCGCACGCTGTCGCGAACCGGGAATCCGCCGTTCCTCGTCTTCGACTTGCAGCTCGTCAGTCACAACCTCCAGTGGTATCCTCAGACCGATGACGGTTTGACCGATTGGGAAGTGAAGCTCGTCCACGCGAACCAGACTGCGGACTATCGCGTGTGGTATCGTGCGAAGGACGAACGCGCGCTCGTGCAAGACGACGCGACGCACGCCGCTTATACCGGTGAGTCGCCTTTCACGCCCGAGACGACCGATTTCTCGAACATGACCGGCACGAACTCGACGCCCGCTCCGTCTCCATCGCCGACCGCCATGGTCGTCAAAACCGGCGAAGCGCCGGCGCAAGTCATCGGCGCGATCACGGTCAACGGCAGCAAGTATTACGCGATCGATCTTGTCGGTATCGAACCACGCGACGGTCGCCAGACGTATCATCTGCACCTGCGCGCCTATCGCGACTCGATGGACTATCCGTTGACCGACTTATGGATCGATACGAACGACTATCGGGTCGTCGGTGCACACGGCGAGGTGACCGTGCGTGCGGTCGCGGCTCTTCTCGCCGTCGGCGTCACAGCCGACTTCGCCGAAGCGGATAAGTACTGGCTCGTGTCATCGATGGACCTGACGCTCAAGGGTTATATCGCGTTCTGGCACGCGAATACGGAGACGCTGATGAAAACGTCGGTGGTTTCGATACCGGCGACGCTGCCGAATGCCTATTTCGGAGGACCGCCAAGTCCGATGCCGATACGCGGCGACGGCGACTGATACCAACTCGAAAGAGCAAGGCCGCGACGGTCGACCATGAAGGTCGACCGCTCCATCGATTTCGATTGGGAAAGGCCGCGGCGGTCGACCATGAAGGTCGACCGCTCCATCGATTTCGATTGGGAAAGGCCGCGGCGGTCGACCATGAAGGTCGACCGCTCCATTTATCCGTTTCTTAAGCCGAGCTTCGCTCGGCCTACTACATCCTCGAACTACGAGGCCGTGGTGGACATCGCGGAGATGAGGACATCCGCGACTTCCGGACGGGAGAACTCCTGCGGTGGACGCTGGCCTGAGCGGAGCATGTCGCGCACCTTCGTTCCCGAGAGCGCCACGTGGTTCGCCTTGTCGTGCGGACACGTCTTCGTCGTCGCCATCCCCTCGCAGACGTTGCACCAGAACGAGTGCTCGAAGCGGAGGATCGTCACGCCGAGCTCGCTCTCGATGCCGTCGAAGATCTGCTGGGCATCGAACGTGCCGTAGTACGATCCGACGCCGGCGTGATCGCGGCCGACGATGAAGTGCGAGCAGCCGTAGTTCTTGCGCGCCGTCGCGTGGAGGATGGCCTCACGCGGGCCCGCGTAGCGCATCGCCGCGGGAAACACCGAGAGCACCGTGCGGCCGAGCGGATAATACTTCTGGAGCAGCACGTGATAGCAGCGCATGCGGACGTCGGCGGGAACGTCGTCGCCCTTCGTCTTGCCGACGAGCGGATGCAGCAGCAGGCCGTCGACGATCTCGAGCGCGACCTTCTGTAGATATTCGTGCGCACGGTGGACGGGGTTGCGCGTCTGGAACGCGACGATCGTCCGCCAACCTAGCTCCTCGAACTTAGCGCGCGTCTGCGCCGGCGTGTTCGTCTCGGCGGGGAACTGCGGCGCGGGCATTTTCAACAGCGTGATCTTGCCGGCCGCATAACGCGAGCCCGCTTCAAGGACGGCTGCGACGCCCGGATGCTCTTTGTCGCTCGTCCGATAAACTTTCTCGGCTTCGCGCGCCGGGTCGCCTTCGAAGATCTCGTCGATGGCTATCGTCGCGATGACATCGCCGGTCTCGTCGACGAGCGCTGCAGTCGAGCCGGCCTTGACGTCGGCGCCGCGGACCGGCAGCACGATCGGCATCGACCAGATCAGCCCGTTCGAGAGCCGCATGTCGTCGACGACGGTGCGATAGTCGGCCGATCCCATGAAGCCTTCGAGCGGCGAATACGCGCCCGTCGCGATGCAGATGACGTCGCAGATCGAACGGTCGCTCAGCTCGATGCGCGGCATCCCTTTCGCTGCGGCGAGCCCTTTCGCAGCCGTATCGGGATCGACGGTGCGGTCGATGAGCTTGCCGCCGTGCGGTGCGACGAGGGCCGGTTTGGAATCAGGCACAAGGTCCTCCAAGACGCGCGAAAAGGCGTCGACGTTCTAGAACGATACGGAAAACGAATCGGGGAATTCGAATTTCAACCAGCCGCGCGACCCATCCCTGCGAAGCGAGCGCCTCCATGACCCGAAGATGGATACGATGGTCCACGATTTAGGAGAAGCGGCCCCATATGCGGAAGGCGCGGTGGGATGACTTCGACGCTCCGGACGATCGCTGCGGGTCTGAACCACGCGTTGCGGCGCGTGCATTTCGACCTTAACCCGAGCATCAGCGCGACGACTTTCGTGGCAGGAACCGGTCGCAGTGGGACAGCGTGGGTCGCGAACATCGTCAACTACGACCATCACGCCCGATACATCTTCGAACCCTTCAATCCGTTCAGAGTGCCTGAGTGCGCCGGATTCCGTTACCGTCAATACCTGCGGCCGACCGAGACCTCCGAAAAGTATGTCGGTCCTGCGCGTATAATCCTGAGCGGACGAATAACGAACGATTGGATAGACCAATTCAACCGCGCGTTCGTCAGCCGGCGCCGGGTCGTAAAAGAGATCCGCGCCAATCTCATGCTCAAGTGGCTGAAGGAGAGATTTCCGGGCATCCGGCTCATCATGATGTTCCGACACCCGTGCGCCGACGCGAACTCGCGGCTGCGTCTTGGTTGGCAGAGCCACCTCGACGAGCTGCTCGCGCAAGATGACCTCGTCGCCGATCATCTCGCGCCGTTCGTCGCAGACATGCGGGCCGCGCGCACGCCCTTCGAGCAGCACGTCTTCCTCTGGTGCGCTGAGAACTACGTTCCGTTGCGGCAGCTCGATCCCGGCGATGCCGCATTCGTCTTCTATGAAAACCTCTGCGCCGATCCGAAGCGCGAAGTCGAACGGCTTTTCGGTTTCCTCGGGCGCGAAGTGAAGCCCGAGATCTACAGCCGCCTCGCGCAGCCGTCGGAGTTGACGACCGAAGAGAGCGCAGTCAATAGCGGCCGCGATCTCATCGAAGGCTGGCGCACGCAGGTCGAGCCGAAGCAAGCGCAACGCGCGATCGACATCCTCCGCCTTTTCGGACTCGACACGGTCTACTCGCTCGACACCTCGATGCCCGACGTCGATGCCGCGACCGCCATGGTCGGGGCGCGCCACGCCGCCGCGAGCGTAGGGTAGCAGAGGCGACCGGGGCGCATGAGTTCGATGAGGGACTGGCTCAAAGGGCAACTGTCGCCGAAGGCGCGACAGCAGATAAAGCGCATCATCAATTGGCCGCCGATCATCGACATCGGGAAGCTAAGCGATGCGGTCTTCCTCGCCGGCACGGGCCGAAGCGGCACGGGTTGGGTCGCCAACATCATCAACTACGACAACCGCTATCGCTACATGTACGAGCCGTTCTCGCCGAAGGTCATCGATACGGTCGCGGCTTTCACGTGGGGCCTTTACATCAGACCCGACGACCGCTCCGAGAAATACATCGAGCCGGCGCGCTGGCTCCTCGAAGGCAAGGTCGGGCACTATCCCAAGCTCGACCGCGCGAACCATCGCATGTTCGCGCGCAAGCGCCTGCTGAAAGAGACGCGCGGCAACCTCTGGCTCAAGTGGCTGCGGGTGAACTTCCCTGAAGTGAAGATCGTCCTGCTCATGCGCCATCCGTGCGCGGCGGTCAACTCGCGCATCAAGCGCGGCAACCTCGTGCTCTTCGACCAGTTCCTCCAGCAACCGGCGCTCATGGAAGATCATCTCGCGCCGTTCAAAGCCGACATCGAAGCGGCGAAGGACGCCGACGAGTTCTCGAAGCGCATCTACATGTGGTGCGTCAATCACTACGTGCCGCTGCGCCAGTTCGGACCCGGCGAGATGCACCTCGCCTTTTACGAGAACTTCGCGGAAAATCCGAAGGAAGAGATCAGCAAGCTCTTCACGTTCCTCGGCGAGCCGTACGACGATAAGATCCTCGACGCGGTCAAGCGGCCGTCGGAAGTGACGCGGCCCGATGCCGCGATCCTCACCGGGAAGAGCATCGTCGGCCACTGGCAAGACGAAGTCGGCGCCGAACAGACGCGCCGCTCGATCGATATCCTACGCCGTTTCGGACTCGACGCGCTCTACGACGAACAGCCGATGCCGAAAGTCGACGCCGATCACGCGTTCTTCTCGCAGCGCGAACCTGCAACGCGTCCCCGATAACCCGCTACGCGTCCCCGATGACTCGCTCGTGCATCGCGACGATCCGATCGGCGATGCGCGGCCAATCGTAATCCGCTGCTCGCGCAAGTCCGCCGTCGCGCAAGCGCGCCCAGAGCGCGTCGTCTTCGATGACACGGACGCACGCCGTCGCGAAGGGATCCGCCTCGTCGACTGACATGAGGTCGGTGCCGCTCTCGTGCGGCAGACCGGCGGCGCCTGAGGACGTCGTCACGACAGGCCGCCCAGCCGCCCACGCCTCGAGCAAACGCAAACGCGAGCCGCTCGAAGCGAGCACGGGTACCGCGATGACGTGCGCGCGCGACAACTCGTCTCGCATGTCTGGCGGATTCGGCACGAGCACGAGCCGCGGATGCACGCGCAAGCGCTCGACGAGCGCGGGCGTCATCCGCCCCGCGACGCGCACTTCGACTGGTACGCCTCCCGCCGTTTCGGGCAACCGCGGAAGCACGTGCTCGACGAACCAGAGCAAGCCTTGCTGCGTGGGGCGCCAGTCCATGCTGCCGGTGAGCGTGATGCACCCGCGTTTCGGCGCCGACACGCGAACCGGCGCGTAGCGAGCGACGTCGACGCCGTTCGGAATGACCGTCGATTTCGCAGCCGCGCCCGGCCGGAGCCGTTCGAGATCGTCGACGTCGTCTTGGCTGCACGCCGACACATGTATCGAGCGCGCGACGACTCTGCCTTCCACGCCGCCGACGCGAGCCGCATCGATCCGTACGAGCGCGCTCATCGGCCAGCTCTCGTAGTCGGCTTGGCGCCGGACGAGCGCCGATTCGCAATTATGCGCGTCGTACCAAACGGGCGGGCAATGCGTGCGGGGCAGCGACACGTGCTGGTTGAGGTCGCCGACGTGGATCGCCGCGTAGGCGCGCTCGCGGCACATCCGCGCGACGTGGTCGGCTTGCGCGCGGGTCACTTGGCCGGCGCTGAAATACGAATTCGACGGCCGCATCGCGTCCGCGACGCGCATCGCCGTGTATGCGAAACCTTGCGGACGCGCGAAGCTCGCGATGCTCGCACAGGCGGCCGCGAATTCGGGCGGCGGCGGCGAGTCCGCCTGCTCGGCGACGACGAGATCGAGTTCGTAGCGCCGGGCGACGCCGATCGCCATCCAGTAATTGCGGATGAGCGCGCCGCCGTTGAGCTTCCACGGCGCTTGTTGGACGAGCATCAAGTAGCGCCGCCGCATCGGATCCGAACCGTTCACGCTCATCCGGCGCGACGCATCCCTGCGGCTTCGCGGTAGACGGCCGCGTATTCGCGCTCGACGACGCTCATGCGAAAGCGCTCGAGAAATCGTTGGCGCGCAGACTGACCGAGGCGCGCTCGCAGCGCGACATCTTCGCGCAGCCGGCGCACCGCATCGAATATCGCCTCGGGATCCGGGTCGACGAGCAGCGCGTCGACGCCGTCGCGGACCGCTTCGCTCGTCGCACCGACGCGCGTCGCGACGATTGGCAGCGCGGCGCGCATCGCCTCGAGGAGCGAGAGACTCAGGCCCTCCGTGAACGACGGCTGCACGTAGACGTCGAGCGAGTCGAGATAAGCATCGGATTGCACGAGAAAGCCGAGACACGTCAAGTTGACCGGCGCATTTGCTCGCAGCTGCGCCTCGAGCGGTCCGGTGCCGGCGACCGTCCAGCGGACCGATGCCGCGCCGTCGAGGCGCGCGGCGTTCGCGAAGTTGTCGACACCCTTTTCCGCCGACAGCCGCCCGAGCATCCCGGCGACGAAATCGTCATCCTTCCACCCGAACGACGTGCGAGCCGCTGCTCGAGCCGACGCATCGGTCGCGGGTCCGTCCGCGATCGCGTTCGGCACGAATCGCGTACGAACGCCGCGGCCGAAAGAACGCAAGATGCCGGGATCCGGAGCGGTGACGATGTCGCTGAAGCCGCCGGTCATGCGGTCGAGCATGTTGTAGAAACGCAGCTTGAAGTCGGTCGTCACAAAACCGTGACACGTGCCGACGAGCCCCGCCATCTTCAGACCTGACGAGCGCGCGAAGCGGCCGACGACGTTCGCCTTATATCCGTGCGTGTGGAGGACGAGCGCATTCGCGTTCTCGAGCGCGCCGCGCAGCTTGCGCATCGCGCGCATCGGCAGCGTGCGCTCTTCGTCGCTCAAGACGTCGACCCGAAAGCCTTCGTCGCGCGCGGTCGCGGCGAGCGAACACGGAGCGAGAACCGCGAGCCGTGTCTCGACATCACCGGCGTCGCGCTGCGCGCGCATGAGCCAATGGATGACACGCTCTTTGCCGAACATCACTTCGCCGCCGCCCGAAGCTTCGACGAGATGCATGACCGTGACGTCGGGATCGCGTGCCATGAGGCTTGTGTTGGCAATTCCGACTCGCCATCCTTGCGGGCCGGAGGGAGGCGTCGGCGGTGCACCAAACAACGACGGAACATGGCGTTCGTCTCCGAAGGCGTGAAGCAGCGGCTGCGCCCGTATTATCGCAAGCTTCGCAGCTCGCTCATCGTCGATCGCAACGGCGACTGGCGGAAATCGATCTTCGTCTCGTCCGGTGCGCGCACCGGCAGCACGTGGGTGTCGCAGCTCATCAACTTCGACAACCGCTATCGCTACATGTATGAACCCTTCATCTCGATGCCGCTCGGCTATCCAGAGATCCTCACCGCCTTGCCGGACAATCGCATCCTCTATCTCCGGCCGAACGACGACAACGCGAAATACGTCGCCCAAGCCGAGCACATCATCAGCGGGCATTTCCACCATCCCCGCACTGACATGTATAACACGCGCTTTTTCGTCGATAAGCGGCTCGTCAAGGAAGTGCAGAGCAATCTCTGGCTCAAATGGCTCAAAGTCCACTTCCCATCGATGCCGGTCATCTTGCTGCTCCGCCATCCAGTGCCGACGATCCGATCGCGCTACGCGGAATACTTCGACCTGCCCGTCGAGCGGCGCGGCGAGATCGATAACGACGTGCCGGCGCGCAACGCGCACTATCGCGAACTCGCTTTCGGTCAGCCTGACCTCGTCGCAGATCATCTCGAGCCGTTGCGCTCTGCGCTCGAAGCCGCCGAGACGGTCATGGAGCAGCGCGCGGTCATCTGGTGCATACAGAACTACGTGCCGCTGCGGCAGTTCGCGCGCGGTGAGATCCTGCTGACGTTCTACGAGAACTTCTGCGTCGATCCGGAGAACGAGATCCGCCGCGTCGCCGCGCACCTCGGCGATAGGATCGACGACGAAAGTCTCGGTCGATTTCTCGACCGGTTGCGCCGGCCATCAGCGAACAGCAAGCTCAAAGCGGAGATGCTCGACGGCTGGAAGATGGTCAGCTCGTGGCAGAAAAAAGCGCCGGCCGACGATGTCGCGCAGACGAAGGCGGTGCTCAAGATCTTCGGCCTCGATAAGATCTACGACGCGTCCGAGCCGCTGCCGGACGTCGGCGCGGCCAACGCGTTCTTGTGACGCCGGGCGCGCGAGCGCTCGCGTGGCGCTCGCCGAAAGCGAGTACCGCCTCGACCTGCGTCTTTATCGATCGCGACGGCGTCGTCAACGAGCGCCCGGGCGACGGCTACGTGCTCGCGTGGGAAGAGTTCCGATTCCGGCCCGATGCGATCGCTGCGCTGCGCGTCCTCGAAGAGGCGAAGATCCCGGCGATCGTCGTCTCAAATCAAAGCTGCGTCGGGCGCGGGCTGCTCGACCAAGCCGATCTCATCGACATCATGCGCCGCATGACGGAGCGCCTCGAGCGCGACGGCGCGCCGTTGCACGCATGGTACTGCTGTCCGCACGCACCTGACGAAGGCTGCGACTGCCGCAAGCCCAGGCCGGGGATGTTGCTGCGAGCGATCGGCGAGTTCGGCTTCGATGCTTCCAAGTCGCACATGATCGGCGATACGGCGACGGATATCGCTGCAGGCGAAGCCGCCGGTTGCGCGACGCACTTGATCGATCCGAGCGACCCAAACGCGTTCCTGCGTGTGGTGACTGAGTTATGATCTTGAAAAATGTGGTATTCCGAGCGAAGCTCGGATGAGAGAGTGAGAACCGCCGAGCTGCGCTCGGCATACCACATTAGATCACGTCAACACCCGCTCGAACGGCGGCGGCTTGACGAAGATGCCGCGCAGGAAGCCCAGGGTCCATGCGATCTGGAAGCACGGGAACGCAACCGCGCATCCGAACGCGACGCGCAAGGGCCGCGTCCGGTCGCGAAGCGCGACGACCGCCGCTGCATATAATAGGTAGAGAGCGAAATCGACCCACCACCACGGCGTGAAGAGCAACGCGATCGCGCCGACCAACAGCGCGGCGGGGATGAAGTGGCGTATCCGTAACTCGTGCGGGAAACGGCGGCTCGTCTGCGCGCGCCAAAAACCGTAGCCGCCCCATTGCTTGATTGTCGCGCGGATCCCGCGATTCACCTTATAGAGGTTGGCGGACGGCACGAGCAAGAGCGTGTAGCCGGCATCGCGCAGGCGCGCTTCGAGTTCGGAGTCTTCGTTCGCGATCCAACGCTCGTCAAAACCGCCAAGCTCGAAGAGCAAACCGGGTCGCCACGAACCGAGATAGACGGTCTCGACCGGCACGGCTTCTTTTAGATCGCGCACGCCGATGCGTGCAAGGCCGAGCGGATGCGTGAGCAGCTCGCCGACGACCGAACGGTCGAAATCCGTCGTCGGCGCCGGGATCTGCGCGCATCCGACGTTGCCGAGCTTAGGAGAACCGGATTCGAACGCGCTCACGACGTCGGCCACGTACGTAGGCCCGTATGTCGTATGTGCGTCCAAGCGGATGATGAGCGCGTCGCGGCCAGCGCGCTCGGCGCCGACATTCAAAGAGATCGGGATGCGCTTGCGCGGATTGAGGACGACCTCGCCGTCGATGCCGGACGACGCGAGCCATCGCTGAACGATCTCGCGGCTTTCGTCCGTCGAACCGCCGTCGACGGCGATGAAACGCATGCGCGATGCGTCGAAGGTCTGCGCCCCGATGCTTGCGAGCGTTTCGGGAAGATCGACCGCTTCGTTCAGCATCGGCATGACAAGCGCCACGCGGGCTGTCATAAATAGTCCGAAAGGCTCGCAGTAATTCGCGTCGTGCGCACGGTAATGTCGCGACATATGCGCTGCGCCGCTGGGCGAGTCGGTTTTGCGGGGCGCTCGAGCCGTCCTGCACGCCGGAAAACGAGCCGCCGCTCTTGATCGCGCGACTCAAGCGCCGCGGCGGCCGACTCAAACGCCGCGTCGTCGGTGCGCTCCATCAGATCCATCTCGATACCGGCGGCGATCATCGCGCGACGACGTTCCTCGCCGGCAGCGGCCGCGGCGGCACGACGTGGATCGCGGAGCTCATCAATCACGCCAACGAATACCGGTTCATGTTCGAACCGTTCACGGCGCGTCACGTGCCCGAAGTGCACGATTTCCGCAATCGCCAATATCTGCGGCCCGGCGACGATGATCCGGCGTTCGTCGTGCCGGCTCGCGCGATCGTCGAAGGACGCATCCGCAATCGTTGGGTCGATTATTACAACCACCGTTTCGTCGCGCGGCGACGCCTCATCAAAGACATCCGCGCGAACATGTTCCTCAAGTGGCTCGACGTCCATTTCCCGGGCATGCCGATCGTCTTGCTGCTGCGCCATCCGCTTGCCGTCGCGGCATCGCGGTTGCGCCACACGTGGTCGAACGATCTCGCCGATTTTCTCAGGCAAGAGACGCTCATGTCCGATTATCTCGAGCCGCACCGGCGTCTGCTCGAGACGGTTCGCGACCCGTTCGAACAGCACGTGCTCCAGTGGTGCATCGAGAACTGGATCCCGCTGCGACAATTCAAGCGCGGCGAGATCCACCTCGCGTTCTACGAGCTCTTCAGCACGGATCCGCGCGGCGAGATCGGCCGGCTTTTCGCGTTCTTGGGCAAGCCGTTCCCGGAGAAGATCCTCGACCGCGTCGAGCGGCCGTCGCGCATGGCGTGGAAACCGAAAGGCGTCGTCGCGGCGCTCGGCGATCCAGACGCATGGCGGCCATACGTGTCGCCGGACGAGATATCGCGTTCGCTCGACATCCTCGCGCAGTTCGGGTTCGACTTGGTCTACTCGGCCGCGTCGCTCCCGAATCGCGAAGCGGCCGAATCGCTTTTCCCCGAGCCAGTAGGTCTAAAGACCTAACA
>Ga0126371_10005845_pt1 | contig 10927 bp, 12 predicted proteins | sample PanSoiMetaPlot_4_FD_110145 | JGI IMG/M metagenome (GOLD analysis project Ga0126371, IMG submission 110145) | Tropical forest soil microbial communities from Panama - MetaG Plot_4 | ecosystem: Environmental > Terrestrial > Soil > Tropical forest > Bulk soil | place: Panama | collected 2016-02-17
CTTACGTCCTGGTATGTACGCCCCCAATATCGGGGACGGGGGGTCGAGCTTCTCGACGCCGCGATCCGCAAGGAGCACGTGACTTTCACGGCCCTGACACCGGCGCCAGCCGTAATCCCAATGCTCGAAGCGATGGGCTTCGCCAGATTGAATACGCGCAAAATTGAATTGCCGCCGCTGCTCCATGTCGACACGTTGCGCGAGCGGGGCGTGTTGATCAGTTTCGACCCGGAAAAGGTGCGTCGATCGCTCGACGATGAACAGCGTTTTATCTTCGACGATCATGAACGGTACGACTGCTTGCTATTGTCCGCAACCGTCGGAGCAGAGCACGCTTTTCTTGTCGTCAAACGTCGCGCAGGAGGCAAAATAGCGTACTCGGAGATTCTCTATTGCAGCAATCCGGCTCTGCTCGCACGACATCTCGAACGCATCAAGCTGGCAATATTGCGGCACCAACGGACGCTTCGTCTGGTCTGTGACGAGGGGCTCCTTCCAGAACAACCCAGAGGACGGTCATTCGTAACGACCTACCTCTACCACTCGCCGCTATTTACGGCGAGTGAGCTCGACAAACTCTATTCTGAACTAGTCCTACTTCCGGTGTAGTACAAACGCCAAACACGGCGAGATGGCTCGCCTGCCGCGGCCGAGGATTGGACATGACAATACAACGTTATCCCTATGCCCAAGTCCCAGCAGAAGTAGCCCGGCACATTCGAGAGCTCGGCGGCCGATCGCTCAATCTCTACCGTGTCCTTGCCAACGCACCTCTCATGCTGAAGATCTGGGTGGATTTCGCCTACGCCGTCCGCCGTGAATGCAAGACGCCACGGTCCCTGCGCGAGCTGATGATCCTGCGCACCGCTCAGCTCAGCGAGTCATTTTACGAATGGTATCAGCATCGGCGGATGGCGCGGGAGGCGGGCGTACCTGAGCAGCAGGTGACAGAGCTGACGATGTGGCGGTGGTCGGATGCCTTCGATTCACGCGAGCGTGCGGCTCTTGCTTTCACCGAGGCCATGGTGGCCGGTACTGTGAATGATGCGACCCATGCCGAGCTCGCCCGACACTTCGATCCCGAAGCCTGCATCGAACTAGCCATGACTGCCAGTTACTACTGCATGGTTCCGCGAATCCTTGCGGCTATCGCTGTTACACCCGAGGGCGAGGCGGATGGCCCGATGCCCGAGGCGCTTGGGGTGGAGGACAGCGGAGAACGACGGAGAAGGATGCCGAAATTATCTGGGGAAACAGCGTGGTCGTATCCGGTACCGAGGATGGTAGACGAAGGTGCGGCGGACTCGCTGTCGGCCAGAGAGCCTTGAGCTGGCGGCCCGGACCATCTCCGTTTTTGTCCGTTGTTGACCGGCCCTGGAGGGGTGACGCAATCGAAGAAACCGGGTCTACAGGCGGTGGAAAGGTTATCACACAGCTATTTTTTTGCGATTGTGAAGGTTCACGATCGCCCGAGACACCCGGCTCGCGGGCTCACCAGATGGACCTCGGAAGGGACGTCGACTGCGTTAGGCCTACGTCCCCGCACCGCTGAATTAGCAGATGTCGCATCAATTTACCGTTCTCTCCACGAGGGCTTTAAGCCTGGCCCCGTGCCAGCGAAAGCGTGGCGGCGCATGTTCGAGTATGCCTGGCTAGAAGGGAAGCCAAATTTGGGCTTCGTGCTGCTCGCTGCCGACACAATCGCTGGCTTTGTCGCCACCATTTATTCGCGACGATGGATCAATGGCAAAGCCAGACTCATCTGCAATCTCACTTCATGGCTCATGTGCGGCGAATATCGCGGTTGGGGGTCCCCTCTCTTGGCCACCGCCGTGAGCGATGATGGTGTATCGCGCACGGTCGTGACTGCCGGGGGCCTGACATCCCCAATCTTGAAAAGAAAGCGATTTGAATGCGCGCGTAGGATTCTGCTCCCGCCGCTCCTCCACCTCCACATGCTTCGCAGACGCCCTCCCACGATCACTTTTGATCCGAAGCGGATCGTCGACTTGCTGAACAGCGAACAGCGCCGGATCTTTGACGGTCACCGGCCATATGACTGCTTTCAAGCGATCTTGAGCGCAGCAGTGGGACACTGTTTTTTAATTGCAAAATGTCGTGTCCGGCAAAACCGCAAGATACCAGTTGTGCACCAGTTCTCTTTTTTGGAGCCGCCATATGGCAGCGCACGTGATATCGAACGTATGAAGCTCGTGGTCATTCGCCGACAACGCACAGTAGCGCTCGTCGCGGACGAACGCACCGTCCTAAAGCCAGGTCCCAGATTTCTATCGGTCTTTCTCTTCGACGCGCCCGAATTCGACCAACTCTATTCGGAAGCTCGTTCTGCTTTCCGATTTGATCTTAGAGTCCGTCGCGCCGCCATCGCGGAGAGTACACCTCGGATAGCAACCATCAATGCGTAAAACTGACCAGGCGCGTAATGCCTCCAACGATACGCCACTCACGAAGGTGCGGGGCCGGCTCCTCGGTCTGCGCTCATTCGCAGATGCCGCTTATTCCCCGGGTCAGAAAACACGTATTGAGCCATCAGGCGCGACAACTCCAATGTCATCTTTGTCGCGCCCCCCGGTGCGCGGCCGTCAAATAGCTGACGCCGATATCAGGAACCTTGCAGAGCTTCTCGGAAAAGGCTTTCCGAAAAAATCTCGGGAATATTGGTCCCAAGCGTTCGATCGCCTCGCAAAGCATTCTACTCCAGTGGGTAGACCAAAGTATGGATATCTTATCGAAAGTGAAGGTGCACCTGTCGGCGTTATTCTTCTGATATCGTCGACGATTCAACAAGGCGACACGTTTGCGATGCGATGCAACCTTTCCACTTGGTACGTGCACCCCAATTTCCGATTCTATGCCCCATTACTCATCTCTCAAGCGACTGCGGAGAAAGGTATCACATATTTGAATATAACGCCCGCTGAACACACGCGCCCCATCCTTGAGGTTCAGGGATTCTCGCGGTATTCTCAGGGGCGATTTGTTGCCTGCTTATCCCGCTCGCCCAAGGCCCCCACTGTCGCAGACGTGGTTGGATCCGATGTCTGCCCCGGTGCATATTTCGAACCGTTTGAGCGAGATCTACTTTTGGCTCACGCAAGATACGGTTGCGTGAGCGTTTGGTGCACAACTTCAGAAAGAGCATATCCATTTGTCTTTCTTCGCCGTTTCGTAAAACGAATCGTGCCCTGTGTTCAACTTATCTACTGCCGGCACATTGACGACCTAATTCGGTTTGCGCGCCCGATAGGGCGGTACCTGGGATTGCATGGCTATCCGCTCGTCGTCATCGATTCGGAAGGGCCGATCCGCGGACTTGTTGGCAAATATGTTGATGGTATTGCACCAAAATATTTTAGAGGGCCGACTTCGCCGCGTTTAGGAGACCTCGCCTACACTGAAGCGGCAATATTACCTGGCTTATACGTCTAGTTCAGCGTCTTCGCCTTCCCCGAAGCTACGGGCGAGCCGCAGCGCCAGGAGCTTTGCTCGACTACCCAGCCCAGATGCTGTCAGCAATATCTGCCGGCAGGTTAATCAACGGGTCAAATAGGTCGGCCGATAGATCAATCTCGTGTTTGGGCGGCCCGACCAGTCAACACGGTGACGTTGCTCTTGAGCTCGGTCTCACAGAAGATCGCCCATCGCTCCATGAGCGCCCGGCGGCGTTCCAAGGCCCGGCCACGGCGATAAGCGCGCCGGGTTCGATCGCCGCCCGCGTGGTTCAGACTTAGTTCGGCGAGTTCATCGTCAGACTCATCCACGTCTCCACGCCAATCGCGGAACGTGCTGCGCAGTCCGTGGAGAGTCAGCGTCGGGTGCATTTTCTCCATCAGGCTCCACCATGTCGCGCGGCCGATGGGAAGACCTTATCGGAGTGATAACGGCACCTCATGGTCATCCAAACCGGCTTTTCATCTGTGTGGCCGGGCGGCACCACACGCGCTGTTTAAGGTCGATCGCTCCAGGCTTCGGCCCGATGGAGTCGCAACCCTTCCCGTCTCACACTCTGACGTAGTTCACAAATCAGAAGACTTTACCCGTCGTCCAGCCAGCGTCAACCATCAGGGTTGCTCCGGTGCAGAAGCTCGCCTCGTCTGAAGCGAGAAAGAGGATTGCCTCGGCGACCTCGCGTCCGGCTCGCCCCAGCGAGCCAATGCATGGGACTCCTGATGCGTTACGAATACCCGGAATTGTCGAAGTAGCGATCGGTCATCGCGATCGGGGGTAACATCACGTTCTCGAACATGCGGTCGGTATGAGGATCACCAACGACAATCAGATTGTTCGGGTCTTCGTGAGGATGGCGCACCTAGCGAGGGATTGGTGCCTGAATGCAACGGGGTGACTGACGATCGACCGTCCTCCCTCGCCAAGCGATGGTGCGTCGGAATCGGGCCGGCGTGGATCTGCGCATCTGGACGGCGACCGGCCACAATCTGAAGGAGCATCTTGGGAGTCGTATTGAATTAAAAGTTGTAGTCGGCGGAGGCGATGTTTTCCGTTCTGAGGCTCTAATTGCCCGTATTTCGACGATGGCGGCGATCAAGAGTGGCAAAAATGCAACGCTGGCCCATAAACACCCGGATCGATCGCAACCGCTCCACGATGATCAAGGTTCTACCCGGCAGCACATCGACGCCATCTCCGATCACAGGGGGAATAAAGCATGAGGCCTATACAATGGATCAGCGCGCCGGCCGTCGCTCTCGCGGCGATTGCGACGGTCCCTGCAGCCGGCGCGGATCTGCCGGTAAAGGCGCCTCCCGCGCCCGTTTACGCTCCGCTGCCCTTCACCTGGACTGGCTTTTATATCGGCGCCAACGTTGGAGGCGCTTGGGGCCAGGGCACTGTCATCGACAATGCGACGGGCGGCTCCTTTGGTACCGGCGAGCGCGGTGCCTTCGCGGGTGGCGGCCAGCTTGGCTACAATTACCAAGTTGGCAATGTGGTTTTGGGTGTCGAAGGATTCTTCGACGGCATTGCGAGCAGCAACAATAATACCAGCAACGTCGTCACAGGTCTTGCCGGCCACCAATTCCAGGGAAACGCGAATGCCATTTGGGCCTCGACCGTGGCAGGCCGCCTCGGCTTCACAGGCCCGGGTTTTGACCATTGGCTATTCTACGCGAAGGGCGGTGGAGGCTGGGTCGGATACGATGCGACGGTCTCGGATTTAACCACCGGCCTGTCGGCTAAGACGACGAGCTCGCAAGGTGGCTGGATGGCAGGTGGTGGTCTCGAATGGGCCTTCGCGCCAAATTGGACCGCGAGAGTCGACTACCAGTTCATTGGGCTGAACAGCTTCTCGGTCGCGCCGAACTTCGTGGCAGACCGGTTCGTGCTGAACAACCCCAACGTTCAGACGGTGACATTCGGCATCAACTATCTGTTTCACTGAAGCACAATTTTTCCTCAAGAGCTGCGGCCAGGAACGCCGAAGGCAGTCCTGGCCGCCGGAGGCGTTTCAGAGCGCTGTGGGCCATCAGGGACCGACGCCATCCGAGACGGCGGCGGCGATGACGCAGCTGGCGGATCGGTCGATATGGTCGCTGCGGGTTCACACGTCGAAAGGCACTTCGGCGCCATCCAATGATTCAACCGACCGGCCGTCACGCCTATTCTCTGACCATCAAGGGTGCGCGCAAGTCTGATCGGCAAACAAGTTTTTAGAGCGACGCTCCACAATCACGGATCACCGGCCGAGCATTTGCTCCTCATGCTGGAGCACGCAAACTCCGTTCTTGCGACCGCGTACAAGCTTCGGCGACGCATTCGTCCATCCAGAAAGCGCGCCACTCTCCTAACAGCAGTGCAACGACGTGCAATTGAGCGCGACGATATTAGATCGCCTCGATGTCCACCCAAAATGCATGCTACCGCAAACGAAAGGCTCGATCCACGAGAAACTCACTGACGAGTTTGAAGTCTTCGTCGAATTTTTCAAGCCCCTGCTTGGTGTAAATGTCTGCACCTCTGTAGATCACTTTTCTATGATCCTTATATTGTCGGAGATTTTCTGGAAAAAAGTTGTGCGCCAGAGCGTTTCGAAGCGCGTTGATCCGCTCAATGTTGTTGCGCACATTAGGGGGCAAGCTTCTTATTGCGTGCACGAGCCTCATTTTCGGAAGCAGATAGATTTCATCCAATATGTGATGGTTGAAAATTCTGAATTCCTTTGTCTTCCACAACTGTCTGAACGTAGCCGCTGTCCGAGGCTTGCGGAAATAGTGATGGCAGACAATGACCGACAAAAGCTCGTCGATGAGCGCAAATTTAAATATTACTTCGCTTCGCACCAGCTTATTTTTAATTATCTCTAGGCATGTGGTACGTGAATCATGAGCATAACTAAGAATGTTCCAGTGGTCCATATGGACGATTGACGCAATCGCTTCGATCTCAGCGATCAATTTGCTCTGCTTCGGCGTGAGCGCCATTGGCATTTGTGTCCCTTCGTCTCCACGATCCCAAGGCAGCGCGCGGTTTCAGTTCCGGGGAACAGTGATCCCACGTCGGCAGCAATTTATCGGCGGCTGATGCACGCGAGCCGGCGACGAGCTGCGCGAGAGACTTTTGATGCCGAGTGTGTTCTGATTGGCATTGAGGTCGTCGCGGTCTATGATCTCAGATTGACCTTTTGAGGTCACGGTGAGAGTTTTACTCCTTTCAGAAGCTCGATGGTACTGATGTAACGGGGTGTCGCCAAATTTGAATTGCCGGCCACCCGACTGTATCACGTTCGGCGCCAACGCTGCGGCGCGTTTGGACGCCGGGTTACGGACCCCGATCGCCTCGCTATTCAACGCGATAACGTTCCACACAATGAGGCACTTGTCGGCCATCGCCATGCTGGCACGCGTAGAGCTAATACCGCACCCGTTGCGATGTCTCAAGCAATCTATGCGGCCGATCCTACGCACGCAGCTCCCGTGAGCCAGGATATGATCGCTCCACACATTGGCGCGTCGCCACGCTCGGGCCCCGGCAGAATTCTCGACCCACCATCGTCCGATGCTTGCGGCTCCTGGACATGAGTTGCTCGATGGACAACCGTCAAGCTTCCGGGTGGCATGGAAAACGGCCGGCGGCAGGGAGCAAGGCGCACAGATCTTCTCACCGGGCCACTCTTGGCATCGGGTGCTGCCATCCCTGATCGCGACCGGAGCGCAAGGCATCTAGGCGATCACCGCCTGCTTGCCACGACAAGCGCAAGCTTTCGGTCGGCACGCGCGGGTCTATCCGTCTCATCGGCTATCTGGTGGACGCCGGTGTGGCCGATTGGAAGGGGCGGCCACGGCAATTTCTACGCAACTTAAGATTGATCCCGTGGTCGTGCGGCTGCTCAGGTTCCCGCTCGGGTTCTTCGCTCCGGGCCGTTTTCGGGGGACCGCTTTCCTTACCGAGAATGTCCGGCATCCGCGGAGTCAACCGGAACGATTCCGCTGCTTACCCTATTCGGCCTGCGGCGGCGTTGTATCTCGCGCGTCCCGGCGACCTACGGCGAGTGTGCCGCGGGGGTTAGAGCTAGCCATGCAGGGGCCCGATCAGCGCCCGGCCATCTCGGTTGCAGCTCTCCTTGGGGGACGGGTAGAATGGAAGGTGAGCGCGGGTTGTCAGCGAAAGACGGAATTGCACTCACGGCTGAAAGATATTCGGAATACAACACAAATGGGGGCGGGATCGACCTCTCCCGCCCTTCCAGAAGCTGCTTAGTCAGTGCGCAATTGGCGCGTACCGCATGACACCGACCCGGTCAATCGTCGGCGCGTATTGCGGCTCGGCTATTAGAACTCAGCCGGCAGGTAGCCGTTGATTTCCAGCCCGATGCAGATTTCGACGAGAGTGGGCGTTGTCCAGGCCATGGATTCCTTCCTTTCTTGGGTCAATATCATACGCAGTTGTCAGCCTACCCGGCCTGCCGCCGGATTCAAGAAATCAAGACTATAGCTTTTATCTATGACCCCGCTCGCGGTTCCACGCCAATCGATCGGCCCGGCACGCGGGGCGCCGCGTTGCCCCGCCGCATGGCTCCTGCGCGCCTTCGAGCGGGTTGTGTCTAACCCGCTGCAAATCCACCGCGCGAAACATCCGCTGGCCGATGGGACCAGCAGGAGCTCTTGTCGCTCGACATGCCTATTCTTTGTCAAGGCCCCGCGATACCTTTTAGGGTGCCGAGGATGGCGCGGGTCATACCCCTTTGAAAGGCAGGGGCCCTTCGCAACGATCATCTTGCGCGTCCTGCCCGTCTTCAGGCGAAAAAGCACGGGCTTTGGCCAGGCCCGGCCAACGCTTTCTCAACTCACCTCCGCGACCGCGCTTTAACATGGGCCCGATCTTGCAAGCCTGCGAAAGGACGATCGTGTAAATGACACTGCATCAGCTTCGGATATTCCTGACCGTTGCGCAGTCCTCGACACTCACCCGAGCCAGCAAGCAACTCGGTCTTGCGCAGCCCTCACTCTCAAAGCAATTGGCGGGACTAGAGGACAGCGTGGGCACTAGACTCTTCGATCGTGGTCATAATCGCTTGGTCCTGACAGACGCCGGGCGCGTGCTACTGCGGCACGCGCAAAATGTTCTCAGAGAGATCGACGAAGCGGAAGCGGAGCTGCGCGAATTCGCCGGCGGCAAGCGGGCCATTGTCCGCGTCGCAGGACTTAACTCCGTCATCAAGACCCTGGTGCCTGATGCGCTCATGCACTGTCACGCCGCCGCGGGGTTGGAAGTTGACATCCAGGAGGCTGCCCCGGGCGAGGTGCTGGAAATGCTCTACTCGCGGCAGATCCATATCGGCCTCATTGCCGCAGACTCGGTTGCTCAGGCCAGCGTCGGCTTCCGGCAGGTATCAATCATCGAGGACCCTTATGTATTCGCGGTCCCAAGTGCGATCAATCTTGAGGCTTTGGAGGACATCAATTCCGCTTCCGCGGATGTCGCCAACGTCCTAAACAGGTGCGTTCAGTTCAACTTCGGAACCCAACACACACTTCGGGTCCAACAATGGTACCAGCGCGTACTCCCCTTTCATCGCATAATCGCCCGTTGTCGCACTTACGAGGTCGCGCTCGAACTGGTGCGTGCGGGCTTGGGCGTCAGCCTGGTGCCGGCGCTGACGGCGTTGTCTGCCGCGCTCGACGGAATTCAGCTTTTCGCGACCGATCACGGTATTCGTCACACCGTTGCGATCTTGCCGGATCAGTACCTGCGTCTCACCCCCTACAAGGAACTGATTGAAGCGCTGCAAGTTGCCGGCCGCAAGGTTATGCTGCCACGCATTTTGCCGATGCCGCCGCTAATCAAAAATGCGCTTGAAGGCGCAGTGCCGGCATAAGAGCTTCACGGCAGCGACACGAGTGTCGGTCGGCGTTCTTTCTGCGCATACAACGCAAGGGAGGATTCGTGATGATTGCGCGTCGTTTCCCATGAGGCTCAAGAAAAGACATGATGGCCTCGACCTTTGGTCCCATGCTGCCGCTGATCGAGGAGCCGCTTGGCATCGGCCAAGGTAAGACGATCCAACCCCTGTTGATTGGATTCATTGAAATTAATGGCGACCTTCTCGACGCCAGTGAAAATTACGAGAAAGTCAGCGCCGATATCGTGCGCCGGCAACGAGGTCATGCTCATCTACCGCGAGGCGAACAGCGTGAGCAACATGGCCAACATGCGGCGCCAGCAGCGCGACGACGCCACCACCCTCGAGCATCACCATGCAAGCGTGTTTAAAGACTGCGCCGACACCGCCACAATGATCTGTTCGCGGGACTCGGCAACCGATGGTTCCGGCCGTAAATTGATAGCGCGCGACTGAGCGCAACGCGTCGGGCATGAGCATGCCGCGCCGACGTTTGGCTGTACCCGGAGGGACCGCGGTCCTCGGTTGCTACGCACAACATAGCTAGCGATCGACGCATCCCTTTAGCCAGTTGATGGCGAAGGCGCCGGTAAGGCCCACGGCGCGTGATCGCTGGTTCGGGAGCAAATGGGTGCGATGTACCGAAAATCGTTAGGACCGAATGGTAGGCGGCGTGGTTCACCGGAAAACGCCCTAGGGTTGAACGCCCGGCGCCGGGGAAGGAGGTATTCTCTTTGGCCGCGCCCGCAACGTATCAACGCTAAGCCCTCATGACCACGCTGTTTGTGGCCCTCACAACGGTCTAGTCTGCCAGAACCTCTCAAGGAGGCGATAGATATGGAGACAATAGCAGCGTATTTCCACGCCGCTCGCCCGCGTAAAGCGATGGTCCGCGAGGTAATCAGGGGCCATGCCGACGACGCGACCTTGGGGCCAACGGACCTGGTTCGACCGCTCGCCGCAGCCGACAATCTGGATGAAAAGTCGCACACTTCGGACGCCTCCGAGTTTTCGGCGGGATGCGGGCTTTTCTCTTCACTCTCCCAAATCTTGCTCAAGATAGGCACCGAGCGCGGGCAAAGTCATCGTCGAGGCCAGTGCATCCGACAGCGCCAACGAACAGCGGACCCGTTGGGTGCCCGGCCGTTACCGGCCGTCGCATCGGATCGATCATCTCTTTGTGCTCGCCGAAACTTAGCTTTCTCGCGCTATGGCGCCTTACTGTAACCTTCCGCTGCTTGCACTTTGTGCCGAACTCGCCCGCTGTCCAAACAACAACGAACCGCCGCCACCGCTCCTTCGGAACATGGATGGAAAGCGCCCCCTTGAGTCGCCCCCACGGCATGTGCCGATCACCCGATCGGCGGGCTGAGCCGTTCTTACGCGCGTCTGCGGCCCGCAGTGAACGGAGCGAATCGAGCATGGGGGGCCACCGTTTGGTTCTCCATCCAATGCCGACCTCTGCGGGTGATGCGTCCTAGCTCAGGGGCGCGAGGCCGGCCCAGGCCGCGCTCAATTGAAAAATGCTCGGTGAAAATTGCTCACAAAGTC
>Ga0126371_10005847_pt1 | contig 10925 bp, 11 predicted proteins | sample PanSoiMetaPlot_4_FD_110145 | JGI IMG/M metagenome (GOLD analysis project Ga0126371, IMG submission 110145) | Tropical forest soil microbial communities from Panama - MetaG Plot_4 | ecosystem: Environmental > Terrestrial > Soil > Tropical forest > Bulk soil | place: Panama | collected 2016-02-17
AGTCCATGAGCTATACGTCTTTGCATTCAGTTCTCCTCGCATACTCAAAAGTGCCTTTGGCCTTAGGCTGGTATTTCCTGCAGTTCGTAAATGCTATCGGCGTGCCAAAAGGGTGTCAAGGCGAAATGGCCGGTCGGACGGTGACCGCCGAGTAATATGTTTTTTACGTAACCCATTGATAGTTTTGCTATATCAATAAAACATCGTTTGTTTCTGTAAGTTTACGCATTTACTAAAAGGTAAATAGCACCAAAGACGCGGCAGCGTAGAATTTACAAGCTCAGTGGAATCAATGTTTTACAGGGAATAATCTGATAACTTACATAAAATAAAATGCTTACGGATAGGACCCTAGAGTGTTGTGCTTAGAATTTTTTTCTATTACCCACTCCTAAAGTAACTTCCCAACGTCAGCCGATATGTCATCGTGGGCCAAACTCGCGGTACTATCAAAGTTTTCAAGAACGATAGTTCATGGCTTTCAAGAACGGTAGTTCATGGCCGAAAAACCACCTGTAGTGCTTACCATCGCCGGCTTTGACCCTTCTTCTGGAGCAGGTGTCACCGCTGACATCAAGACCATCGCCGCCCATGGATGCTATGGAATCGCCTGCATCACAGCCATGACGGTCCAATCAACTGCCGGCGTAAAGAAGATTGACCCCTCCGACCCCGGTCTGGTCACGGAAACACTAGAAGAACTGACAGGGGATGTTGATATCGCGGCAGTCCGAGTTGGTATGCTTGGCTCCGGAAAGGTTGCGGAGGCCGTAGCCGACTTCCTGGAAGGCTCAAAAAACGGACGTCCTGGCCATCGGTCGGGAAAATCGCGGCTACCGAATATTGTCTTGGATCCGATCCTCAAGTCCTCATCGGGAGCCGACCTCCTCGACTCAGCCGGAACCCGGATCATGATCGAGCGCCTGATGCCTCTCGCCGATGTAGTAACCCCCAATGTCGATGAAGCCTCAGTCGTAACCGCTCTAAAGGTTCAAGAGCTGGATGAAATGAAGGCTGCCGCTGCCAAACTGCACGAGATGGGAGCAGCCGCCGTCGTGATTACCGGGGGACATCTGGATAAGGCAATTGACTTGTTGAGCTTCACGACGAAAGGTGGAGTGGAGCAGGAGATCTTCAAAGCCGAGCGCCAGCGGTCCAATTCGACTCATGGCACCGGCTGTGCTTTCGCGACCGCTATGGCCTGTCACTTGGCTCTGGATCGTGGCCTCGCCGAAGCCGCTCTTCTAGCCAAAACCTATGTCACGGCGGCGATCTCTTACGGCCACCCATTAGGTAAGGGGGTTGGTCCGGTACATCACCTCTATCGGATGAGCCAGCAGAGAAGAGCTGCAGGAACAGGCGGGGGAGAATCGAGCTAGTCGCGGTCGTCGCGATCCTGTTTCTTCAGCAGAATACCCAGCACAAAGCAAGCCGTTGCAGCCAGCAGCCACTCAACCCGATACAGTTGAATCGCCTGCCAGTCTACGAAGGTTTTCGCAGTCAGCAAGCCCACTAGCAATGCTCCCGCAACACAGGCCATCCCAAGCACAAAAGCGACGAACGATGCGGTCGACAGCCCCACCCGGCTTTTGATCTCGTGGAACTGCAGATAGTGAAGCCAACTCGGGATGGTAATGTTCGCGACTGAAGGAAGCTTGATCTTACTGAGGGAGGGTAGCTTGATTCCGGTCATCGCTGCCTGAATCCGGCGAATGCCACGCTCCCAGACGCTCTCGATAGCGGCAGCATCAGCCCGCGTTTCTGGGCCGAGCGCTCCTGGCCGTCGTCCGCCGCAGGTGTGGCAAAACTTCGATCCCAGCAGGAACTCGGTCCCGCAGCGGGAACATGCCTCCGCCAATGGAGCAGATTCGGCTATCTCGACCACCGGCCCCAAGGTTGGGGTCGGTGGCCTCCAAAACTCCTGCTGCGTTCCTTGTACTGCGCCTGCCATAATGTTGCGCTCGTGAGAATCCTTCAAGGTCGTCTTGGCATGTGAAACGCCAAAGTACGCCAAGCGAGGTACGATCCTTGCTTTCAATTACTTACGAAAAAAGTCGTCTTCTTTCACACGTCTCTGGCGCGCAATTCTTACGTGCAGAGTCGAGTAAAGATGCGTCAGTACCAAAGCCGTAATCCTCTTGGAATCCGTGCCTTGCAGGCGTCCCCGACCAACCCGCTTATCGAAACTTCCTCGAGTGCATGCAGTGGCGATCCCGGTACCGCGTGACGCTCTTGATTCCATGACTCGGGCCCACGTTGGTGCTCGCGACCGACGCAGCTCTTATGAGTTCGGTTAGACTAGGGACAAGTCGGCCCTCAAGTTCGAAGTAGAGTTCCCGAATGAGATTTGCAAGAACCGCCATACTGCCACCCGTTATTTCTCTCCTTCTAGGCACCACTACTGTTGCTGCTCAATCCCAGACAGGTCTTATCCTGCCACAAGGCGCCCCTCACGACGCCCAGACTGATGCGGCTTTTGATCACTTCTACAATATGGAGTATCGCCGCGCGATCGAGGATTTCGAGAAGCTGGTTCAAAAGCGCCCGAACGATGCCTTCGCGCTCAATCATCTGCTCACCGCCGTCCTGATGAGCAATCTCTATGAAACCGGCGGAATGAACACCGGCGACTACACCAACGACAGTTTCATCGGTCGCGCCCCGCGCCCCACCGATCCGAAGGTAAAAGAGCGTATCAAGCTCCTTGTGCGCCTCGCCCAGAGCGTGGAAGAGAAGCAACTGAAGGCCAATTCGAAAGACGTGAACGCGCTCTACTGCCGCGGCGTTACGCGCGCCGAATTCGCTGTCTACACCGGGTTAGTCGAGCGCGCATGGTTCTCTGCGCTCCGCAACGCGGTTGGGGCGCGCCGCGACCACGAACGCGTTCTCGAGTTGGATCCCGATTACCTCGATGCCAAACTCGTTGTGGGCACGCACAACTATGTCGTCGCCAATCTTCCCTGGAGCGTGAAGGCCGCAGCGGCCATTGCAGGACTCAGCGGATCGAAAGAAAAGGGGCTTGTCTACCTGCGCAGCGTCGCCAAAGGCGAGGGTGACACCGCAGTTGATGCCAAGGTCATCTTGTCGTTGTTTCTCCGCCGCGAGCACCATTATGACGAAGCTCTTGGCTACATGCAGAGCTTGGCCGAGCGCTATCCTCGCAATTACCTATTTCCAACCGAAGTTGCGAATTTGCACCGGTCCGCGGGTCGCTATCCCGCGGCAGAAGCCGAATACCGCAAAGTCTGGCAAAACGGCAAAGAAGGGAAGTACGGAAGCCCGCATTACGAGCTGGCCGCGTGGGGTCTGGGAGAGCTGCTCCGCAGCCAGAAAAACCTGCAAGGGGCTGCCTCGGCGTATGAACTTGTAAATGAAGCCCCGAACCCTGATCCCGATATCCTGCAGAAAGCCAATCTAGCCGCGGGCGAAATGTATGACCTGCTGCAGGAACGAGACCTGGCGATGAAGAGATACGAAACCGTCCTGGCCGGCAACGCGAATACAGGTCAGGCAGACCAAGCCCGCCGCTACATAAAAGAAGCATACAGAGAATGACGTTCCTCGGCGTTCTCTGCGGCAGTTCTCAGCGCCCTCAGCGGTAAAAGCTTTTGTTTTCCTATGAGTAGTAGCAGGGAACATCCCAAACCCCATCAGCGTAAAATAAACCAGAGGGCGAAATTATGTACTGCAACTACTGCGGCAAAGTAATCCAGGACGATGCTGTTGTCTGCGCCTATTGCGGAGTCCGTGTAGGTGCAACGCTCGCGAGGCGAAAGCTGATCCGCCCGCGCAGGGGACGCAAAATTGCCGGCGTCTGTTTGGGCTTCTCCGAATATTTCGACATCGATGTCACGCTCGTGCGAGTCGTCTGGCTGATCGTCGCTTGCATGACCGTGATCGGTTTCTTCTCGTACCCAGTCGCGTGGATCATCATGCCGGAGGAACCGCTTTCGCTACCGGCTCCCCCAGTCGCCGCCCACCCGGCGCAGAATCCGTAATAAAGGGCGGAGCCTTTTCCCAGCGTACTCTCGGAATTTCTCTGCGTCCTCCGCGGTGAAGACTTGGATGTTTGCGTCGTCTGTCACTCAAGGGCGCGTTTCCCTCACGTTCGAGAAGTCGGGAGAGTCGAGGCGATGAGACTACGAGCTGATGTGTTTTAATCCCTCCATGCCTCCCCTTCCCCAACACCGCCTCAAATCCGACGATGCCGAAATCGTTTACTGGACCCTCGGCGACGGACCTCCCGTCTTCCTCCTCCATCCCTTTCCTGCGAATCACGAATTCTGGTTACCGGTTGCCGAAACACTTTCTACCCGCTACCGAATCATCCTTCCCGATCTCCGCGGACACGGCGAATCCACCGCGGGAGAAGGCCCCGCCACCATGCAGAAACACGCCACCGACCTTGCTCGCCTCATGGACGCAGAAGACGTCGGACGCGCCCCAATCATCGGAGTTTCGATCGGCGGATATCTTCTCTTCGAATTCTGGCGCCGTTCGCGAAACCGCGTCGCCGCCCTGGGACTCTGCAACACCAAAGCTGGCGCCGATGGCCCCGAAGCCCGCAGCGCACGCCTCCAGGCCGCGAATGATGTCCTCGAACGGGGCACCGAGCCCTTCCTTGAATCGATGATCCCGCGTGTTCTAAGCGGGACCACCCTAGAGACCCGCCCCGACCTGGTCGATGGAGCTCTTCGCATGATGCACCAGATGTCCCCCGAAGACATCGCCCAGGTTCAGCGCGGCATGGCCGAACGCCCCGACTCGATCGATACATTGAAGACCATCAATGTTCCAACACTGCTGATCACAGGCGACGAAGACATGACCACAGGCGTCAACGAGGCCGAATTGATGCGCCAGCACATCTTTGCAAGCCAACTCCGCGTAATCCCCAAAGCCGGCCACTACTCCCCTTGGGAACAGCCGCAAGAAGCGTCCCGCCTCCTCCGCCAATTCCTGGACGGCCTGTAAGAACGGTGAGTAAAGAACTTGGCGAGGTGACTCGAGACCCAAGGTTTAACGAGCGTATCCCAATTTTTCGCCACCACGGATACTGCGCCTGTGATTGCTGTGCGGATTAAGGCTGAGAGTCTGCTCTTTTTCGGGGTCTTAGATTTTGTCCCGAATCTCTTCAAAGTACTGGCGTACAAAACCGTCAACAGGTTCCTCGCGTCTGATGAGGCAAATCCGCACGTCGAGCTGCCGCCGTGCGTCTTTGTCTGAGACCCGGCTGGTAACAAGGACAATGGCTGAACCGATTGTGACGCCCCCGGCGTCTTTCACCTCAACTGAGGCAACAAGACCCCCCAGCGATTTCTTGGGGTCTTTCAGAGGTACTGCCCCACCAGTAGAAAGTATCAGATGCTTGAAGCTGGTTTTCGACCTCATGCAAAAACCTCTTTCCGTCAGGATCATCAGTGACCGCGTCAGCGTTTACTTCCGCGAGCATAACGGCGACCCTGCTATCCCGCTCATCTCCGGTATTGCGGGATTTTCATCGTGGCGACTCCCCGCGGTTGTTGGCCGTGTGCGTTCAGAGCTAGGACGAAAATGACGACGGTGTGAAGTCGGATTCTCATACGCAGAATTCTTGCAGGAGGAACACCACATTCTCAAGGGTACGAAGGATATCAATCCTCGATGCGCCGGTCTTAACTGTCGCAAACAAGCACTCATTGACCTCCACACGGCTGCCATTGCCCCCGGCTTTTACCTGTGGAGGCCCGATTAGACTACAATCGACTCGCCATGAAGAACCTCATCGTCCTTCTTCTCTGCGTGGCCTCCGCAGTTGCCCAAACGCCCGCTGCTCGCCCGCACATCACAGGCATCGATCACGTCGCCTTCTATACCACCTCGTCCGATGGTGTGAAGCACCTGTATGCCGACGTCCTCGGCCTTACGTCCGCCGACCCGATCGAACCCGGCGAGACCATCCGCTACATGTCGGGCAAACAATGGGTCGGATACAGCGCCGCGCCCGATGCCAAGGCCACCGACCGCATGGACCATGTTGCCTTTACCACCGACAACATCGCTGCCCTGCGCCGGTATCTCACCGACAAGGGGTTCAAGCCGGGCAAGATCGAAGGGCGCTCCGACCACAGCCTAACCTTCACCGTCAGCGATCCCGAGGGACACCGCGTCGAATTCGTCGAGCGCGCAAAAAGCGACGCCGCATCGGCCGAGCCGAACGCCGTTTCGCGCCACATGATCCACACCGGATTCCTCGTCTACAACCGCGACGCCGAAGATCATTTCTACCGCGAAATCCTCGGCTTCCGTCCGTACTGGCATGGAGGCATGCACGACAACCAGACTGACTGGGTTTCTCTGCAGGTGCCCGATGGCTCCGACTGGCTCGAGTACATGCTCAATCAGCCGCAGCACACCGATCTTCAGTTAACTGGCGTGATGAACCACATCTCCTACGGCGTTGCTGACATGAAGAAGACGCAGGCCCTGATGGAAGCCCACGGCTGGAAGCCGCACGGCGACGAGCAGGCGGAAGTCGGCAAAGACGGAAAGTGGCAGCTCGACGTCTTCGATCCCGACCTATCGCGCGTCGAACTGATGGAATTCAAACCAGTCCAGAAACCCTGCTGCAGCGACTTCACCGCCCCACACCCGCAAGAGTGAGTGGGCCACCCTGTGATCCCCAGTGCCCCCTGCGGTGAGGGGTTTGCAGGTTTTCCTTGGTGAACCTTAGTGCCCTTAGTGGTTCATTGATTTAAGCCGCAGAAGTCCGGAAAAAGAATTTGCTAGAATTTCCCACGATGACAAGCGAACAGATTCTCGTTCCCGCAGGCACAGTGGCCACCGCGAAAGGCGATGGCCAGAGCATCGACGTCAGCAGCTCTTCGAACCGCGTCTTCCTGGTCACGCTCTCGATCAGCAAAATCATCGAGCAGGAATCGCTAGACGTCGCGATCTTCGGTTCCGCCGACGGCGCTACCTGGGAACCCAAATCCATCGCTGCATTTCCGCAAAAGTTCTACACGGAAGAATCCCCACTCCTGCTCGATCTCACCGCGCACCCGAATATCAAATTCGTCCGCGCGCATTGGGAAGTCGCGCGCTGGGGACGCGGCACCGAGACCCCCATGTTCGAATTCGCCGTGAGTATGAGAGAAGTCCCAGCCCAAATCCTGCAAGAAGCCCGCGCCGAAGCCAAAGCGCTAGCCTAAGAAAACTTATTGTTGATTGATGATTTCTGATGGTTGATTGAAAAGCCTCGTCTGCCTGCAATCAGCAATCGTCAATCAACCATCCCGAAGTCCAAATCCGAAGCCAAGGCCTAAGGACCGAGGTCTGAAGTCCGAAGCCGGATCCGAAAGCCGAGAGCCGGGAGCCCGAAGCCGGTAGCCTGTAATATTGATCAATACATGAAACTCGCCTCCGAAACCATAATCCGCCCGGCGCGCCGCATCCGCGGCAGCGTTCAACTTCCCGGAGACAAGTCCATCTCCCACCGCTACGCCATGCTCGCCGGCATCGCCGAAGGTCCCTCACGACTCGAGAACTATTCCACTGGTGCCGATTGCGCCAGCACCCTCTCTTGCATGCGTGCGCTCGGCGTTTCCTGGCAAGGGAAAGCAGAACAGAACGTAATTGAAATCCAAGGCCAGGGCTCGGCTTTCTCCGCACCCACCACCTCGTTGGACTGCGGCAACTCCGGTTCGACGATGCGCATGCTCAGCGGTATCGTCTCTGGCCAGTCTTTCACCAGCGAGATGATCGGCGACGAGTCACTCTCTCGCCGTCCGATGGAGCGCGTAATTAAGCCGCTCTCCGCCATGGGAGCCCGCATCGAATCGCAGCAAGGCAAGCCACCGCTGCGCATCACTGGCGGAGATCTCAAGCCCATTGATTACAAAATGCCGGTCGCCAGCGCCCAGGTGAAATCGTGCCTGTTGTTCGCCGGACTCTTCGCGGACGGCGAAACGCGCGTCGAAGAATCGATCCGCACCCGCGATCACGGAGAAGTCGCTCTGCGCGCGTTCGGAGCACAGTTGGAACGCAAGAGCGTCGGCTCAGGTAGCCAAGTCCGCATCCGTGGAGGCCAACGACTGCGCGGCATCGATGCCCGCATTCCCGGAGATCTCTCCAGCGCCGCTTTTTTCCTCTGCGCCGCTGCATTGTTCCCCGAGTCCGAGCTCACGGTTTCGAATCTTCTGATGAATCCGACTCGGGCCCGCCTGCTCGATATCCTCATGCAGATGGGCCTCCGCATTTCCGTCACGCAACTTGAGGAAATTAACGGAGAACTTGTCGGATCCCTGCAAGTCTCAGGCGGAACGCTGAAGGGCGTAACGATCGCCGGTTCTGATTCCGCAGCACTCATCGATGAAATTCCCGTGCTGGCTGCCATCGCTCCGTTTACCGAGAAGGGAATTGAAGTGCGCGACGCCAAGGAACTCCGCGTGAAAGAATCCGACCGCATCGCTTCGGTCGCGACCAATCTCCGTCAAATGGGCGCGCAAGTCGAAGAGCACGAAGATGGCCTGCAGATTCCAGGACGCCAGGACCTCCACGGCGCCGAACTCGACTCCTTCGGCGATCACCGCATCGCCATGGCATTCGCCGTAGCCGCTCTGCGCGCAGAAGGCGAAACCCAAATCTCCGGCGCAGAATTCGCCGCCATCTCCTACCCCGCGTTCTTCGAAACCATGGAATCGCTCTCCGAACGCTGATTTGCCAAGAGAACTTCTGTGATCCGCTGTGTCCCCTGTGGTGAAGAGCAGTCTCTGTAAGTAACCTCGGACGATTACTGAAGTGACCTGCTCTAGTCTCTCCCTCCCGAAGACAATACACACTGCTTCCTACAAAGAAAGAGAGACTATGAAATGCGTTCGACCGCACTCATGGGTGCAGTTCTTACACTCGCGTCCGCTGCCTACGCCGCCGATCTCAAGCCATACCAGACCGGCAAACTTGAAACAGACTCGGCTAACTGCGCCGCGCAGAACAAATCATTGAAACCTTCTTGCTTGCACTACGTCCTCGAATCGGACAGCGTCGTTTTCCACATTCGTCCGAAGAACACAAAGCACGCCGTAGCTCTTCCCGAAGGTGAGCGGGCACAGTTCCGCATCAATAATGGCCTGATCCTGCTCCACATGGACGGTGTCGACAACCAAGAGCACCCATACGTCGTCGTTTCTATCTCGCCACGCACCGAGAGCCATACCGCCGACGCAGGCCCTCGTCGTCTGAATCATCTTCAGTAAGTTTGAGATTTTCTAAGGAAAGGGCGCGGTCTGCTCCGCGCCATTTTCCTTTCCTACCGTAATTCCCGGATGCACGGCTAAACCTCTCTATCGATGCGGGTTTTGCGGATGTTTCGCTTCCAACCCTGCCACGTGGCGAGAGCATCTATTCCGCGATCTGCCGGAAAGTTCCGCTCGTCCCGGGTAGCCCCCGTGGCATGCGCGCGCTCGGGACAAATTAACCAGGAGTCAATTGATGAAACGTGTTATCGGGGTTTTGTTTTGTTGTGTGCTCTTCATCGTGCCTACGCTCGTTGCTCAAAATACCTCCGAGGACCATGGAGAGGCCGGTATCTTCGCCGAATATTTCCGTTTCAGTGATCCAGGCCCGAACAGCAACTACATCGGACTGGGAGGACGCGCCGCCTTCAATGTTCATCCCAACGTTCAGATCGAAGGAGAAATGGGATATGACTTCGAACGCAACTACACCAGCACTTTCAGCAATGGTGTAACCACCGCCACCGTACAGAGCAGGTTGCGTTCACTGCACGGATTCTTCGGTCCAAAATTTCAGACCTCGGGCCCGCTCCGGATCTTCGTGACCGGCAAAGTGGGTTTCGAAAACTTCACCGTGACTAACTCAGGAGCGCCTACGGGCTTCGCCAATGCGGTCGGTTTGGGCAGCGGCGTCACAGCCTTCGCCCTCTATCCGGGTGGAGGTATTGAAGGTTTCGTCGGACCGATCGGCCTTCGCGCCGAAATCGGAGACAATATCTTCTTCAACAACGGCATGCACAATAACCTGCGAGTCAGCTTCGGCCCGCAGTTCCGTTTCTAAGTCCGACTTAATCTCCAGTACCGGCGGCCATATAGAGGCCGCCGGATTCTTCTTCTCAAGCCAGTTGTTCCCGGCGATCTCAGCGGAAGTTCTCAGCGCCCTCAGTGGTCAAGCTTTTTAATTTTTCCAGCCCTGTGACGCCTATCGCGGCGCAGTCGTTCGGGCACATTTACGGTAAAAGTTCCAGAGCGATTTTGCTCAGTCACTAAAAGCTTGGACTCCTACCCACGGCGCATCATAAATCCCCTGGGTCGTCACCTTCTCCGTGATGCTGGCGACCTTCATGGAAGTTCTCGATGTTCCTTGGTCTCCAGGTACGGCCCATCGGTGATGAGCACCTTGCCATCGGGCTGCGCCCCCAGCGACTTCGCGCTGCTTGCCGACGCAGGCCGCCAACGAAGATCCTGATACCCGCAGCCGCCATCTCTTCGTTGAGCACGTCGATATCGCGCTCCATCGCTTTGTCCTCGCCAGACGGGTCATAGTTATCGGTGAATCGCAACCAAATATCGCGTCATGACTTCTCCTCTAACGGGTCTTCGGGCGGGCCGCACCAGCGTTGCGCGCTGGATCGTTCGGCCTCTTGCTCGTTCATCCTATAGACGTCGTGCACGGGGAAAATCGACCACAGGGGCAAAGTTTTTTTGAAAAACTGGAGACAGGCCCGGGATTCACCAACCTCCATTCGTCGAAAACTGGGTTGTCATTCCGACGATTCGCGGCGAACACGGAGGAATCTGTTTGTTGCCGGCAGCGCAACGAACGGACGGGTGGGCCGGGGGAGAGATTTCGTTTCGCGACGCGATGGCTTAGATCAAGATCTCTTGCGATCGGCAGCATCGTATCCCCCCTTCGCCAAGCTCAGGGCAGGC
>Ga0126371_10005848_pt1 | contig 10925 bp, 13 predicted proteins | sample PanSoiMetaPlot_4_FD_110145 | JGI IMG/M metagenome (GOLD analysis project Ga0126371, IMG submission 110145) | Tropical forest soil microbial communities from Panama - MetaG Plot_4 | ecosystem: Environmental > Terrestrial > Soil > Tropical forest > Bulk soil | place: Panama | collected 2016-02-17
AGTCGATTTCGTTGAGTCCATGTGTTTCGGATCGGCTCGCCAGCGTAACGACCGGCAGCCGCAGGGCACGGTAGTCGGCTCCGAAGGCTTTGGCTTTCTGCGCATACTGCTCAACGATCGTAGAGAAACCGTGGAGGCGCTTGACCAAATAGAAGTCGTGTTCGCCGCTCTCGCGCCCAATCAGCGTGCGCGCCATGGTATCACGCGGGTCGCAGCCGCGGATAAAGCCCCGCCAGTTCAGGTTGCGGTTCGACCACAATAGGAGCCCAGCCACGCTCATAGAACCAGAACGACACACTGTCGGCGATCGGATGACCGGCGCCGATATCAATATACGTGCGGTTGGGCTGACCTGAGAACGCGAGCGAGAGATAATGGTCTTCGAGATTCTGCGCGTAGGACAACTCCATCGACTTCGGGCCCCCGCGGCTGCGTCCGCCACGCGCTGCAAATAGCCTAGTATATCATTCGTCAGCTCGTCGGATTGGATCACGGCGCACAGCGGTTGAACTCTTCAGTTTGGCCGGGTCCACCCGCGAAGAGGTCACCTTCAGGCTCCTGCCTTTGACTAAGGAACGCCGCGAGGGCTATTTCAGCGCCGCCAGAAGGCCGGCTAGGAGGCGACCACGTTCGGGCAGGCTTTCAACGATGAGATGCTCCTCGAGCGTATGCGGGTGGTCTCCCCGAGGCCCGAGCCCATCGAGCGTGGCTATGCCCATAGCGCCCGTGAAGTTAGCATCTGAACCCCCCGCCGAGTATTGATGCGGGATCTCGAATCCGAACCGTTGCGCGATCGCGCTAGCCTCAGCATAGAGGGCCCAGTCCTTGTCGCTTGTTGTCCAAAAGGGGCGCGTAGCCGACGGCTCAACGACGAGATTGACGTTCGGATTCGCCGATCTGAGCGCCAGTATCCTTTCCCGGGAACGGCTGAACGCCACCTCGCTCTTCGACACGTTGAGTACCTCGGCCCGGCACATCGTAGCGACGCAATTGACCCATTTTCCTCCCTGCACCACGCCGACGCTGAAGGTGCTTTCGTCGGTCGTCATTTCTTCAATGACAATGATTTGCCTTGCCATCTCGCGTATGGCTGAATGCCCTTCGCTCAGCCGGAGGCCCGCATGGCTTGGTTGGCCAATTGCGGCGAGGTTAAAGCGCGCGACCGGGTAGCGGCCCGTCACCACTCCTCCATCGCGGCGCCCCGCCTCGGGCACCAGGACATATTTGTGCCGTGCGGCTTCCGCCTCGATCAGATCGCGGGTGCTCGGACTGCCGGCCTCCTCATCGCTGGTGAACAGCACGGTGATCGGTAGGGACGTAGGCCAGCTCGTCTGTTGCAGGTGGCGGATGGCTTCGAGTGCCAGATAGTTGCCTCCCTTCATGTCGAGGACACCCGGCCCAAAACAGCGGTTGCCCTCCCGCCGCCATGAGAATTGGTCGAGCGTCCCGACCGGGTGGACCGTATCGAGATGACCGAGGATAAGCACGCCCGGCTCCTCGGTCCGCGGGTGCGCAAACCTCGCTCGGACGCAGTCACCGAAGCCCATCCTTCCCGGAATGCGATCGAGGCGAGCCCCCATAAGGGCAAGCTGGCGCGACGCGACGTCCATCATGCGGTTCACTGCTGCAGCATCAAACGTCGGGCTCTCGCATTCGACCCAGGTCTTGAGCCCTGAGAGAAGGTCGTCTGGATCGAACGGCAGGGCGGCGACGGGGGGTTCATTCATGACCTTGATCCAACCGACGAGTATGCCGCCCCCGATCGCCCGCGAGGGCGAGATGGCGGTTATTTGGTCCGGGGCCGCTTGCCCATCCCGGCAGCGTAAAACCTGATGGACATCGGCAACAAGCCTGTGATCTGCTGTGCCGGCCGCCATCGACCAAAAGCGGCTACATCATAGTCTAGTTCCAACGGAAGCCACAGCTCGGAATTCGCGGCGGAACGCGATGCGATTTAGAATTCTGTGGCGTAAAGGGAGTTATCCATGGCCGCAATTGAACCATATGCTGCTAAAGGTGTCTGGGATCCGCCGATCTATTCGCAAGCCGTAAAGGTCACGGGCGCACAAACGATCCTCTATATTGCCGGCCAAGTCGCCTATGACAACGAGGGCAACCCGGCCCATCGTGGAGACTTCAAGGCCCAAGCGCGCGCGGTCTTGCAGGCGCTCAAGGCGCAGGTCGAGGCCGGAGGAGGTACGATGCAAAATGTCGTCAAGGTGAATACCTACCTGACCGATATCCGCCACCGCGCGGACTATGCCCCGATCCGAGAGGAATTTTTTGGCAAGAAGATGCCCGCCCACACCCTGGTCGCGGTTGCAGCGCTTGCCTTGCCCGAGTACCTAATTGAGGTAGAGGCGATCGCCGTGTTCTAATCTACTTGCGGCCCTGAGGCAGCTGCGCTCAAGTGCGTCAGCGTTTTGCGCGTGTTTGGAGTATGGGCGATCGCTAACACTTGAGCGTGGTTACGCCTCTCATTTGGTTACTCGCAATCGTTCTGAGATTGCGTCTTCTCAACCGAGTAGACATGTTTTAAAACTACGATTCCAGGAAACCCTTTCTTGGCGATGCTGGCGCCGCGCACATGACATGCCGTCTTGTTCGTATCTTCATCCGTGCCATTGGGTTTGCCACAGATGCGGATGATCTTGTCGTAGTCATCAGCTGAGAGTGAGTTCAGATCACAGTTGCCAAGAGAGATCCCTACGGCTCGCTGATCTGTTAGGATTCCGTCACAAGAGGCTTTAGAAGCAGCATTGACGGGCTGAGAATAGCCTGCGAGGGCCGCGATCGCGGGCAGGAGTACTGTTAGTGTCTTCAACATTGTAATTCTCTCTTCAATCCAGCTGAGTGTAGTCCCGTTCAGATGCAAGTCATAGATAAAGCCGGGCGATACCCTGAGGCTTGAGCTTGCGCCTCCGGCGCGGTCAGGCAAGTTAGAACTGCGATCAGCGGCATCGCGACCGTCGCTTTCCCTTGCTGTGCCCGTTAAAGAAGCGCTTCGAATGTTGCGTTAGATTGAGGTCGCGATCCCAGACTTGTTTGAAAGGCTTGGTGGATTCCGAAGGCCTCAAAAATGGGCAGTTTTTCAGTGCTGCCAACTCGGGGTCTTCTTCGCTGTCCTCGTGGCCATAGGCAGTATTATCCTTTTCGCCTGTTATTTAGGCGTCATCATGATGTCACGTTTTCATGAATTGGCGCGCCAAGAATAGTTAATTGCTGCAAATTTCGCTGCTGAGGAAAGTTATAGGGCAGGTTAGGGCCTATGGGATCGGCCGTTGACGATGCGGCTCATTTATTGGCGGCCTCACGCGGCCGTTTACGCGCCATGATCGCGCGCGCCAAAATTCCAAAGTTAAATAAAATTGATACGTCGCTTCGTTATTGGCGTATCCGGGCCTCGACCGTAATCCTAGCCGACAGCCTCTGGATTCTGATCTTGAGCTGTGCGGCGCTGGCAAGCTACAGGAAAACGCCAATCGGCCGCCGCGCCAGCACCGCAGGGATGTGGTCCGGCGTGGTCTGGCCTTATTTCGTCGTAGGACAAAAAAAGGGCGACGCGGGGCTGGCCAATTCTCACCCTCCAGTGTTCCACATTCGCGGGCCGCGTAATCGGCGATTGGCTGCAGATTCCATCTTATGGTTGCTGGCAACCATGGTCCGCGGCGCACGGCGCCTGCCCCAGGACGTACCAATCACGACCAGGTCCTTTGGCAAACAGCTCCAGGTAAGTATCATTGTACCCTTGAGCGGCTTGGGTGACCGCGGGCGTGGTCTCATGAACCTGAGGGGCCGCGGCAAGTACCATCGATCCACCCATCAAGACCACTGCCAATCCAAAGACTTCAAGGAAAAACAGAGCGCTCGCGCGCCAGCTAGGGGTTCGACGCCGCTTGGCGCGTTGGTCGCTACACGCAACCCTCGATTCGTAGGGAAGACAAACTGGAACGGTCATGGAAGCCTCCTATCAGGCCACATGCCGCTAACTATGAACCGAATAGCGACTTGTCAAGATGTAGTCGCTTGACAACGGAAAGTGACTGCCTAGGTTGCTTTTATGGCAACGAGATATGGTCAGGAGTGCCCGATCGCTCGCGCCCTTGGGGTGATCGGCGAGAAATGGTCGCTGCTTGTCCTTCGGGACCTGCTGCGGAAGGGCCCGCTGCGCTTTCAGGAGCTCGAAGCCGGACTTGAGGGCGTTGCGCCGAATACATTGTCTGCTCGGCTCAAGACGCTTGAAAGCAAGGGCGTGATCGCTTCTCGACTCTATGAGCAGCATCCGCCGCGATTTGAATACTTCCTGACCGACAAGGGCAGGGCCCTTGGCCCCGTACTAGAGGCTCTCCACCGGTGGGGGGACCGCTACGACTAAAGACGTCGCGCCCTTCCCGTTAGCAGGGCGGGCTGTCTGTGCTCAAAGGTTGTAGATGGATTGAGCTTGCCGAAGATAGCGGCTTGCCCAGAGGAATTTCAGACGGCTCGCTGATGTATCGATAGCAACCGCCGAAAGTAGACACGAAAGCTTTGCGATAGCATCTGACCACGGTCGCTTGAGAGACCCGATAGGCCGGGGCGTTCTCTCGTTTCGCTCGCGCGTTCCGTTGGCAGCGGCGTTTATAAAATCACTATAAGACAAATGTTTCGATCATCCCGTATCCGAACGCCAGGCAAGCATTCGCGACACTCATTCCGCTCCGTACTTTCTCTACTATCCGCACCAGCTTGAAGTTCGCGACTCCAGCCTAAAGTTGTCGATCGATGCGATATCGGAGTCATCAGCAATTATTGATAAGAAATTCACCGATCGTTTGACCGTGTTGATCGATGTAGCGGTAAAGTACGCTCACGTAGCCATGCTTGATGCTATCCTTGAACAGGTCATCTGCACAAGCCTGATTGCGTAGCTTTCGTCCGAGGTCCTCCCACTTTCGCTGGTCTATGTCGCTTTTGGCTACGCCGAGTGTCGAGACGAAGACGGCCTTGCGATCATCGTTGGGATCGATATACGCTTTTGTGAGCGTCGTCACTTCATCCACGCGTTTGGGCAATTGGTGGCGGACATCCTCAATAGCATGCCTGACACCACGCGTTACAGCGTCGTATTGTTTCTGGGTTGCAGCTTCGCTGTCGTTACAAGCAACGCCGAGAACGATCAACAACGGCATTGCGATAAATAGCTTGTTTGCCACTTTTCCGTCTCCATCGGGCCTATGACGCCGTGGGTATGATAAACTGCCCTTTGAGGTAAGGTCGCCACGTGATCCGCATCGCGCGTGCGACTTCTCGCGTTGGATCGCGGCGATACGGCTTACATTAAGATGGTTGGCGCTAGCGGCACTCACGGCCACCGTGGAACTTGGCATGCCAAGCGTGACCGCCGCTCGCCAATGCATCGGCTGACAGAAAAGCCGGCGCGCCAAGTGTCGTCTTTTCAGCATCTCTTAGAACGCCACCAAGACTCAAATGACGTTTTTGATAGTTCTTTCACGAACGGGTGAGGCTTTAACGGCTTTGTCCCCAGAGCGCTCTTTCGCTAAGCATGGCGCTACCAAAACCCCTCCGCGCGCAGTGGACAATTTGACACTGACGCCTGGTCTACGACGATGCGGCGTACGGACGATCCCAGTAGGCCACCAACCACGATGTCCTGCACTGAACCGGGCACCGGCAGGCGGGGAAATAGCGTGGACATCACTGCGCCAAAGGCCCTGGCGACAGCCACGCGAATCAGATTCCGAGTTCTGACCTGTTCCGTTTCGTAACTATACGTTGCAATTCCAGGCGAGATGACCCCTCGGTGTTGAGGAATGCGGTCATGCCGTAGCTCAATAACGCGAGCGTACGAGGGCAAGAGGTTGTGGATGAGGTCAAGTTCGTCCCTCGATCAGCGCGAAGCTCGCCAGCTAGCAAGTGCGGCGGTCGCGGCGAGCCACCGGGCCAGCGCAGTTGCTCTCGACGGGCCCGAGCCTGCCACCATGCTCGGGCCGGTCAAGGCCTGGAAATGATGTACGTGGTGAACGACTTTGAGCGACGGCCATCCTTTTTGATCGCCCCTGCGCGCGGCGGCCAACAGAGCCCCGTGGGGGCGGGACGAAAGGATGGGCTCCCTATTCTAGGGCTCATTGGGAATGCGTAATACATAGAGATACCGTACAACAATCCATCGAAACAACGCAATTCAGTCGACAGGACGATTGCGTATAGCGATTCAATCCAACCAAAAAGGTTGAACTTTAGGTAATGCGTCAGTCGAACTTGATTCAAATTGTATGAATGAATCCGTTTACGGCTTTCGTCTAACATAAAGCGTCGGAATTTAATGGGGGAGCAGCAGGGATGATTCGGTCGGTTTTGACGCTTTTGGCAATTGGTTTATCGTGCTGCGATGCTTACGCGGCGGATGATGAGACGATCCGCGTGGGTTCAATGGTCGAAGCCGTACCAAGCATTCCATGCCCGACTTTAGAAACCCTGAAGCGCATACAACAACTGAACGAAGATATACTTGAAAGCGCTGACAGGATCCCCCGTATAAAGATTATGCAGAAATTTGCCGACGAGCATTGTCCGCAAAGTTCAAGAATAAATCTTTTCAGCAATGAGCCGCTGAAGGTGTACGCGGTTGACAACGAAACTCATGGAATTTGCGTGAGTCGAACGACTGAGAAAGATTGCCAGTGGATTGATGTAAGGAATGCGTCACCCCATCTCACTGACAACGAGTGACCCGCGCTTCGTTGATCCGGGGTTAGGGCATTCTGAGGTGCGCGTTGCTCCAATAGGACGGCGCGTATGGACGAGCGTCCGTGATCAAACGTGGGAGCGTGTCCCCGCTGAAAAGGATGAGTTCGTTCATCATGCAAGATCCTCGCGCGTGATACGAAATAGCGGCGCGCGCCCTGCACCGAGACGTGTAGGTTTGGCGAGTTCGATTTCGCCGGTGTTTTTCGGACCGCGGAGCTGGAGAACTCTTTGCGAAGGCCCGTTACTCGGGTCCGTTCGGGCGCGGATCGTTTCCATGCCGAGGATCCGGTAGCCGTAATCGATGATCACGTCCATACCCGTTGTCCCAATAGGGCCGGGCCAGCCAATAGCCAAGCGCAGGTTCTTCACTTTCGTCACCCGTGCTGCCGTCAAGGCCCACGCCGCCAATCACGCGGTCGGTCTCCTTCAGCGCAACGGCAAAGCGCAGCGAACGGCCGGTCGCGTAATCCTGCCTTACGAGCGCGATCCACGTTCGCCCCGTCCGCTTCGTTGTAGGGATGCGGCACAGATGAGAGCCACCGAGAGCGACCGCCCGGTTGTCGATCAACCTGACCAAATCGGCAAGATCATCATCGCGTAGCGGCCGAATTCGGAGTCGCGTGGTTTCGATGATGACGCCGAACGTTTGGCCGGCGGAGATGACGAGTTCGGTCATGGTTGTGGCTTTGCCAGCGTTTGGGCAGATGCTCAAGATGATCGGCCGCTCGCGCATGGACCGCGACGGCGGGGGAGGGGGAGCATATGGAGTGGGCACGCGTTCTGGTATACATCATCGAGACCGTGGATCAGCAATTGCTGTTTGCGGAATAAGTTTCTGGTTGTCGAGAATCGGATCTGAAGAAAGCTCTCGGATTAACTATTGAAGCCTGGTTGGCGGGAACTCACATTTGGCATCGAGCGCGTAGGAGAGATCGTAGACGGCGATCTCCTCCGGTTTCGGCTCCCAACTTGAGGCCGCCAGAATGCGGAGGATATCGCCGGAGGCGGCGGTGATCTCGCGACGGCTTGAGCCATCGACGAGTATAGCCGCGTCGAAGCCGCGCTCGGGTACCGAACCGCGCAACTCCGCTTCCCGGGTCCTCGCACCGCTGACATCGAGGCGGGCCACTCCGACGTGGACGCTCGCTACTCCGTCGAGTTCGGCAATCGCCTCGGCGATTCTGGACGCCGCTTCCAGCAACGGCGGGATTCTGGCGGGTCCGCATTCGATGCGAACCGTAAGTATGGCGCCGCCGACACCTTGCCCGACCGATGCCACGACTTCGCAGGCGCCGCGAATGAAGTTGAACATGTGTGGCGCGATGCGCGACGACCAGGGACTGGGGTTGTTCAAGCGGTCAAGATAGGCCTGCGATCCAAAGACGCTGAGCTCCTTGCCCTCATAGACGGTGAGATAGCGGTAGCGCTGCAGGTCCCAATCGACCCCGCGACGCCCGCGGTTGAAACCCGGAATGCCGAGACGCTCGGGCATATGCTCTCGCGTATGCCATCGAAGATAGTCCGACTCGGCTTCGGGCTTGACATCGTGCCATATAATCAGAAAGGCATTTCCCGCCAGTGGCATTTGTTCAACTCCAATCGGATTAGGATTGCGGTTCGTCCGTCAGTCGAACGCGCCAACGCCTGTTAATTTGCGAAAACTGACGGATCTGTATCACATTAGTGCCTGCTGCAGCAAAGTACGATATCCTGACGCCGGACGTCGTCAGCCCGTTCAATTGGCTCAAGAGGCCAGCGGGCCGAGAAGCGTTTGCGCTTCTCCAATCTCGGCGAATTCCGGGGTCGGCGAAAAGCCCTTGAGCCGCCATCCACTTGAGGCACCGGCCTACCAATTTTGTTTGCGTCGGAAATGGCGAGAACATTCCCTATCGCGAGATGCGGTTGACGCGATATCTAAACACATATCGATCTTAATTGTCCGCTCGTCGTGTAGGCGCGATGGTTACTCCGTAAGGTCCAGGACGGGGTGTCTTCAATCCCAACCGCCACCCCGATGCGGCTCGCTGATGCGACCAGTTTGACGGGAGGCCTGGTGTGCCGTCATCGATGGCGGTCGACCACCATCCAAAAAATCGCCCCACGCCATCCATCAAAGATCGTGGCATCGCTCGATTCCGAGCCGTTAGGCTTGGGACCCCGGGCGAGTTTGACTTTGAATGCCTCGAGGCTCGCTCGCGGGATCGCCCTAACCCCGTGACGCTTAGTCCTGAGGGCCAAGCGTAGAACCGCCACACCAGCAACCTAGCGACCGGACACCAATTGCCGTGCGGCTCGGTTCGCCCGCAGGCCCACCGCAAATCCCATGAACATCCTTAACCTGTGCAAGTCGCCCGCACGCGCAAGCCGCGATCCCCGATCGCCACGAGTTCTCCACCTAAAGATTGGGCATCCGTCACTCCGACGTGCGCCCCATACCCACCATATCGCGTTAACGTCCGGCCGTCGTGTCCCGTAACCCTCTCGAGACTCGGTCATGCGACCGGACGCCCCACATCCCCACGGCCGAGACTGTACTCACCGTGGGAAATTGCGTGCGGGGTCAAGCTAGCGAGGAAAGGCGGCCTGCTGCCTGAAGTTATTTCAGCGGATCAGGGAAGGTTGCAATTGCAAATAACGACTTTGCCGCAATCTATGCGTATTTTCGTCCCTCACCGAAAAAAGTGTAGCTTGCTAGGTGAAAAACTGGTTTGACAAACTTCCTCAGGTCCCAAAGAACTTCAACCCGTATGGTCAAAATATTTGTCCGAATCGCCGGCCCTAGGCCCCGCACTACGACAGACGTTTGCTGGCTTCGCCCCCGCCATTCCATCGATATGACAGCCCGTCGTTAAGCGGGTGAGGCGATCACCTCGCTGCTACCAATCGCCGCGCCTCCCGTCTAACTACGTTATTTTTAGATGCCACCAATCCTGGTCACAAAGGGGCCATGCAAGTTTCAAATGGGCGCCACGCACCGACTGTTTTCTCCCGGATGTTGCGTTATGCAACAAAGGGGGCCTACATGTCTCGTCTCAACTTGAGGTTATGTCTCGCCGCGACTATCGGGTTCTTTGGCTGCGCCGGATCGGCGTCTGCGGAGGATCTGGGTGCGCAGAATACTGTGTACGTTCGCACCGATCTCGTCTCGAACCTGCAGGCACTCGCCCAGCCGCCGGACCCGAATCTTCAGAACGCCTGGGGGGTCGCAAACGCCCCCGGTGGGCCGCTTTGGGTTTCCGACAACAACGACGGTCTTTCCACGCTCTATGATGGAAATGGCGTAAAGATCCCGTTGACGGTAACGATCCCGCTGCCGCCTGGCCGATCGCCGCCACCTGCGGCCGCCCCAACCGGAATGGTGTGGAATCCCACCACCACTTTCCCGATCACGGTTGGCGCGACAACCGTTCCGGCGACTTTCATTTTCGATAGCGAGGACGGGACGATCATCGCCTGGAACCCCACGGTCGACCCGGTCCTCAACGGGCAGTCCACGGCGACACTCGTGGTCAACAATTCCGCTGCTGGGGCGGTCTACAAAGGCCTCGCCTTCGGGACCAACGTACATGGCAATTTTCTGTTCGCCACGAATTTCTTTGCTGGCACGGTTGAGGTCTTCGACAAGAACTTTGCACCGGCCATGCTCGACGGTGACTTCACCGATCCAGACATTCCCGCGGGCTTCGCGCCGTTTGGCATCGCCAACATCGACAACAATCTTTATGTAACCTATGCCAAGCAGAACGCGCAGAAGAACGATGTCGTTCCGGGAGCCGGACTGGGCTTCGTTGATGTCTTCACCACCGACGGCGTTCTGATCAAGCGCTTCGCTTCGCGCGGTAAGCTCAATGCGCCATGGGGCGTCACGCGGGCGACGCAGAATTTCGGCGAGTTCAGCGGCGCCATCCTCATTGGCAATTTCGGCTTCCAGGGCGACGCATCCGGCTGGATCAACGCGTTCAGCGGCGGCCAGGATAACACATTCCTGGGGCCGCTGCGCGACGCGCAGGGCAAGCCGATCTCGATCGACGGACTGTGGTCAATGGTGTTCGGTACGTTTCTCAATTCGGACGCCGATACCCTCTATTTCACAGCAGGGCCAAATCAGCAGACGAACGGCCTGTTCGGCAAGATCATCGCGCAGCCAAGCGCGGACAACGGCCAGGCCATGCAATGAT
>Ga0126371_10005849_pt1 | contig 10925 bp, 11 predicted proteins | sample PanSoiMetaPlot_4_FD_110145 | JGI IMG/M metagenome (GOLD analysis project Ga0126371, IMG submission 110145) | Tropical forest soil microbial communities from Panama - MetaG Plot_4 | ecosystem: Environmental > Terrestrial > Soil > Tropical forest > Bulk soil | place: Panama | collected 2016-02-17
CAGGTACACGTCAAGCGATCACTGCAGGAATTGCGGCTGGAAATCAGAAACGCGACCGGTGACCTGACCAGCAGGCTCGGCAGGCTGCCAAGCGAAGCCGAGATAGCGGCTCACCTGAACATCAGTGCGGACGACGTCCGCGAGGCACGGCAGGCCGAGCTGGCCTTCCACACCGCATCGCTGGACTCGCCGCTCGCCACCGAGGACGGCACAGCGAGCCTCGGAGACATGCTGGGCGTCGAGGATCCCGGCCTCGAGCACGTCATCGACATGCAGGCCGTTTGGACGCACTGGAGCGGCCTGCCCGATCGCGAGCAGCAACTGCTCCTGATGCGGTTCTACGGCAACATGACCCAGTCGGAGATCGGCCTGCGGCTCGGCATCTCCCAGATGCACGTTTCCAGGCTCCTCGCCGAGGCCATCGCGTACCTGCGAGAACAGCTCACCGATAGCCCTGTGCAGGTGAAGGTCTAGGCACCTGCACCTCGAGCCGGGTTCTAGGACCCGGCGAGCGCGCCCCCGCAATACGCCCCCGCTGAAAATTGCGGGGGCGCGCTGGTTTCGGGGTTAAACTGAGCGGGAAGCAACATTTGAGCGATGTCTATGACGCAGGCACGCCCTCACGCCGCTACGGCGTAAGCACGGAGGGTGTGCTTTCTTGCGTCTGGCCAGTTATCGGCCAGTTCTCCCCCTAGCACCCTGGTGGTTGCGCTGCGGCGACAGCGACGATTACCAGGAGGAATCACATGAGGATCGCGCTCATCACGGCGCGCAACCCGCTCGCGACAGCCGCAGATCGCAGCGATCAGCCTGTTTACCTTGCTCGTGCGCTGGCTAGCCAGGGGCACCGCGTCACCCTCTACGCACGTCGGGACGGAACTTCGACACCCGAGGCCGTTCTCGGCCGCGGTGTCGCCATCGAGCATGTGCCGGCCGGCCCGGCCAAGGAGCTCACGCCAGAGCAGGCCGCCAAGTACATGCCCGACTTCGCCGCATACCTGATCGGCCGGTGGAAGACCAACCGTCCGGACATTGTGCATGCGTTCACATGGGTCGGCGGGCTGGCCGCCCTGGGCGCCGTCCGCGGGACAGACATCCCGGTCGTCCAGACATTTGGCTCGCTAGCGCTGGCCGAGTCTCGCCACGACCACGGCAGCGTTCGCGCCAGCCGCATGCGGCTCGAAACGCTGATCGGCCGCCAGGCGAACGCCGTCGTGGCGAGCTCTACCCAAGAGGCCGGAGATCTAGCCCGGCTCTCTGTGCCGAGGCCCTCGGTGCGGATCATCCCGGCCGGTGTCGATACCGATGTGTTCACTCCGGTCGGCAAGCAAGCCTCGCGCTCAAGCCGGGTTCGGCTCGTGGCGATTGCCAGTTCAGAGCAGGCGGCCGGCCTCCAGGCTGTCGTGCGGGCCACCGCACAGGTGCCTGGCGCCGAGCTGGTGATTGTCGGCGGTCCCGACAACAGGCACCTGCCGCGATCCGGCCCGTACAGCGAACTCGCGCAGCTCGCGAGCGGACTCCGAATCCGCAGCCGGGTCAAGTTCGCCGGCGAAATGAGCTCGGCGAAGCTCGCTGCGCTGCTGCGGTCAGCGGACGTGCTCGTCAGCGCCGCTGCGTACGAGCCGTCCGGCATCGCCGCGATCCAGGCCATGGCGTGCGGCACGCCGGTGATCGCCTCCGCCGTCGGCGCCCACTCTGACGCCGTGATCGACGGCACCACCGGTCTGCTAGTCGCCCCAGACCACGCCAGCATGCTGGCGCACCGGCTGCGCCGCCTGCTGAGCACCCCGGCCCTGCTGAGCGCCTACGGGATCGCGGCAGCCGACCGCGCCCAGTCCAGGTACTCGTGGGACCGCATCGCCAGGGAAACCGCTGCCACCTATGAGCGGTGCCTGCCAAGCCGCGCCGTCGCCGATGCGGACGAGGCTGCCACGGCGGAAGAGGAGCTTGGCCTGTTCGCGGTTACCGGATAAGCCCCGGGGTCCCGGACGGCACTGGTCTTGCCGGGACAACGCATGATGGCCGGCGGGAGGTCTGAGCCCGCCGGCCATCACGTGTCCGGGGTCGGGTCAGTCGCGCCGGCGTGCTTGACTTGCTGTGCCCGACCTGCCCTGCGAGTGCGCGCGCCGACAGGCGGACGAGCGTGCGCCTGAGCTGGCGCCGTCTCCGTGATTATGAGGTTTTGACCTGGTGGAAGTTACCGAACGAGTACGGCTGGCTGACTACACCACGCTGCGGCTTGGTGGTCCGGCCGGCCGGTTCGTCGCGGCGCACAGTGACGACGAGCTTGTCGCCACGGTCGCCGGCGCCGATGCGGACGGCGAGCCAGTACTTGTGCTCGGCGGTGGCAGCAACCTGGTCGTGGCGGACGAGGGCTTCCCCGGCACGGTGGTCCAGGCTCCTGCGGGCGGCATTCAGGCGGCCAGGGTCGCGGACGCCGTCGAGCTGACCGTCGGCGCAGGCCAGGACTGGGACCAGCTGGTCCAGGGCTGCGTTGCCGAGGGCCTGTCCGGGATCGAATGCCTGTCTGGCATCCCGGGCACGACCGGCGCTACTCCCATCCAGAACGTGAACGCCTACGGCCAGGAGGTCGCGGAGACGATCTCGGTCGTGCGGGTATACGACCGGCTGCTCGACCAGGTGGTGCTGATGACGTCGGCCGAGTGCGACTTCGGCTACCGGACCAGCACGTTCAAGCGACACGCCGGTCTAGGCCGCGGGGCGCAGCTGAACCCCGCAGCCGCAACCGGCAGGCACGTGGTGCTGGGCGTCACCTTCAGGCTTGTGGTCAGCCCGTTGTCCGCGCCGGTGCGCTACGCCGAGCTGGCCAGGCGACTTGGCGTCGCTGAAGGCGACCGGGTGCCGCTTGCGGCGGCGCGCGAAGCGGTGCTGCAACTGCGCCGCGGCAAGGGCATGGTGCTCGATCCCGCTGACGGCGACACGCGCAGCGCAGGTTCGTTCTTCACCAATCCGGTTCTCTCCGCGGCGCAGTTCGCCTCGCTGGCAGCAAAAGTCGCGGCGCGATCAGCTGCTGAGGCGGGCGACCACGTGGCGGTCCGCATTCCGCACTGGGACGTGGGGAACGGGGCGGTCAAAGTCTCGGCGGCCTGGCTCATCGAGCAGTCTGGATTCGGCAAAGGCTTCCCTGGGCCGGACGCGCATGTTCGCATCTCCACCAAGCACACGCTGGCGCTAACTAATCCCGGTGGCGGCAGCACGGCCGACCTGATGGCGCTGGCCAGAGCGGTTCGAGACGGCGTGGACAGGGAATTCGGCGTGGAATTGGTGAACGAGCCGGTCCTCGTCGGTACCTGGCTATAAGGAATTCGCCTGACGGCCCCGACTTGGGCCGCCGCGAGCCAGTCGGGCTCGTCATCGTGGACGATGCATATATCGAGATGTATCTTATTCGCCATGGACCAGCTAACGAGGGAAGACATCGTCGCCGCAGCGGCGGCGCATCAAGAGCTTGGCCCGCATTTTGACGGGGCCGTCGCAGAGAGCCTGGTCGAACGCATCGGCGAGGAGATTGACAAGCGAGTTGACGCTCGGCTGGGTGAGCGAAGCGACCGGCGCGGTCGCGTCCGCCGGCTGACTCCCGCGGGCCAGTTGAGCCCGCCGGGCCATTCCTGGCCGCAGGTGATCCTCGCGCTGGGCTCGATGGGCCTCGGCATCGGGGCGACCGCCGCAGCGCTGAATGCCGGAGACGGGCTCAGACCGATCGAGTCCGGGCAGGTATTCCTCTGCGTGCTGATCTGGGTTGTGATCGGGATCATCAACGTTAGCTACGCGAGGCGGCGCTAGCTGCTGCTCGGCGTGGGCCGTGGCTAAGGCTAGGTGCTCAGCCACTTGTCTATCCCGGCGAGCAGATCGTGCTGAACGCTGCTAGGAGCGGTGGAGGCACGGACTGACATCCGGGCGAGGTCGGCCAGCTCGACGTCGGTCATGCCATGCACCTGCCTAGCGAGCTCGTACTGGGCGGCGAGCCGGGGCCCGAACAGCAGCGGGTCGTCGGCACCAAGCGCCACCTGGATGCCCGCGGCCAGCAGGATCCGGAGCGGCACGTCCGATGCGGTGGCCGCCACGCCAAGCGACACATTCGAGGTGGGGCAGACCTCGAGGGTTACGCCATCGCTCGCTATTCGCCGCAGCAATTCCCGATCCCTGACCGCCGCGACCCCGTGGCCGATCCGGTCGGCATGCAGCTCCTCCAGGCAGGCGCGCACGCTCGCGGGGCCGGCTAGCTCGCCTCCATGCGGAACGAGCGTCAGCCCGGCCCTGGCAGCGATCCTGAAGGCCGGCGCGAAGTCGGCGACCGTACCGCGGCGCTCGTCGCTACTGAGGCCGAAGCCGCTCACGCCGCGGCCGGCGTAGGCGACCGCGAGCCGAGCCAGCGTGCGCGCCTCGAGCGGGTGCTTGGTTCGGTTCGCGGCGACGATGATCGCGATTCCCACTCCGGTTGCCTGCTGTGCCTCCGCGGTCGCCGTGAGGACAAGCTCCAGCATTGGCGTCAGCCCGCCGAACCTGGCTGCGTAGCCAGACGGGTCGATCTGGAGCTCGAGCCAGCCCGAGCCTTCGGCCTTCTCGTCTTGTGCCGCCTCGAGGATGAGACGGCGCACGTCGGCCGGAGTTCGCACGACCGACCTCGCGATGTCGTACAGCCGCTGGAAGCGAAACCAGCCTCGCTCGTCGGCCGCGCTGAGCTGGGGTGGCCAGTCCTCAGCGAGCGCTTCAGGCAGGTGAACGCCGTGCTGCGCGGCCAGTTCGACCAGGGTGGCGTGCCGCATGGACCCGGTGAAATGAAGGTGCAGGTGCGCCTTCGGCAATGCGTCGACAGGCCTGGCCATCACGACAGTGTGCCAGCGAATTCGCCACCCGTCGCGCGTTGCTCCGCCGCGCTGGCTGGCCGTTGTCGGCCGGGCTGCGCTGTCCTAGCGGGCCGAGCTAAGCAGCTTGGAGAGCCTGGTCACGCCTTCTTCGAGGTCAACTTCACCGAGTGCGCAGGAGAGCCGGAAGTAGCCGTTGGTGCCGAACGCCTCGCCAGGTACCACAGCCACGTCGGCCTCCTCAAGCAGGAGCTCGGCGAGCTGGCTTGAGGTCTTCGCGCGACGGCCGGCGATCTGCTTGCCGAGCACGCCCTTGACCGAGGGATAGCAGTAGAAGGCGCCGTCGGGAAGCGGGCTTACGACGCCAGGTATGTCGTTCAGCATCGCTGTCATCACCTGCCTGCGCCGGTCGAAGGCCTTGCGCATCTCCGCCACTGCGGCCAGGTCGCCTGACACCGCGGTGAGCGCTGCCGCCTGCGCGACGTTGCACACGTTCGAGGTGGAGTGCGACTGCAGGTTGGTGGCGGCCTTGATCACATCCGCGGGACCGATCATCCAGCCGACGCGCCAGCCGGTCATCGCGTACGTCTTCGCTACGCCGTTCAGCACCAGGCAGCGCTCTTCGATCTCGGGAGCTACCACCGGCATCGAGACGAACTCCGCGTCGCCGTAGACCAGGTGCTCATAGATCTCATCAGTGATGACCCACAGGCCGTGCTCGGCCGCCCACCTGCCGATCTCCGCGACCTGCTCTGGCGGGTAGACCGCTCCGGTCGGGTTCGAGGGTGAGACGAACAGCAGCAGCTTGGTTCGCTCGGTCCGGTGCGCCTCGAGTTGCTCGACCGAGGCCAGGTATCCGGTGGTCTCGTCGGTCGGCACCAGGACCGGCACGCCGCCCGCCAGCCCGATCGCCTCGGGGTAGCTGGTCCAGTACGGCGTCGGCAGCAGCACCTCATCGCCGGGATCGAGCAACGTGGCGAACGCCTGGTACACCGCGTGCTTCCCGCCGTTGGTGATCAGCACCTGGCTGGGGGAGACCGTCAGATCAGAGTCGCGGGCGGTCTTCGTAGCCACCGCCTCGCGCAGCTCAGGCAGCCCGGCGGCCGGGGTGTACTTGTGGAACCTCGGCTCGGCACAGGCGCGTTGCGCCGCTTCGACGATGTATCCAGGTGTCGGGAAGTCCGGCTCGCCCGCGCCGAATCCGATCACGGGGCGGCCTGCCGCCTTCAGCGCCTTCGCCTTGGCGTCTACGGCCAGGGTGGCCGACTCGCTGATCGCGGATATGCGGGCTGAGATACCTGTCGAAGCGTGCGCCATGTGGTCCATGTTCCCATCAAGCGCCACCCGCTTGGCCGCAGTGGTCCGCGCGCGGTCAAAGATGGTCCGCAAATGCGCGGATCATCTATTCTCGCCGAGCTCAGGCCGTGTTGATCTCAGGCCGTGTTGATCTCAGGCCGTGTTGATCCAGTCTGAATCCGCGGCCGGACGGGCATCAGCCCGGCGGTGCCGCCGCGCGGTCAGCCGCAGCTGAACGATTCGCGCGGTCCCCGGTATCACGACTAGCAGGACGCCGAGCACGGCTGCGAGCAGCAGTGCCACACCAAGCGGCAGGTGCCCGTGCCCGCCAAGGAAGTTGATCTGAACCTGCTTGCCGTTCTGCAAGATGAAGATCAGCAGGAGCAGCAAGACGATGGCGAAGAGTGCGACTGCTACCCACACGCCCCCGGCGCGGGTTCGCGGCAGTACGTGGTACCGGCGTCGGTGCTGGCGCGGTCGTCCCTGACCGGTCCCTTGCTCCTCCGGCTCAGGCGCCTCACTAGGCTCTCCGCCCGTTATCGCTCCGTTCGTCACCCCGGCCTCCTTCTTCGGGCTCCGCCTAGGTTCCCAGGTAGTGGCGGCCAAACGCCAGTATCGGCTCGGCCCGGATTGGAGCGGTCAGGCGGCGGGACGAGCATTTTGGCCGCCCGCCCGAATCGGTACGGTTCGACTGAGGCGCGCTGGCCACGTACACTTCTGGATCTGGTGGTTGTTCACCGGTGGCCCGTGCATGCCCGCACCGGCCGGCACAGGGCAGTAGCTCAATTGGCTAGAGTTCCGGTCTCCAAAACCGGCGGTTGGGGGTTCGAGTCCCTCCTGCCCTGCGAGTACGGCCCGCGGCTTGCGGGCACGTGGCGGCTGCCAGCCGACAGTAGATAGTGCTCAGGTGAGGACATGGCGACTCAGACTCGTGGACCGGCTCCGGACAGGGCCGCCAAACCCAAGGGCCCGGCGAAGCCGTCCCGCACCACGCCTACCCAGTTCGTAACTGAAGTCCGGGACGAGCTGCGGAAGGTCGTATGGCCGACCCGCAAGGAGCTCATCACCTACACGACTTCCGCCCTGGTCTTCATCATGGTCATGGTGGGCATCGTGGTAGCGCTGGACTACGGGTTCACCAAGCTGGTGTTCGCCCTCTTCGGCTGAGGTTCAACCGGCTGGGTAGTGGTCCGCGCACTGAGCGTGGCACCATGATCACAGGACCTGGCTGCATGCCGCCGCTTGACAGCACGCAGCACAAGGGTCCCGCCAAGGAGCGCAGCTATAGCGCAGGGAGAAAGAGAAACGTGTCCGAGTCCGAACTGCCGCAAGGCGAACCGTCGGCCGCTGAAACCGCCGAGCCAGGCGGACCGTCCGACGTCGAGCTGGCGCGCCTTGCGCTGGGCGGCTCGACCGAAGAGGTCGAGCAAGGCACGCCGGATAGCAACGGCGTGCTCGCAGCGGAAGCGGAGGCCCTCGATGAGGAAGCCGCGGCCGAGGAGGACACCGCCGTCGACCCGATCACGCAGTTCAAGTCCGACCTGCGGACGCTGCCTGGCGACTGGTACGTGGTGCACTCCTACGCCGGATACGAGAACCGGGTCCGCACCAACCTGGAGAGCCGCACCCAGTCCCTGAACATGGAGGAGTTCATCTTCCAGATCGAGGTCCCGACCCACGAAGTGATCGAGATCAAATCAGGCAAGCGGCAGCAGGTTCAGGAGAAGGTGCTGCCCGGCTACATCCTGGTCCGGATGGACCTGACCGATGAGTCGTGGGCCGCGGTTCGCAATACCCCGGGGGTCACCGGATTTGTCGGACTGTCGAGCCGCCCTTCGCCGCTGAGCCTCGACGAAGTCGCCAACTTGCTCGCGCCTGTGCCGGAAGAAAAGGCCGCCAAGAAGGCCGAGACGCTGCGCGCGGCTGCGGTCGACTTCGAGGTGGGCCAGTCGGTTACCGTAATGGACGGACCGTTCGCGACCCTGCCAGCCACGGTGAGCGAGATCAACCCCGACACCCAGAAGCTCAAGGTTCTCGTTTCGATCTTCGGCAGGGAGACTCCGGTCGAGCTGTCCTTCGATCAGGTAAGCAAGATCTGAGCCCGCATAAACGACTTCGAGAATAAGACAGTGAGGTAAGGACGCCAGATGGCTCCGAGGAAGAAGAAGATCGCTGCCGTCGTTAAGGTGCAGCTGAATGCAGGCGCGGCCACGCCAGCACCGCCGGTCGGTACCGCGCTGGGCCCGCACGGTGTCAACATCATGGACTTCGTAAAGCAATACAACGCTGCGACGGACAGCCAGCGCGGGAACGTGATCCCCGTGGAGATCACCATCTACGAGGACCGGTCCTTCAGCTTCATCACGAAGACGCCGCCGGCGCCTGAGCTGATCAAGAAGGCGGCGGGCGTGCAGAAGGGCAGCGGCGAGCCGCACCGGAACAAGGTCGGCACGATGACGCAGGCCCAGGTCCGCGAGATCGCGCAGGTCAAGATGCCCGACCTGAACGCCAACAGCATCGAGGCAGCCGAGAAGATCATCGCTGGCACCGCCAGGTCGATGGGCATCACGGTCCAGGGCTGACCTCAAGAAGCACCGCGGCGCATGTCGCGGCGGGGTGGCAGGGCCAGGCGCTGGCCCGCAGACCACGACTCCACCAGAAGCAGGAGATACAGATGAAGCGCAGTAAGGCATACCGGAAGGCCGACGAGGCCGTGCAAGCCGGCCGGCTCTACACCCCGGCCGAGGCCGTGGCCCTGGCCAAGGAAACCTCGACCACCAAGTTCGACGCCACAGTCGAAGTCGCGTTCCGGCTTGGCGTCGATCCCCGCAAGGCCGATCAGATGGTCCGCGGCACGGTGAACCTGCCCAACGGGACTGGCAAGACCGCACGCGTCCTCGTGTTCGCCACCGGCGACAGGGCCGAGGAGGCCCGCGCGGCCGGCGCGGACTTCGTGGGCTCCGACGAGCTGATCGAGCGCGTGCAGGGCGGCTTTCTCGACTTCGATGCGGTCGTCGCGACCCCTGACCTGATGGGCAAGGTCGGGCGCCTGGGCCGCGTGCTCGGGCCGCGCAGCCTCATGCCGAACCCGAAGACGGGCACGGTCACGATGGACGTGGGCAAGGCCGTTACCGATATCAAGGGCGGCAAGATCGAGTTTCGCGTGGACAAGCACAGCAACCTGCACCTGATCATCGGCAAGACGTCGTTCACCGATCGCGCGCTGATCGAGAACTATGCGGCCGCCATGGACGAAGTGATCAGGCTCAAGCCGTCCGCGGCTAAGGGGCGCTACCTGAAGAAGGTGGCCATCACCACCACGATGGGCCCGGGGATCCAGGTAGATCCCGGCATGACGCGGGGCTTGACCGAGGCGCTCGAGGAGCAGCCTGTCGCCTGACGCAAACATCGCTAGCCAGGCCCGGTCCGCCGCCCCCGCAGGTGGCGGACCTGGCCTTATTCCGGCTGGGGGCCTGGCCACGCGATTTGGCCTGCTCGGTGCGGGACGCGTACTCTGTACAGAGCCAAAGACCGTCGGCTGTCGCCGCGCCTCGAGCGCGGTGGCTGAAGGCTCGCGAATGCGAGCGGCCTGCGCAGGTGACTGAGCTAGACGCAGCGAGTCCTCGTGCCTCGCTTGTCGCGCCCCGTTGCTCCTGCGCCGGGGCGTTTCGCATTTCTCGCCCGCCCTCGCCGATGCCGTCTATGGCCGGGTCCCGCCCATTCAGGGACTCACGAACGAACGGAACGAGAGGGGAGCCCATGGCGAGGGCAGACAAGGTGACCGCGGTCGCCGAGCTGACCGAGCGCTTCCAGAACTCCTCGGGCGCGGTACTGACCGAGTACCGGGGACTGAGCGTGGCACAGCTTGGTGAGCTGCGCAGGTCGCTAGGCGACAACGCGTCATTCTCGGTCGTCAAGAACACACTGACCAAGATCGCTGCGAGTGAGGCAGGCGTCTCGACCGAGTTGACTGATCTGCTGATCGGCCCGTCGGCCATCGCCTTCGTGCATGGTGACGTGGTCGAGGCGGCCAAGGGCCTGCGCGACTTCGCCCGGGCCAATCCGCTGCTGGTGATCAAGGGTGGCGTGCTGGAAGGCAAGCCGCTGACCCCGCCGGAGATCGTCAAGCTCGCTGACCTCGAGCCTCGCGAGGTATTGCTCGCCAAGCTTGCTGGCGCGATGAAGGCGTCGCTCGCGGGTGCGGCCGGGACCTTCGCGGCTCTCCCGCAGCAGATGGCTCGGCTTCTCGGCGCGCTGGAGGAGAAGCGGTCGGCCGAGGGCGACGGCGGCGCCGGAGTTCCTGCCGCCGTTAGTCCCGATCCTTCCGGTTCGGGCCCGCAGGCAGCCGAGGCGGAGGCGGAGCCGGCACCGGAAGGCTCGGAGAGCTAACAGTCACCACGGGTGACATGACCAAGAACCCGCAGGTGGCAGCAGACGGCCATCGGCGACATACGGAATGAAACGGAAGAGGAAGCACCGCAATGGCAAAGCTCAGCACGGACGACCTGCTCGAGGCGTTCAAGGAGATGACGCTGATCGAGCTCTCTGAGTTCGTGAAGCAGTTCGAAGAGACCTTCGACGTCAAGGCTGCCGCTCCGGTGGCAGTTGCCGCGGCTGCCCCAGGCGGCGGTGGAGCTGCTGCAGCCGAGGAGGTAGAGGAGAAGGACGAGTTCGACGTCGTCCTCGAGGCCGCCGGCGACAAGAAGATTCAGGTCATTAAGGAGGTCCGCACCCTCACGAGCCTCGGGCTCAAGGAGGCCAAGGACCTGGTGGATGGCGCACCCAAGCCGCTGCTCGAGCGCG
>Ga0126371_10005850_pt1 | contig 10925 bp, 8 predicted proteins | sample PanSoiMetaPlot_4_FD_110145 | JGI IMG/M metagenome (GOLD analysis project Ga0126371, IMG submission 110145) | Tropical forest soil microbial communities from Panama - MetaG Plot_4 | ecosystem: Environmental > Terrestrial > Soil > Tropical forest > Bulk soil | place: Panama | collected 2016-02-17
AAGGCGTGAACCTGTTCCTGGGTAAATTGTTTTTGAAAGACGATCGAGAAGACTCCGGTCGAACCGGTGAAGTCGCGCTTGAAGAATTCATGGCCAGGGCAGGAAGGGAAAGCGGGGTGAAGCACGGTCTCGATTTCGGGCCGCGCAGAGAGCCATTGCGCGAGTGACAGAGCAGATTTTTCTATTGCCGCCAAACGTACGGCCAGAGTTCTTAATCCGCGAAGAGCAAGCGTGCAATCGTCGGGCGAAGCGGCAAATCCGAGCAGTTGGTGCGTAAGGCCGATTTTTTGATAGGCCGCGTCATCGCGGACGGTGATCGAGCCAAGCAGAAAATCGCTGTGGCCGCCGACGTACTTCGTGAGCGCTTGCATCGTGATGTCCACGCCGTGCGCGAAAGCGTCAAAATAAATTCCAGCAGACCAAGTATTGTCGAGTACAACGAGCACACCGGCCTCGTGGGCCGCGGCTGCGATAGCCGGAAGGTCCTGGACTTCCATCGAAATTGAACCAGGGCTCTCGCACCAAACGAGTCTTGTGTTTTTCCGAAAAAGCGGACCGATCTCACCGCCGACGGTCGGAGAGTAGAAAGTGACTTCGATTCCAAAACGCTGCAAAACTTCCAAGGAGAATTTGCGATTCGGATAATAAATGCTCTCCGGAACCAAAATGTGGTCGCCGGTTCTTAGGAAAGCGAAATTGATGAGCGAAATCGCCGCTTGTCCGCCCGGCGTTATGAAGGTACGGTAACCATTTTCGAGTTCGCAGACGCGCGCGGCGAGTTCGAGGGTCGTTGGAGTGCCGTAAAGGCCGTATGTATACCCAACCGCGTGCTGGTCCCAGGTGTCCTGAACGGCCGCGGCATTGGGAAAAAGCACGGTCGAGCCGCGATGCGTGGCCGGCGCCAAGGACCTGAAACCTTCAGGCGCATGGGCGTCAGGATGGATGAGTTTTGTCTTCCAAGTTTTCTTCATGCATGAAGTTTAGCGCAGATGGAGAGAGCCAAGAGTTGGATTAAGATGCGAGGCGCGAGATGGAGGCAAGAATCATGGTACGGAGAACGGGCAAGTATTCGATTTTGTATCTGGCTACGCTTTTCTTGGCTTTGCAAGCGACGGCGCAAGAAAAGGCACCGGTTCGCGTGGCGATTATCGGATTGGTGCACGGGCACGCGCACGGATTGCTGCGCATGATGCCAGAAAACCAAAATATAAAGTTGATCGCGATCTACGAACCACACCAAGAATTGGCCCTTCAGTATGTAAAGCAATATCACCTGGATGCGGTGCCGATTTACAACGACCTGGAGCACCTCCTTACCGAGCAAAAGCCGGATGCTGTGCTCGTCTATTCGACGATCGCGGATCACCGCAAAATCATCGAAGCCGCGGCAAAACATGGAATTCATTCCATGGTGGAAAAGCCGCTTTCGACCACGGTGGAGGATGCGATTGCGATTCGCGACGCGGCGAACAAGTATCACGTGCATGTGCTCGTGAATTACGAAACAACGTGGTACGCAAGCAACCGCGAAGTGTATGACGAAGCCGCTAAGGGAAAGCTCGGCGATGTGCGCCGAATCGTGGTCCATGACGGCCATGAAGGTCCAAAAGAAATTAAAGTCGGCCCCGAGTGGCTGCCGTGGCTGACCGATCCCGTGCAGAACGGAGCAGGCGCTTTGTTTGACTTTGGTTGCTACGGGGCAGATCTCGCGACGGTACTGATGCACGGGCAAGCACCCATCAGCGTCAGCGCGGTGACGCAAACCGAAAAGCCAGAGATATATCCAAAAGTGGACGACGAAGCGACCGTGATCTTGCGATATCCGAAAGCACAAGCTGTGTTGATGCCTTCATGGAACTGGCCGTTTTCGCGGAAGGATATGGAGGTGTACGGAGTGACCGGTTACGCAATCACCGTGGGAGCGGACAAGCTGCGCGTTCGTTATGCAGGAGAAAAAGCAGAGTCAATGATGTCCGCGTCTCCCGTGCCAAAAGCTGAGTCGAATTCGCTCGATTATCTGGCTGGCGTTTTACGTGGGGATATCAAGCCAGACGGAGATCCGTCTTCGCTTGAAACGAATCTGATTGTGATGGAGATTCTGGATGCGGCGCGTCGCTCTGCCAAAACGGGAAAAGTCGTGGAACTGACAACACTACCGAATTGAAACGCGACGCGGTTTGGAGCCGAAAGAATTTCAAGAGCTAGCGAAGCGTGGCGAGGTCGAAATCTGAAGTGACGTGCTGGCCATCCGGAGTGAGGATTTCCGCGGTAGCGGTATCTGAAGAGACGTCTTGCGCGTCGAAGGTGAGCCAGATATACGCGCCGTCGAGCAGGCTGCCGGTTCCTTGCGCATCGGCCACGTAGATAGGCTCGCCTTCCCGAGAAAGCGGTTCGATCCAGTGATCGTTCTGCGAAAGCCCAGTTTTGAACGATTGCCAAAAACTTTCAGGGCGAACCGAAATTCCTTGCGACTGAGAATCGCGGTCGTGTTCGCGATTGCGATTTGACCGTATGAAGCTGTACGTGGGCGTAAAGCGAATCTGAAAGCGAACGACAATCGTGTCGCCGCGCGCATGATAGTCCGCGGAAGCTTGCTGTGCACTATAACCGCTGCCTTGGGAATTAGAGGCTTCAATAACTTGAGCGTAAGGAGTGAGAAGGCGGATGTCCGCGATGTATGGACCTTTTTCCGGTGGCGAGAGTTTATGTAGGTACGGCTTTAGCGCTGCGTCAGTTGACGCATCATGATGCTGGCCCAGGAAATAAGCCTCGCGAATGGTTTGACTGGTGAGAGGAACTTCGAAAGCGAAGCACTCAACAGCGCACACTGAAGGCGCCAGCAAGAAAAGTGTGAAGGCGCGATTGAAAGATTTCCCCAAAAAACTCCTTGTTGTCGGAGCGATAATATAACTCTTACACTACTAATCAGGCTGAGGCAATTGTAGCGCGGTTTCAGGAGGCGAGGAATAGGGTTGACGACCGGACAAGCTGGAGGTTTCCGAGGCGAAGGTCCAGGACAGAGTGCTGTTGATAGCCATGAAGGCTCCACCACCGAGAGGGGCGGTGAAGCGTCCCGTCCATTGAACAAGGAATCCGGTGATCATTGGGCTGAAGATACCGGAAAAATTTGCGAAGCCGTTTTGAAGACCGCCCCACTTGCCGGCCAATTGCGGACCTGCGAAAGTCTGTGAAAGAGAAAGTACTCCCCATCCACTTGCCCCGACGGAAAGGCCCATCGCGACGAGCCAGTAAAAGTAGGTGCCAGGTCCTGCAAAGGCACATCCGACAAGCATGACGGCGGAGATCACACTGCCGAACGCCATTGAGAGCTTCCGAATCCGGAGTTTTGAACGACCGGAGCTGGCAAGGATGTCTGTCAAGCAGCCCATGGAAAATGCGCCCAGAGAGTCGCAGGCGTAGTAGATGGCGGCGACGATTGGCATTTGTTTCAGTGAGAGGCCGCGCTCGTGCTGAAGATAGTAGGGGAGCCAGGTCACCATGAAGTACATGACGTAGTTACTGCAAAAGTGGCCCGCTGTGGGAAGCCAAAAGCAGCGCTGGCGCAGAATCTGAAAGGCGGTTGCGGCGGATGTGCCGTCCGGCTGAGCCGAGGCCACCCTTTGCGAGGTTACCCAAATCCACGCCGGAATCCACAAAAGACTAATCAAGCCGATGCCGATGAAAACGGGACGCCACCCGTATTTGGCCATGAGCAGGCCCGTGCCTAGGGCTCCGACGGCAGGTCCAAACTTCATACCGGCGGTCATAAGGCCGTTGGAGATTCCCCGAAATCGCTCCGGAACAAAGCTAGCCAAGACTTTGCAAGCACAGGGAAAGATGACGGATTCGCCGGTGCCGAGAAGCAATCGCATCATCAAAAGCATAAGGAAGCCGTGAACGAAACCAGTAGCGGCTGTGGCGAGGGACCAGAGAGCGAATCCAGTGACGAAGACTAAATTCGCACTGAAGCGATCCACGAGCCAGCCGCTGATGAAGATGAATGCCGTGTACGTGCAAAAAAAAGCGGAGAGAAGAATGCCGAGATCCGCGGCGGTGATATGGAGTTCGTTTTGCAGGGTGGAAGCGGCGATAGAGAGATTGCCGCGATCCACATAGTTGATAAGGCAGGCAATGGCAATGAGAAGGACGACAGGAAAGAAGTATAGAAAAGATTTTTCCGAGTTAGGCGAATCGCTCATAGGAAAGAGTGATGGGATTCTGCGAGAAGAGTTGAGCGAATGCAACCGGATTGATGCCCGAGAGATGCGAAGAAGCTAAATGCGGCGGATGACGTTGGGGAAGTCGAGCCAAACTTTGACACCACAGAAATGAGAGCCTTCTGTGCAGATGGGAGTGGTGATGCCGGCGCGAATGTGGCAAGGAGGGCCGACGTATTTTGCCAATTCGGGATGCACGCGGCGGAGTTCGCCGACTTCGTCCATGGATGCGGCGTAGATTTCCTCTTGAGCATTGAAGCAAGTGCGCATGGTCCACTTATGGAGCAAATGGAGGAGCGAACCGGTTTCGACCAGGCGAATGGATTTTGAGTTGGGAAGGAGATAGAGCGCAATTTCGGGAGGGACACCGCGGTCGAGAAGAGCGTTCTTTGCGGACCATGCGTCGCGCATGGCTCGCTCATAAACTTCCAGAGCTCGCGGATTCTCTCTGAGGAGTTGGGGAGTGATGTAGTCGGGTTCGTGAGTATCTGCAAGCGTGAGAAGCGGGCGAGAACCAGGAACCATGCGGTGGCGCTGGTCTTGCGAGTCGGCAGTGTGCGAGATTTTTTTCGCGAAGGTGTAGTTGGCATGTTGCAGGGCGCGCATCTGTGGTGCGTGGACGCCGACGTTCAACGTTTCCAGCCGGTAGAGATTCTTTGCGGGATTGAGCAGTCGATCAATGGCGTCAGAATCGCTGCATTGGGATTCAGTAAGCCCGAGGACGGCGCGATAAGAATCGGCAATGACGCGAGCGGCATTAGGGGAATAATCGACGAGTTTGGAGGTTTTTCCTTCTAACTTTGCGTCGAACTCGCGTGCAAATGCTTCGCCGGCGAAAGCGATTGAAGATGCCGCCTTCCATTCCGGGAGTTCTTCCAGAGGTTCCGTTCCGAAGCGTTCGAAAAATTGCTGGTCGCGCTCTTTGACTTGGGCAACCATGGCGCCAATGACCGTGCGGGTTTCGCTTGGCGCGTCTGAGGCCGCAGCCATGCGCCAGAGGCGATGCAGGACGATTCCGGAAATCGTGTGAACCATCGTGGTGTGTGCCGCCACCGGCAGGACGTAACGAGCGATTTCGATGGCGCGTTTTTCAGCTGAGCGTTCGATTTTTTGGATGTGCTTTGGATTGGAGTTGGGGCCGATGCGCCAGATATCGGCGAGGATCGCGCGCGTGTCATTAATAAGGAGCGCAGAGAGTTCGCGGTAATAGCTCCAGGCTCGCGAGATGGCTTGTTCGAAGATTTCCTTCGCGGATTCATTGAAGTAGAGGTCGACGGGCGGAACGTAGGCTTGGACGCGGTCCATGCGAACATAGCGCTGGCTCTGCTGCTCGGAATTGTAAAAAGGGTGCGCATGAAGAAAAGACCACACAAACTGGCGACTGACGTTTTCGAGCCCAAATTCGAAAGTGGCGTGTTGAAACACGGTGTGATGGCCGCTGTTGAACGTGGCGGCGCCGATGTTAAGTCGTTGTTTGTCGGTGACTTCTTCAGGCGTGACAAGGTGGTCGGCGTAACAAGTGCGAGCCGCAGCAATTGCAGAATCGAATGGATGATTGAAAAAATTTCGAAGAGTTACGCGCGGCGGCGCGGAGTCGACCGATTCTGAGGGACGCGCGCCCTCGAACATGCGCGATTGAGTGGCCACGAGGAAGAATTTAGCACAGAGATTACGGAGGGCACAGAGCCTATACGGTGGAAAAAACGCAGGGAAAAAGAAAACGGGACGCATAGAGCGCCCCGTCACGTGAATCCGGGTTACTTCTTTGCGGCGCTTTGTGCGTTCGCGTACTTCTTTTGAAAGCGCTCCACGCGGCCCGCAGTGTCTACAAGCTTCTGTTTGCCGGTGAAAAATGGGTGGCAGTTCGAGCAGATTTCGACACGCAACATGTCGCCTTTAACGGTAGAGCGTGTTGGAAAAGTGTGGCCGCAAGCACAGTGCACGGTCACAGTGTGATAATCGGGGTGAATTCCGGATTTCATGATTCTCCATTCTATTTTGCGGCCGGTCTGCGCGACTACCCAGAGAGGGTAAATACCGTCGCGTCGCTAGGTCGCAAGGCAAACTTTAATTGTACAGGAAATGAGAGTGTTCACCAAATCCTGCGGACCGTATGCATGTTTGGGAAAACAAGAAATCAATTAGGGATTGGGGATCGTCGCAGACGCTTCGTTCGAAAAGCCACTTTCGTTTCCGGAGCTGTCTACAGCCGTCGTGACATAATAATATTTGCCGCCCGGTGCGACGTTCGAGTCAATGTACGATGTCAAAACAATTAAAGAAGAGTTGAGACCGACATATGGTCCACCTGAAGTTGTGCCGCGGTACACTCGATATCCGGCGACCGCGCTCCCCGAGTCGTTCCAAGTCAAAGTCACAGAATGCGATTGCGGGGCCGGCGTATTTGAATTCGTCGCTGTGCCTGAAAGACTAACGGATAGGGGCGATACGGAAGATCCCGTGAGTTGAAGAGCGCCGGTTGAGTTGCCCGTGGTCGTAGGGTGGAACGTGACGGAAAAGTGGATTCCTTGACTTGGAGAGATGACGGTTCCAGCGTTGAGTCCGGAGGTAGAGAACGCGCTCCCCGTAACGACGACAGAATTGATCGTGAGTGCGGTGTTCCCGTTGTTCTGGAGTTGAACGTCCAGGGATTCGGTAGACTGCACCGCCAAGCTGCTAAACGTAAGAGAGCCTGGAACAATCGTCCAAGAAGAGGTCGCTTTTACGGCGGATCCTTGCACGCCGATGTTTAAAGGTGAAGTTGCGTCGTTACTCGTGATGGAAATGTTTGCCGTTGCAGAGTTTGTTGCGGCCGTTGGGGCGAAACTAACCGTAAAGCTCTTGTTTGCACCGGGAGCAATTTGAAGCGGCGCAGTGACTGAGCCAAGTGAAAATCCAGCCCCAGTCAATGTGATTGCGGAAACGTCAAGTTCAGAGTTGCCGGCGTTAGAGACTTGTATGGTCTGAGTATTTTTTTGCCCGACGACGACGTTTTGAAACGTGATTGCACTGGGAGTGACAACAAGTTGCGGCGCTGTGGAGGTAGATTTACCTCCGTTGACACTTCCCACGCATCCCGAAAGCAAGAAAACAATTGCGACAAATCCAAAGAGAAAAAAAGCGGCCCACGCATGCGTAGAGAGACTATTCGGGCGTAGGGGCACGGAGGGCTGGCACCGCATCATATATATAAAGATAGCGATGGCGAACGAGTGACTCAATTTGTTTGAGGTACAGGTTTGGTACAGGCACTTTACCTGTACCTGTTATCAGCAGCGGAATATGAGAGTAATCAAGGAATGATGAATGTGTATTGAAAAGTCAAAAAGCAGCCCAAACCTGTGGAAAACGTGGAAGTTAGGAAATAAAGCAGCATCCCACGCGCAAACTGCCTTCGATGGTGGACCGAGACCAGACTGGTTTCAGGTTTACGCGGACAGGTGGAAGAATGGGCACATGGAGGATGGCTAGAAAGTTGTCAGGAAGATCCTGTTTAGAATCAAGCTCAATCGCGACACCGCCAAAACCCAGATCGAGCACCTTTGCGCGACGCGAAGACGCGTCGGCAAGAACAGCATAAGCGTTTGTTCCCATCATTGAGACGCGCTCAGCCTTTCGTTGCACGGCATAGTTTGGGCGCGGCTGTGGGGCAGCTGGAGCGGTGGATGGCAGTGTAGTTCCTTGGACGTTCAGCGTGGAAGCTGAAACGGCGGCAGCGAGTGTGCTTTCCGAAGAGGAGTTTGGCCGCGGCATTTCGATTGGTCTGCTGGCTTCGTTCTTTGACTCTTCGACCGGTGTGGAAGCGGAGAGAATCGATTGAGGTGCCGCCGGCTGCTTTGAAATCGCGGTTGGGGACGGAGTATGAGCGGCGTCAGGCGCAGAGGGTGTCGAGGGCGAGGAAGATGCCTGAGGTTGTCCAGTTGACGTGGCATGCTTTAGACGATAGAGCCGTGCGTCCGCAATCTGAATCAACTCTTCCGCGTTGTCAGAATCCATCGGAAAAGTCGCGACACCGTGGTCCAAACCAACGGGAACAGAAACATTCAGACTGCGTAGAACTTCCGAAAAGATCACGCCGATGCGTTTGCTAAGCGCTAAAGCTTGTGCGGCATCTGTTTGAGGAAGCAGAACGGCGAACTCATCTCCGCCAATGCGAAATGCCGTATCCGAAGTTCGGAGCGATTTCCTCAGTGTAGAAGCAACAGCTCGAAGGACGTCATCTCCGCGTGGATGACCGAGCTGATCGTTGACTTCCTTGAAACGATGCAAGTCAAGAGAAACAAGACTCAGCGGGTGCGAATAACGCTTGGCGCGATTCAATTCTTTTTCGAACGTTTCCTGGAAAAGCCTGCGATTGGAAAGACCAGTAAGCGGATCGGTGACTGCATTTAATTTAAGTTTCTTGAGATCTTCGCGCTCGATCAGAACTGGAAAGCGAAAAAGATCAGAAGAAGTGAAGACGTCGACGATCGCCGTTTGCAGAGAAACAATCTGTCCAAGATTTGCAGAGAGAGATTGTTGACGCGACAGAATTTCGTCCCAGACCTGAAGGGACTTTTCTTCCGAGAGGTCAAGATTCGTGAGAGAACGAAAAAATCCGCGTAAAAATTGAGCGCGGGCGGAGAGGTCAAGCGGCTGCAGAGTCTCGACGATAATTTCGAGAAAGCTGGCAGCTGTTGACGAACGAAACTCGACCGGCATGCCGGGGCTAGGCGAATTTGATATGGGCTTAACCTCTGCCTTTCCCCGCGGGGGTTGGGGAAAGCTTGCACGTTTCTTGCTCTTATGGAAGCAAGCGGGGTACCAAAGCGGTAGGTGCGCCGTTGCAACCAAGCTAAAATACGAATTTGTGTGCGGCTGTAAAGTATTGAAAAGGGTGCTGTTGTGTCAAGCGAAAGGACTGGGAAATGAAAAACAGAAACCGGACCCCTTCCTTTAGGACAAAAAGGGAAAAGAGTTACCCCAAACTATTCCAGTGTCTTAAGGAATTCGATTCCGAACAAACGAAGATCGCCTGCTGTCTGCTGACGTAGCACTTTGGCGGTGATCGGCGGAGTTTCGTTGGGAACCAAGCCCGAAGTAGAAGTCGCCGGAGTGGGGATTGTCAGATGGACGACTTGTTCGGGTCGCAGAATGTGGTTTGAGGCAATGCAGGCGCCGGAAGCGCTTATATTAAGCGTTTTCGTTAATTCGACAAATTCGACCCCGGATGCGTCCTGCCCGCGCAAGAAAATGGGCACTTGGAGACGAATTCTCGGAAATCGGCGCTGTTTTCCCTTTTCCACGTGTGGTGTAGTCTTTGCGATCTGAGTAGCCACAATTGGACCCTTGGTACCACCGAACTAGTACGATTTGATGCATCTGCAGGGCCAGAGCATACGATAGAAATTGTTTTCTAACATCTTTATTTTCAATTGGATAGTTATCTCTTGCCTTGAGAGTGCAAAGCATTTCCTACACTGTACTGACCAAATGGATAGAGCATTTCCCGAAATGTGCAAGTGGAACGCATTTACCATTGACACTTCAGGGAGCCCTTTGAGAGCATGACCCCTACACGGGAAAAAATTTACCACTCTGTGAGGGCGTAGAAGTGTATGGAGATGGGAAGCGCAACAGTCGCCTCTGAGCTTGGCAGTTCAAGATCTTTGCCAATTGGCGTGGTGCAAACACTGCTGAATTGCATTGACCAGGGTTTGCTGGTCTCTGAGCGAAGTGGGCGGATCTTACTCGCGAACTTGCAAGGAAAAGAGTGTCTAGCGACGCTCGGGCATCCCGATTACAGAGAAGTAAATTTGATCTCTGAACTCTTGCAAGCCCAATCAGATTCGCTCCTGACAAAGCTGGAAACTGGGTCGACGGAAGTTCAGCTCGAAATTATTTCCAGCAACAGCAAATTCCTGGCTACGCTGCAGTGGATTCCCGAACAAGAATGGATCGTTCTTCAATTTGAGCCGTTGATTACACGGCCAAGCACGGACGTGGCCACACAACTAACCGTACAAGAGCTTTTGCAAGAGAGGGAAATTACATACAGAAATTTACTCGCCGCCTATTTGAAATTGCAGGAAGTGAATCGTCAGAAGACGGTTTTCCTTGCATCTGCGGCGCACGAATTGAAGACACCATTAGCGGTGATCAAAGGCTATTACGATCTACTTTTGACCGGCTCTCTTGGACGGCTGACGGAGAAGCAGCGCGACATCTTGGAGGAATCTAAGGAAAGCTGCGAGAGGCTTGTGCGGCTGGTGTCGATGTTTCTGAATTACTCTGCGCTCGAGAGCGGGAAACTTGTCTTGCAATTACGTGAAAACGATTTGCGCGATTGCCTGGATGAAATGGCAAAAAGATGGACCGAGGCTTTCCAACGTAAAGGCGTTCGCCTGGACGTGAGTATAGATCCATCCATTCCGACCTTTCGGTTCGATTATCAAAAGGTGCAACAGGCGGCCGCGAATCTTTTGGACAACTCGCTAAAGCACACCCCAGCCGGCGGAACAGTAGTTTTGATTGCCAAGCCGCATTTTTGGGAGCGACGCGTCGCGGAAGTTGAACCAGCGCAAGAGCGGAGGAGATTTCGTTTACCGCGGCCGAATAGCGTGGAGGTCAGCGTTTCGGATTCAGGCGCCGGGATCGCTCCGGAGCATCACCAGGAAATTTTTGAAGATTTTGTCCGCGTGGACAGAAATACATCGGGAATGGGATTGG
>Ga0126371_10005851_pt1 | contig 10924 bp, 6 predicted proteins | sample PanSoiMetaPlot_4_FD_110145 | JGI IMG/M metagenome (GOLD analysis project Ga0126371, IMG submission 110145) | Tropical forest soil microbial communities from Panama - MetaG Plot_4 | ecosystem: Environmental > Terrestrial > Soil > Tropical forest > Bulk soil | place: Panama | collected 2016-02-17
CAGCATGATCCCGCACGGAGCATGGAAAGGGTGGTAGCCACCCTTGGCCAGGTCATCGGCGATCTGCTGGATCCTGCCCTCGTGCGAGACCGCCGGCCACGGGTAGGGCGCGCTGCGATGACCCTCGGTCGGGTCCTCACCGGCATTGCCGTGCACGTGGTACAGCTGCTCGGCCTTGCTGTACCAAGGTTCGAACTCGTCGTAAGACAGCGGCCACGAGGGTGAGACGCCGCTGGCGTGCTTGAGCTCGCCGAAGTCCTGGGGACGCAGCCGATACAGGGCCGCGCCGTACAGCTTGGTGGCCCCGCCGACGAAATAGTGCACCTGCGGCTGGAACGGCTTGCCGTCGCGGTCGAACCATTTGTCCGCGGAGATGTACTTCCCGTCGACGAACACCGGCTTCGGGTCCCAGTTGTCCATCTCGCGGGGGAGAAAGTCCCCGCGTTCGAGCAGCAGGATCTGTTTGCCCGAGTCCGCCAGGGCATGTGCAAGGGTTCCGCCCCCGGCACCGGTCCCGATGATGATCACGTCATAGTTCTCGGTCACAGGTCCACCATCGCCGCCTGACGAACGCAGGACATCCCCTTCTTCGGGCTAAATCGCCGGGCCGGCCGCCAATGGCAATACCCACATCGGGGCGATGCACAGGCAATCGCCCCGGATCACCATGACGATCAAGGACACCTAGGGCGGAGCCGTCGGCAATGAACGTTGATCTGGCGCGTATTCAGTTCGCGTTCACGTCGATCAATCACTTCTTCTTCGTCCCGATCACCATCGGCCTGGCGTTCTTGACGGCGCTGCTGCAGACGGCCTGGTACCGAAGCAAGCGCGACGAGTACCTGCGGCTGACCCGGTTCTTCGGCACGCTGCTCGTCATCAACATCGCGATCGGCGTGGTCACCGGCCTGGTGCAGGAGTTCGAGTTCGGGATGAACTGGGGGGCGTACTCGCGGCTGGTGGGCAACGTGTTCGGCGCGCCGCTTGCGATGGAAGGGCTGGCCGCGTTCTTCCTCGAATCCACGTTTCTGGGGCTGTGGCTGTTCGGCTGGGACAGACTGTCGCGGCGGGTGCACCTGCTGACCATCTGGGCAGTCGCGTTCGGCAGCGTGCTGTCCGCGCTGTTCATCATGGCGGCCAACTCCTGGATGCAGCACCCGGTCGGGTACACCATGGTGAACGGCAAGCCGGAGCTGAACGATATCTGGGCCTTGTTCACCAACCCGGTCTTCGTATGGGGCTACGCAAAGGTCCTGTTCGCCGCGCTGACAACCGGCGCCGTCGTGATGCTGGCGGTGTCGGCCTGGCAGCTGCGCCACGGCGGGGACCGGGACGTGTTCAGCCGGTCGGCTCGGATGGCGCTGGTCGTCTTGCTCCCGGCGATATTGCTGACCATGCTGGTGGGCGACGAGCTCGGCGTGATCGAGGCCAAGTATCAGCCGATGAAGATCGCCGCGGCCGAGGCGCAGTGGACCACCTGCCAGCCGTGCTCGTTCTCGCTCTTCCAGATCGGCGGCGGCAACAGCGACCAAACCCCGACCCAGATCATCGAGATCCCGCACCTGCTGTCGCTGCTGGCCACCAATCACTGGAACGGCCAGGTGGTGGGGCTGACCCCGCTGCAGGAGCAGTACACCCAGCAGTACGGCCCGGGCAACTACGTGCCGAACGTGTTCATCCAGTACTGGGGGATGCGGGTCATGGCCTACCTGGGTGTGCTCACGCTGCTGATAGCGCTGTGGGGCCTATGGGCGATCTGGCGTAGGACGCTTGCGACCTCCCGGGTGTTCTTGGTGGTAGCGACCTGGGCCGCGGTGCTGCCGTTCCTGATGAACACGGCCGGCTGGCTGCTGACCGAAAGCGGCAGGCAGCCGTGGATCGTGCAGGGCATCATGCTGACCAAGGACGGCGTCTCGCCTACGGTCAGCGTCACCTGGCTGTGGATCAGCCTGATCGCATTCATCGTGCTGTACGGCACGCTCGGCACAGTCGACCTATGGCTCATGCTGCGGTACTCGCGTAAGCAGTTGCCGGCCCCACGCGAACCGGCCGAAATAAACGAACCCCTGCCCGCTGTCCGGTACTGAGGGGATCCCGATGAGCAGCTTCGTCCCGTTCTGGTTCATTGTCATCGCGATCTTGTGGACGGGCTTCTTCGTTCTCGAAGGGTTCGACTTCGGCGTCGGCATGCTGCACAGCGTTGTCGGCCGGAACGACGCCGAACGCCGGGCCGCGATAAACACGATCGGGCCTCTGTGGGACGGCAACGAAGTCTGGCTGATCGTCGCCGGGGCGGCGATGTTCGCCGCGTTTCCCGGCTGGTACGCCACCATGTTCTCCGGCATGTACCTGGCGCTGGTTCTTTTGCTCGCCGCGCTGATCGTGCGCGGGGTTGCGTTTGAATTCCGCGGCAAGCACGACAACGCGCAATGGCGGCGGACGTGGGACGTCTCGCTGACTGTCGGCAGCGTGCTGGCGCCGCTGCTGATCGGGGTGGCTCTCGCTGACTTGTTGCACGGACTGCCGATCAACTCCAGCCAGGACTTCACCGGGTCGTTCTGGGACCTGCTCCAGCCCTACGCGCTCTGGACCGGGGTTACCCTCGTCCTGATCTGCGCGCTGCACGGCGCCACGTTTCTTTGCCTGAAGACGACCGGCGAGATGCAGGAGCGCTCCGCGCTACTCGCCCGGCGCGTCGCGCCGGTCACCGCTGCGTTTGTCGTCGGCTTCATCATCTGGACGCACGTGACGGCGAGCACCACGTTCTTCCTGAACGTAATCGAGCTACTGGCCATCCTGGCCGTCATCGCGGCTGCCTGCCTGGTTTACGCCCGCCGCGACGGGTTCGCGTTCAGCGCAACCACGGTCACCATCGCATCCTGCATCGTCACGATCTTCGTGGACCTCTACCCCAACGTGATGGTCTCGAGCACGAACGCGGCCTACAACCTGACTGTGCACAACACGGCGTCCACGCCGTATTCGCTCAAGGCGATGACCGTCGTGGTGGTCATCTTCTTGCCGCTGGTGCTCGTCTACCAGGCCTGGACCTACTACGTGTTCCGCAAACGGATAAGCGCGAGCGACTTCCAGCCGCCCACGCCGGTCCCGCAGCCCGCTCCAGGGCGGGACTCGGGGCCCGCCGCGGCCCCCGTACGCCCGGCGGGCTGAGCAGCGCGCTCCCCGAACGGCAAAACGATCTTTTAGGAGGAAGACATGTCAGACAAGGTTGACGCGTTGGTGATCTTCGGGGCCACCGGGGACCTCGCCAAGATTGAAACCTTCCCCGCCCTGGTTGGGCTCGTGAAGCGCGGCGTGCTCGACGTCCCGGTGGTCGGGGTGGCCAAGAGCGGCTGGGGCCTGGAGCAGTTCCGGGACTACGCAACCGCATCGCTCAAGCTCAACGGGATGGACCCGGCCGAGCCGGCGGCCGTCAAGATGCTGAACTTGCTGCGATACGTGGACGGTGATCTCGGGGACGACGCGACGTACAAGGCCATGTCCGACGAGGTCGGCGCGGGCGAGAAGGTGCTGTTCTACCTGGAGGTCCCGCCGTTGCTGTTCGGCCGGATCGCCCAGGGCATTGCCACAGCCGGCCGCAGCGCGGGCGCACGGGTGATGGTGGAAAAGCCGTTCGGCACCGATCTGGCCTCGTCGCGGCAGCTCAACGACACCATGCACCAGTACTTCCCGGAAGCAGCCATCTTCCGGGTCGATGACTGGCTGGCCTTTGACCCGGTGGAGAACGTGTTGTTCGTCAGGTTCGCCAATACGGTTATCGAGCCGCTACTCAACCGCAACTACGTGCAGGACATTCAGATCACCATGTCCGAGGCGTTCGACGTCTCCGACCGCGGCCGCTTCTACGACCGGACCGGCGCCATCCGCGACGTGCTGCAGAACCACATGCTTCAGGTACTGGCCACCGTGCTGGCTGAACCGCCGAGCGGGACCGGCTTGAATTCGTGGCTGGACGCGAAGCACACGGTGGTTGACGCGCTGACCTCGCTGACGGCAGAGGGCACGGTACGCGGCCAATACGAGGGCTACCACGAGGTGGACGGCGTCGACCCGAGATCAACGACAGAGAGCTACGTCGCGGTCCGGCTCAGTGCCAATACCTGGCGATGGGCCGGGGTGCCGATTTTGATCCGGGCCGGCAAGTGCATGCCGGTCACCGCCACCGAGATCAGCATCGCCTTCAAGGCTCCGCCGCACGACGTCTTCGGCATCGAGCCGGCCCTGCCCGAGGACACGCTCCGGTTCCGGATCTGGCCGGAGACAGAAGTCGGGTTCACGGTCCACGGAAAGAAGCCGGGGGCCGGCTGGGAGCCGCTCGCCGAGGAACTCTCGTTCGCGCAGCAGCCCGGATCGGATATCCGCCCGTACGACCGGCTGATCGGCGCCGCGCTGGACGGCGACCGCTGGCTATTCGCCCGGCAGGACACCGTCGAAGCGGCGTGGCGGATCGTCGACCCGGTGCTCGGCGATGTCGTCCCGGTGCACCCCTACGCCCAGGGCAGCTGGGGCCCGAAGGAGGCGGATCGGCTGCTGGCGGACCGAGATACGTGGCGTAACCCGTCGGGCTGACCCAGACAGTGCCATGAGCGCTGTTGACCCGAAGCTGCTGCACCACGCGCGGACAGCCAGGAGCTACCTGATCGTCGCGGTGGTGCTCGGTCTGGTGGTGACCGGGCTCATCTTGAGCCAGGCGGCACTGCTCGCCTACGCGCTGGCCGCCGCTGCGCTCGGCAAGGGGGCCGCGGCATTCGCCGGCACGCTGGCGTTGTTGCTGACCGTGGTGGTCGCCCGGGCCGCTGCCACGTACGGCGGTGAGGCGGCTGCGTTGCGGGCGGCCGCCCGGGTCAAGTCTCAGCTGCGACGCAAGATGATCGCGCATTGTCTGAAGCTGGGACCGGCCTGGCTCGGCGGGCAACAGCCGGGTGCGATCACCGCCCAGGCGACCCGTGGCCTGGATGGGCTGGACTCGTACTTCGCGCGCTACCTGCCGCAACTCGTGCTGTCGCTGCTCGTCCCGCTGGCCGTCGTGGTGACGGTGACCGCCACCGACTGGATCTCCGGTCTGGTGATCGCCGTCACGCTTCCGCTGATCCCGCTGTTCGCGGCGCTAGTAGGCATGCACACCAGGGCGCAGACCCGCCGCCAATGGCGGTTGCTGGCCCAGCTGAGCGGCCACTTCCTGGACGTTGTGCAGGGCTTGCCCACGCTCAAGGCGTTCGGGCGGGCCAAGTTCCAGGAGAAGGTGATCGCAAAGGTCACCGGCGAGCATCGGTCGGCGGCGATGGTTACGCTACGCATCGCCTTCTTGTCCGCGCTGGTCCTGGAACTGTCCGCCGCCCTGGCTACAGCCGTCGTCGCTGTCGAGACGGGGCTGCGGCTGCTTTACGGCCACCTGCCGTATCAGGCCGCACTCCTGGTGCTGCTACTCACGCCCGAGGCGTACCTGCCACTGCGCGGCGTCGCCGCGCAATACCACGCCAGCGCGGAGGGGACCGCCGCTGCCGAGAGCATCTTCCAGATCCTCGAAACCCCGTTGCCGCCGCAGACCGCGCCAGTGACGGCGCCGCGCGGTGCCGGTACTGCAAACGTCCCCGATCTGTGGTCGGCCACCATAACGCTGTGCCAGGTCACCGTGGCATATCCGGGCCGGGATGTGCCCGCCCTGGGTCCGCTCAGCCTGACCATCGATCCGGGTGAGCTGATCATGATCACCGGGCCGAGCGGAACGGGCAAGACCACCCTGCTGCACCTGCTGCTGCGGTTCGTCGAGCCGGCCGCGGGAACAGCGAGCGTCAGCGGAACCGAACTAGGTGCGATCCCAGTCGACGCCTGGCGTGCCCAGATCGCGTGGGTGCCGCAACATGCACGATTCTTCGGAGGTTCGGTCGCTGAAAACATCGCGCTCGGCCGGCCCGGTGCCACGCGGGCCGCTGTCGAGGACGCCGCCGGACTCGCGGGAGCAGCAGCGTTCATCGAGGCGCTTCCCCACGGCTATGACACCCCACTAGGTGAGCGAGCAGCCCAGCTCTCCTCGGGCCAGCGTCAGCAGCTGGCCCTCGCCCGGGCGTTCGTACGGGACGCCCCACTACTCCTGCTTGACGAGCCGACCGCCCATCTGGCCCCCGCGGCTGCCGCGGCAATCGATCGCGTTGTCCGCGATGCGATGGCCGGACGCACCGTCCTCGTGGCCACCCATCGGTACCCGGGCGCCCGCGGCGCCAGCCAGGTCGTCAAGGTCGGCGGCCCGCCCGCGGACGTCGCATCCCGGCCGGTCAGCGGGCTTGCCATGGCGGCCAACCCATGACCGCCCGGCCCGCCGCCGTCGGCCTCGGCCGGGATCAGTGGCCGCTGCTGCGGCTGCTAGCGCTCGCCCGCCCGCTGTGGCGCAGGCTGCTGGCCGCGGTAGCAGCAGGCGCCGCGGCCACGGGCTGCGGCGTCGCTCTGCTCGCCGTCTCCGGATTCCTGCTGGCCAAGGCCTCCGAGCATCCCGGCATCATTGCGATTTCGGCCACGGTGGTCGCGGTTCGCGCGCTGAGCATCGGCCGGGGCGTGTTCCGCTACCTGGAGCGGCTGTCCTCCCACGATGTTGCATTCCGGGTGCTGGCGCAGGTACGCGTGGCGATCTGGCATCGCCTGGAGGCGCTTGCCCCCAGCGGTGTGGCCGTATTCCGGTCGGGGGACTTGGTGGCCCGGCTGATCTCGGACGTGGACGCGACGCAGGATTTGTTCATCCGTGGCGTCACCCCCGTCCTAGCCGCTGCCCTGGTCGGTGGCGGAGCGGTGTTCGCGTGCCTGCTGATCCTCGCGCCAGCCGGAGCCGTGCTGGCGGCCGGCTTGCTGATCGCCGGCCTCGTTGTGCCGGCTGCCGCGGCTGCCAAGGCAAGGCAGGCCACCCGGGCGGCCGCGCCGGTCCGTGGACGGCTCGCCGCCACCGTCACCGATCTGCTCGACGGGGCGGCCGACCTGCACGCGTTCGGAGCCACCGACGCGGCTCTCATCCGCGCCGACGCGGCAGACGCCGAGCTCAGCCGGCTGGACCGCCGGACGGCGGCAGCGTCCGCCCTGGGCGCCGGGCTGATGAGCGCGGTCACCGGCTTCACGATCTGGGCAGTCCTGCTGCTGGGCATTGCCGCCACGGGGACCGGTGCGCTGTCCCGGGTGCCGCTGGCGGTGGTCACGCTGACCGCGCTGGCCGCGTTCGAGGTGGTCAGCACTCTGCCCGCGGCCGCGGTTCAGCTCAGCCACGGCAGCGTTTCCGCGGGCCGGATCACCGCCGTCACCGACACGCCTGACCCCGTCCAGGATCCGGACCTGCCTCGATCTGTGCCGTCCGGGCCGTTCGGCATACAGCTACGAGATGCCACCGTGCGTTATCAGCCGGACGGGCCGCCTGCCCTGGATCGGGTCAGCCTCGACCTGCCGCCGGGTCGGCGGGTGGCGCTGGTCGGCGCGAACGGAGCCGGCAAATCAACCGTCGCCGCGCTGCTCATGCGGTTCTGTGAGCTGTCCGCGGGCACCGCCCTCCTCGACGGCCATGACCTGGCCAGCTATGCGGCCGATGAGGTCCGATCGGTCATCGGCGGATGCCCGCAAGACCCGCACCTGTTCGACACCTCCATCCGCGAGAACCTGCGGCTGGCACGTCCCGATGCCACTGACGCGGAGCTGGAGGCCGCTGCCGCTCGCGCCCGACTGCTGCCGTGGATCGTTTCACTGCCGCAGGGCTGGGACACCCTCGTCGGCGCCCACGGGGCCGCCGTCTCCGGTGGCGAACGGCAACGGCTGGCGCTTGCCCGGGCGTTTCTGGCGGACCCTGCGCTCCTGATCCTCGACGAGCCAACTGCCCACCTGGACCCGCCCAGCCGCCGGGCGCTCACCGCCGACTTGCTGTCGGCAACGACGGGCCGTTCCGTCCTATTCATCACTCACGAACTTGACGAGCTCGACCAGGTCGACCAGATCGTGGTCCTCGAGCAGGGCAGAGTCGTCGAGCGGGGCAGCCATCAGCAACTCCGCCTCGCGGGCGGGCACTACCAGCAGCTCTGGGAGAGCGGCGACGGGTTCATCAACGGGAGCACAATCCCGGCGTCGAGGGTCATTCCGGCTGTGAGCACGCTATGAAGCCAACAGCTCACCCGTTGCGGATGATGTGGTGCTCTCTTCGGCGAGGGAAGCGTGGAGATGCCAAGCACACGCGGACCAACGGCGATCGCCGAAAAGCCCAGCACGCGGGGATCGCCCCGGAGGGGATCATGCCGGGTCGGAGGGGGCGACTCCCGAACGCAGCGCCACAGGGTGTGAGGTTCGGTTCGCAGGCGGACGAAGGCCCAGCCGTGAACGTCGAACTTCACGAGGCGCTTCGGCCGGCTCCGAGGCTCAGCAGCCTGACGCTCGACGCCAAGTTTTCCGTCCCGCAACCCCACCCGGGCGCGGTCGGCCGCGGAGATTTGATCGAGAAGGCTCGCGCAAGTGGCTGCCGCCTCATCGCGGTCACCGCGCCGGCGGGCTACGGCAAATCGACCTTTCTAGTGGAATGGGCTGCCAACGAAGACCGTCCTGTCGCATGGGTGTCGCTCGATCGCTTCGACGACGACCCCGCGACTCTGCTCGCCGCACTTGCGTACGCGTACAGTCTGGCCGGCCTGGGCGGCGCTGACCTGATCTTGGACGTCCGCGGTCCCCGCGTGTCAGTCGTTCGCCGCACTGCGTCTCGACTGGCGTCGGAGTTCCGAGCCAGCCGCGCTCCATTCGTCCTGATGCTCGACGATCTCCATGCGCTGCGGTCACCCAAGTGCCGTGACGTGCTGGACGTGCTGATCTCGGCGATACCTCCGGGATCGCAACTGGTCGCCACGAGCCGTTCCGAGCACCCTCACCTGCCGCGGCTGCGGGTCCTGGGCGACGCGCTGGAGCTCGGCGCCGGTGATCTGGCTCTCGATGCCGGCGGGGCAGCGCAGATCTTCACAGCCACACAGGTCACGGTGACGCCCGAGCTGGCAGTCGCGCTGACCGAACGCACCGAAGGGTGGCCCGTCGGCATTCACCTCGCAGCTTTGATCTTGAAGGAGAGCCACGGCCAGGCGCAGATGATCTCCGGCGCCGACCGATACGTCGCCGACTACCTGCATAGCGAAGTGCTGAGTCAACAGCCGAAGGCCGTCCAGCGGTTCCTGCGCCGCACGGCCGTGCTGGATCAGCTCTGTGCGCCGCTCTGCAATGCGATCCTCGGTTCCTCGGCTGCGGCGATACACCTACGCCGTATAGAGGCACGCAGCCTGTTCGTGCACCCGCTGGACCGCGAGCGGGAGTGGTACCGCTACCACCCGCTCTTCCGCGAGTTCCTGCTCGCGGAGCTTCGCCGCACCGAACCAGGCATCATCGCGACGCTGCACCAGCGAGCCGCTGACTGGTACGAGTCAAGCGGTGCACCGGCACGGGCCGTCGAGCACTTATTGCATATCGCTGACTGGGACCGCACCGCGCGCCTGGTCACCAGGTTGGCCAGACCGACCTACATGTCCGGACAGTTGCCTACCGTGCAGCGCTGGTATCGGGCAATCAGCGATGTACACATTGAACGCTATCCGCCGCTCGCGATACTCAAATGCTGGGACAGCGTATTAACCGGCGACACAAATGCGGCCCGACGATGGGTGGCCGTGGTTGACGCGGCTTCGTTCGACTCCGTGCCTGCCGATGGCTCAGCCTCATTCGACTCGGCCAAGGCGATGTTGCGGGCCGCCATGTGCGCCAGGGGTCCCGAGTCGATGATGGCTGACGCGGCCTTCGCCGTCGCCCATGAACCCGCCTCGAGCCCATGGCACGACACTGCACTGTGGTTGCTCGCCGAGGCGGACCTGCTCGCCGGACGGGTCGACGAGGCCCAGGCCGCTTTCGCCGAAGCGTCCGCTGCGGCCGCCACAATCAGCAACTTCGCCTCGATTCCCGTCTGTGAATCGCATCTCGCGTGGCTCTCCATGGACCGTGGCGAATGGGACGAGGCAGCCGTCCGGCTGGAGCGTGCGCTGGCGGTGGTCGACGAGAACCGGATGCATGACTATGTCTTCAGTATCCCGACCTTCGTGGGGGCGGCCCGGTTTTCCCTGCACCGTGGTGACCTGAAGGAAGCGCACCAGCACCTCGCCCGCGCGATGCGGGCACGCCCGGCTGCGACCTACCTGCTGCCCTACCTTGCCGTCCGGCTGCGGCTCCAGCTGGCAAAGCTTTACCTGGCCACTTCCGATCCGGCCACGGCTCGCCAGCTGCTCCACGAAATCGACGACATCCTGAGCCACCGCCCCGGACTCGGGACCGTGATCGGCGAGCTCAGAGATTTCCGGGGGGTCCTTGCGTCCACCGCCGGGTCCGGCACGACTGTCCTGCTGCCACTCACCCAAGCCGAGTTACGGCTGCTTCCGTATCTGCAAACCCATCTGACCGCCGACATGATCGCAGATCGGCTGTTTATCTCCACCCATACGGTCAAGACTCAAGTCAAGGCGATCTACCGGAAGCTCGGCGTCTCCTCTCGCAACGACGCGGTACAGAAAGCGTCGGCAATCGGCCTGGTCGGCGTGTAGCTGGGTCACTGGGAGGCGGCAGATTCGGTCATGATTGTTGACCTGATTCTGATCGGGGCTGCGATCGCGCTCGAGCCGGTCCCGTTGACCGGTTACATTCTGCTGCGTAGCACGGAAGGCGGTAACTGGAAGGGCTACGGCTTCATCCTGGGGTGGATTCTCACGCTCGCTCTGATCCTCGCGCTGACGATGGCGCTCACGGGCGGGAAACCGCTGAAGAAAGAATCGACCCCGTCAACTGCGATGCTGATCGTCAAGATCCTTCTCGGCTGCGGGCTGCTCGTGCTCGCCTGGCGGCAGAGCGCGCGTCGCGGACGGAGCAC
>Ga0126371_10005854_pt1 | contig 10922 bp, 8 predicted proteins | sample PanSoiMetaPlot_4_FD_110145 | JGI IMG/M metagenome (GOLD analysis project Ga0126371, IMG submission 110145) | Tropical forest soil microbial communities from Panama - MetaG Plot_4 | ecosystem: Environmental > Terrestrial > Soil > Tropical forest > Bulk soil | place: Panama | collected 2016-02-17
CGTTGGAGGGATCCTTGCGTACACGTCATGTTTGAGGAAGCGCCGGAAGCGATCGCGGGTGTGGAGGCCCGGCTCGCCGGCCGACGCGCCGGGCGCAGCTTCCTGCCGCGCCAGAAGCAGGTCGATCGCCTCCCGGGTCGCATATCCATTGTGCTTGTTGACCCACCATCCGATGTTGTTCAGGTTCTCGTCGAAGAGCTCCGCGGGAATCCGCGCGCTGCGTCCGGTCCGCAGCACGATGTGCTCGTCCATCCAGCGGTCTTCGCAGCGACCGACTCCCGTGCGAAACATCCGTAGCATGAATCGATTACCCATCGTGCCCCAGCGAAGCGGGCGGTGCAGGAAGACCATGGTCCGCCGGACCGCGACCCCGGTGACGTCCGCGTCCTGCCCGGGAAGCGAGAGAAAGGCGGAGAGCGCGCCGCGCAGTGCGTCGGAGAGATACTCGTCTGCATCGATTCGCAGGCACCAGTCGGTCGTGATGCCGCCATGATCGAGAGCCCAGTTGAACTGGGTTGCGTAGTTGGTCCAGGGATTGACGAGAACGCGCGCGTTGAACCGACCCGCAATCGCCGCGGTCTCATCCGTCGAGCCCGAGTCGACGACCAGGATCTCGGTCGGAAGGTCCCCGAGACTTCGCAGGCACCGCTCGAGATGCTTGGCTTCGTTCAGGGTCAGGACGATGGCCGTGAGTGTTCTCGGCATGCCAATCGCACGATGTTCAAGGAATGATGGTAGAACTGCTGGTCACACCAGCGCGGCGGCCGGGGAGCTGAAATTGCTCAATGACGTTCCTCTCTTCACGCGGCGCGCGCTCGTTCGCTGCGGCCTCTGGGCGGTGGCAACGGCAGCCGCAGGCGCGAGCGCCGTCGGTTTGGCGGCGAGTATAGCGGCTGCTCCGGCAAGGAGGTTCGCTGCCTTCGACGCGCTCTTATTCCGCGGTAAGCCGGATCTCAGCGCGCTCGGACTCACACCGATGGCTTCGGTCGCGGCCATCTGGCGCCCGGGGGCTCCGAAGGATGAGCTCGATCCCGTCGGCCTCAAGACGGCTCTGAGGAAACTGCCGCGCGGCACCAACACCCTCTACATCGACGTCGAAGCCTGGCAACTGCTGACCGATGACCGGGCGGTGCGGGAGCGAAGCGCCGACCACTATCTCAGCACTGCCCAGATCGTCCGCGAGACCCTGCCTGATGCGCGCTTCGGCTTCTACGGGGTCGCCCCTTCGTGCGTCTACTGGCCCATCGTTGCGGAGCAGCCCGCCGGGCTCGCCCAGTGGCACGCGGCGAATCAACTCCTGCTGCCGCTCGGTGAGTACGTCGATTTCGTGCTGCCGTCGTTATATACCTTCTACGACGATCCGCACGGTTGGGCCAGGTTCGCCGCCGCGTCGATCGCCGAGGCGCGCATCTATGGCAAACCCGTCTACCCGTTCCTGTGGAACCAGTACTTCGACGGCAATCTTCTGCTCAAGGGCAGGCAGGTGAAGGTCGACGACTGGGAAGCCGAGCTCGAACTGTGTGTTGAACGGGCCGAGGGCGTGGTTCTCTGGGGCGGCTCCGAGCAGAACTGGGACCCAACAGCGGCCTGGTGGCAGTCGGTCAAGCGGCTGCTGCGGCGCCCCGCATCGAGCTGACCCACTCAGCGCGATCGGCTCATTCCGTGATTACGCACGCGGGCGTCGGGCCGCGGCCGAGAACCCACGAATAAACCGAGCGCATGCTGGCCGCAATGGCGGGCCAGGTGAACCGCCGTTCGATGAGAGTGCGTCCGTTATCTCCCATCGCCCGTCGCTCGCTTGCGGTCATGGCGAACAACTTTCGCAGCGCCGCGCAGATGCTGGCCGGTTCCGGCGACATCTCGATGGCGGCCTGCGCCGCGAATCCCTCCGGCAGGTTGCATTGCGGTGTCATCAGGACCGGCAGCCGGTGGGACCACGCTTCCAGGACCGCGATGGGCAGGCCCTCGCTGAAGGAGGGCAGGATGAATGCATCTGCCCGAGCCAGGCTCGCGGTCTTTTGCTCATCGAACCGGGGGCCGACGAAATGGACACTCGCGCGAATGCCGAGCGCGGCGGACAGTCGTTCCAGCTCCTGCTGATGTCCACCCTGCTCCCATCCGGCGACGATCAGGTGCCAGGGTTCGGCGGCCGAAGCGCACTCCTGCCTCGCCTGCGCCCACGCGTGCAGCAGGTTCCCCAGGCCTTTCTTCGGATGAATCCGGCTGAGAAAGAGCAGCACGCGGCTATCACGGGTTAGATCGCAGCTCCAGTCGGGTTCGCGCGCGGGCCCGCCTGGATCCGGCAGGTCGACGCCGTTCGGGATGACGGCCACCGGGCTCGCGAGGCCATAGCCGCGAATTGCCCGATATTCGGACTCATTCAGGGCATGCAGGCATCGGGCGTGACGCAGATGCGTGTCCTCGAACAGCAGGCCCGCCAGGCGCTTTTTTGCCCAGGAATTGCGAACCGCCCACGGATCGAGCATGCCCCGGGGCGAAATCACGAGCGGCCTGCCCCAACGCTTCGACCAACGCCACGCGGCCACGGACGGATACATCCACAGGCCGTGCGTGTGCACGAGATCCAGACTCGCCGCATTCAGCGCCCGGGCGAATTCAGGGGCAAAGCCGAAGGCCGCCGGGCCGCGTCCCGTGAGCAGGCGCACTTCGACCCCGTCCCACTGCTTCACGTCCTCAGCCGAGTACGCATCGGCGATCGAGAAAACCCGGGCCTGGCAGCCGCTCTCGTTCAGGCTCCGGGCCAGGGATCTGACCGACCAGAAGAGCCCGCCCGCGCGCCGGGAGATCGACGCACTGAGGACGCCCACGTTCATCGGGAGTAGTCATGTGCGCGTAACACGATGAAAGATAGCATAGAGGAAATGTGCGGCCTTTCCGGCTATATCTCCAGCGCGCGTGAGTCGGCAGCCCAGATGGCGGATCGCGCGCGCCGCATGGCGCAGCGACTCGTCCATCGGGGTCCCGACGACTGCGGCGAATGGATAGCGGCTGACTGTGGAGTAGCGCTCAGCCACCGGCGGCTCTCGATCCTCGACCTGTCGCCCACCGGACACCAGCCGATGCTGTCGGCCACGGGCAGATTCGTGATCGCCTACAACGGCGAGATCTACAACTACCGCGAGCTGCGCCGCGAGCTCGATACCAGCGGCGCGCAGATGCGCTGGCGCGGGTCGTCCGATACCGAGGTCATGCTCGCGGCATTCGAGCATTGGGGAGTCGAGAAAACCCTGCCGCGGCTGAATGGAATGTTCGCGGTCGCACTCTGGGACCGCACCGCCCGGCAGCTGTGGCTGGCGCGCGATCGCTTTGGGGAAAAGCCGCTCTATTACGGGGTGTGCAATGGCACGTTCCTGTTCGGGTCGGAGCTGCGCGCGTTGACTGCGCATCCGGCGTGGCGCGGGGAGCTGAATCGCGCGGCTTTCAGGCAGTTCATGCGTCACAGGTATGTCGGCGGTCCGGAAACGATCTATCGGGGAATCAGCAAGCTGCCACCCGCCTCGTATCTGGTCGTCGACGTCGACCCCGGCGCCGCCGCGTTCAGGGCCGGGGAGGTTCGTCCCTACTGGTCGCCGCTCGCGGCTGCGAGCCTCGCCCGTGCCCGGCCGCTCACGGACCCCGAGGAAGCACGGCAGGAATTCTCGTCGTTGTTGAGATCGGCCGTGAGCCTGCGCGTCAGGTCGGATGTGCCGCTCGGCGCCTTCCTGTCGAGCGGCATCGATTCACCCCTGATCGTCGCGGCCATGCGCGAGGGCACCGGCAATCCGATTCGGACGTTCACCATCGGCTACGAAGACGCCGACTACGACGAGTCGGACGCGGCGCGCGCCATCGCCAACCATCTCGGCACGGACCACACCGCGATTCCGGTGACCGCCCGCGAAGTGGGCGAAGCGATTACGCTGGTTCCCACGCTGTTCGACGAGCCGTTCGCAGATATCTCGCAACTGCCGACTTACCTGGTGGCGAAATCGACCCGGCAGCACGTGAAGGTGGCTCTGACGGGCGATGGGGGTGATGAGCTCTTCGGCGGCTACCATCGGTATTACGTCGGCCGGCGGGCGTGGCAGGTCATCAGCAGAATGCCGCTGCCATTGCGGCGCTGCCTGGCGCCGCTGCTCAGGACGATCACGCCGGAGCGCTGGGACGGCCTGATCGGATTGCTCAAGGGGAATTCGAGACTCGAGTCGTTGCTCGAGGGCTATTCGGGACATCGGCTCCACACGCTGGCCAGTGTGCTGAACGCGCGCTCGGTCGGCGAAATGCACCAGCGGCTCATGGCCGGGCCGCACGATGCGCGGAATCTGCTGTGCGAACCCGCCCGTGACGGTGAACGCAGCGTCGCAGGGCAGTGGCCGTCAGGCTTCGACGCCGCGGATTCGATGATGCTGGCCGACACCGTGAGCGCGCTTCCGGATGACATGCTGGTCAAAGTCGATCGTGCGTCGATGAGCGTGAGTCTCGAGACCCGCGCGCCGTTCCTCGATCCGGATATTTTTGAATTTGCGTGGCGACTGCCCCTGCACTGGAAGATCACGGGACAGCAGGGCAAGGTATTTCTCCGCAGCCTGCTGGCCAGGTATCTGCCCCCGAATCTGATCGACGCTCGAAAACGCGGCTTTGGGGTTCCCGTGGATCGCTGGCTGCGCGGTCCGTTGCGCGACTGGGCCGAATCGCTGTTGGAGGAGCGGGAGCTGGCCGCGGGAGGCCTCGTGAATGCCGTGGCCGTGCGGCGTGCGTGGCAGCAGTATCTCGAGGGCGCCGCGCAGCCATTCTCCGGCCTGTGGAATGTTCTCGTATTTCAGTCCTGGTTGCGGAGCCAGGGCAGCCCGATCACATCGCCACCGCCCTCTCCTTCCCCGTCCTCACCCATTCGATTACTTCCCTGAACCCGTCCAACATGTGCTCGATCGAGTAGTCCCGCAGGACCGTCTCGAGAGCATTTTGTCCGAGGCGCGCGCGCAGGCCGGGCTCGGCGAGCACCCGTGCACACTGCCGCACCAGATCGTCGACGTCGCCGTCCCGGTACTCGAGCCCGTTATGGCCGTTACGCAGCGCCTCGATCTCCGGGTTCTGCAGTGAGCGGTTTGCCGACGTGATCACCGGCAGCCCATAGCCGAACGCGTGCAGCAGGCTGAGACCGATGTTCGCCGGGTAGCAGAACGCCGTGGAGCTCAACATCCAGGGCGCGAGCTGCTCCTCCTCGTAGAGCGCGCCGACGAAGAGCGCGTTGCCACGAATTCCGAGCTCCTCCGACCTGCGTTCGAGGCTCGCCCGCGCCGAACCCTCCCCGACCACCACGAGCCTCAGTCCCTCGAACCGGCCACTCAGCCGCGCCACCGCCTCGAGCAACAGGTCGACCCGGTTCTTCGGCTCCAGGCGCGAAACGAACAGCAGCGTTCGGGCCGGATCGAGACCATGGTCGCGCCGGAAACGCTCGAGCGCCTCCGGGTCCGCGATCCACCGTCGGCGCGCTCTCTGGATGGGCGTCTGGTCGAGCGCATTCTGCGCGACGAACACCCGCTCCGGTCGCAGCTCGCCGTCGGCGACCAGCTGGGCCGCGACCGTCTTCGTGTAGAGCAGCACGCCATCCGCCAGGCGGCCGCATATATTGCGCGCGGCGTCGGTCAGCCGGTGTGGGCGTTGCGAATAGCCGTGACCCCAAAGAACGATCGGCACTCGCCACATCCTTGCCGCCGCCACCAGGGGAAGAGTGTTGAGGTAGCGGATATCCCACTGCGCAATGAGGAGGTCAGGCCGTTCCCGGATGAGCCCCGCCGTCCCGCGCTGCAACCGCAAGCCAAGGGGCAGCAGGCGAATCGGCGCTTGCCTGAACTCGTAGGCGTTCGCAGTGGAGGTCGCGCCCTTGAGGCTCCCTTCGTCGCCGCCCGCGTACACGGTCAGCTGGACGCCGGGCACGGCGCCGAGCCGCTCGAACAGCGGTACGCGATAAGCGGGCACCAGGGGTTGGCAGACGACGACGCGCACTCTGCCGCCTCAGTGCTCTCGTCCGCCGGTCACAACCTCCCCGCCGACATAGGTGAAGTTGTTGCCCTCTCTGTTCACCAGCGCATAACCCGAGTCGAGCAGCAGCTGGTGGGTCGTCCTGATGCGGGTCTCGGACCTCGCGGATCGCACCGAGAGCTCGTCATATTCGACCAGTACCTGGTTCGGGCGAATGCCCTTGCCGAGCATGTCGGCGAGCACTTCGACCTCGGCGCCCTCGATATCGAGCTTGATCAGCTCAGGCCGCTCGATCCCGTGAAGCGCCAGCAGCTTTTCGATCGTAATCGCCTCCACGACGATGTGGGGCGTCTCAGCCGAGTAGTCGTTCTGGTAGTTCAGCAGCGAATGTGACACGAAATCCGGGTTGTTCGGGGCATAGAAGCGCAGTCGCGTGTTCTCATTCCAGAGAGCCTTATCGCAAAGCCGCAGTTGGGTCGCGGCGACGCTGCTCAGGTCGTAGGCAGCGACGGGTTGGGCGCCGGTCGAGGAGTATGCCTCCGACCTCGGCGCGCCGATGCGCGAGGTGATGGCCCGGTAATGCTGAATGGCGCGCGGGGTTGGATCGACGATGATCACGTCTGCCCCATACCTGGCGGCAAACTCGACGTCAAACGAGGCATCTTCACCGAGTCCACAGCTGACGATCACCGATTTGAAGAGTCTGCGATCGTCGGCGAAAACCCAGCCCCCATAGTCCGTGCCCAGCCGGATCAGCTCATGGTCGTGCCTCGCAATCGGGAAGGACACGGTGGCGCCGGTCAGCTCCTGCGTGATCGCGCGCAGCTTCCTGTAGCCCGGCCGCAGTAGTTTCTTGACTGTCTTGAGCACGCTACCGCAGCAGATTGCTGAATCGCATCGCCGGCACGCCGTGGCTGTGTGCCTCGCGCCGGCTATCGACGGATGAGGCCGGGCGATAGCCGCGCTCGAGGCGGCCAATCACCAGAGCGTAAGCGAACACGTACACGCTGCTCAGGAGCGACCCCTGCTTCCAGGAGAGGATGAGCTCGAAGGCGAACAATGCAGTGATGATGGCCAGTGTCGCTCCTCGCTGAGGGTCGCCGCCGAGCGTCCGCGACAGGCGCACGATGCTCTGCACGGTCAGGAACAACGCCCACAGATAGAGCAGGAAGCCGAGGATCCCCTCCTCACCGAGAACCTCGAGTCCGGCAATATGGGGATAGATCCCCAGCACCTGAAAGGCGCTGCCATTGCCCAGACCGAAGAACACCGTCAGCAGGCTGTGGGAGGAAGCCCCGAGGAGTGTCGCGGCCATGTCCAGGCGGCCCGACAGCTGACTCGCGGTCACCTCGGACTGCCATCGGGAGCTGTCGATCTGCACCCAGGTGGACGACCACCACGCCAGGATCCCGATCACCAGCGCGGAGCCGCACAGCGCGACGACCGAACGGGCCGAGCGCGCGCGAAACGCTACGGGCCAGGCGAGGAGAATCGACGGCGCCAGGGCGAGCAGCTGCCCGCGGGAGCCGCTGCGCAGCACGATCGCGACGCCTAGGGGGATGCAAGCCGCGAGAAGCGCGCGTTTGAGCGGGACCGTGCGCGTGCCCAGCCAGATCGCCGCAGGGAGAACCACCGTGCCCGCAAGGCTCGCGATCGCGAGCGGGTTCGTCTCCCCCTGCTCGACGTCGCCGTACAGCACGAGGCCCCGATACCCCCAGTGCCCGAACACGAGCATCAGGCCGCAAAGCATGGCGCCCAGAAACACGGTCCACCCGAAGCCCGTGGCGAGGTCGTCGAAGTCAGCGACCAGAAGCGAAGGCAGGAGCATGACCGTACCCAGGTACGGTCCGTCGAGCTGCCAGCGCTCGAGAGAGACTGCAGGATCCGGCGCCCACAGGACGCTGACGAATGCGTAGCCATAGAGCAGAACGATCGGCAGCAGCACCCTGGGCGGGCGCCAGTCGAGCTCCGACCGGCGGCGGATCGCAATGGCGACACCGATCAGCGCGATCACCGTCACGGCGACGTTCGTCAGCTGGCGGTACTCGACCAGGAACCCGCTCGTGCTCTGCCCCCATTGCTTGAGGCCGTAGAGGCCGAGGATTCCCGCGATGGCAACCGGCGGGCGCCAGAGCGTCCCCGCCAGCACTGCCAGCAACAGCGCGAAATAAGTGACCAGCCCAAGCATCGGCGCGGCGGCTCCTCCAGCCAGTGGCGCGAGCCCGAAACGGTGGCTGTGCCAGATGACATTGTGATGACACTGAACGGCGCCCGCGGGGCCCCATGTCACCGCAATGAAACGCAGCGAAGGTATTGATAGCGATTGCCCGAAAATACCTGAGATTCCCGGGATAGCTCGGATGTCCGTGCAGTCGCTCGACTCCTCCGCTTCCGCGATGCCCGTGTGGCGATCGCCGTGGCTGCTCGTGCTCGCGTTGCTGCTCGTCGCGCTCGTGAGCGTCTGGCCTTTCTGGGACGGGCTGCTGCAGCTCTATCTATGGTGGAAGAATTCGCCGGATGACAACTTCAGCGTGCTGGTACCGCCGGTGGCGGGGTTCCTGGTCTGGCAGCAGAAGGATCGGCTCGAGCGCGTGCCCTTCACCGGGAGCTGGTGGGGTCTGGCGGTCATTCTCCTCGGCGGGGGCCTCCTGGCACTGGGGCAGCTCGCGGCGATCCTGACCCTCGTGCAGTACGCCTACGTGGTGACCTTCTACGGGATCGTACTGTCGCTGCTCGGGTGGCAGGCGGTGCGGATCATTCGCATTCCGCTGCTCGTTCTGCTGTTCACGATTCCCCTGCCGCAGTTCGTCATGGCCAATCTCTCGACGGCGTTGCAGCTGCTCTCATCGAAGCTCGCGGTCGTGCTGATGCGCCCGCTCGGCATCAGCGTGTTCCTCGAGGGCAACGTCATCGACCTCGGCAGTTACAAGCTCGAGGTCGCGGAAGCCTGCAGCGGCCTGCGCTATCTCTTTCCGCTCATGACGCTCGGGTTCCTGATCGCCTACTTCTACAAGGGCGCAATGTGGAAGCGCATTGTGCTGTTCCTCTCCAGCATCCCGGTCACCGTGCTGATGAACAGCCTGCGGATCGCGATCATCGGCGTGACGGTGGATCGCTGGGGCACCGAGATGGCGGAAGGTTTCCTGCACGATTTCCAGGGGTGGATGATCTTCATGCTGAGCACCGCCGTGCTGGTGCTCGAGATGATCGTGCTGAGCTACGTGGGACGCGAGCAGGCCGGCTGGCGGCAGCTGTTCGGGGTGGAATTGCCCGCCGCCACACCGCGCGGCGTGGCCATCCGCAGGCGGAGCCTGCCGCAGAGCTTCGTCGCCGCGAGCGTCCTGATCGTCGCGCTGGTGGTGATGTCGATGCTCATCCCGAGGCCGACCGAGGCGATTCCCCAGCGCGCCTCGTTCGCCGAGTTCCCCATGCAGTTCGGCTCCTGGGAGGGCAAGCGCAAGTCGCTCGAAGCGGTGTACCTCGATGCCCTGCAGCTCGACGACTACGTGCTCGCGGACTACGTGGGCGGCGCCGCGGCTCCCGTGAACCTGTACATTTCCTGGTACAACTCCCAGCGCAAGGGTGAAGCGGTGCACTCTCCCCGCTCGTGTCTCCCGGGCGGCGGATGGCAGATGCGGGACTTCGGGCAGCGCACGCTCCCCGGCGTCTCGATCGACGGCAAGCCGTTGACGGTCAACCGGACGCTGATCGAGCTCGGCCCGCAGCGCGAGCTGGTCTACTACTGGTTCCAGCAGCGCGGCCGGGCCGTCGACAACGAGTGGACCGTCAAGTGGTTCCTGTTCTGGGATGCACTCACCCGCCATCGCACCGACGGCGCCATGATCCGCCTGGTCACGCCCGTCGGCGCCTCCGGCAGCGTCTCCGACGCGGATCAGCGCCTGAGCGATCTGCTCGCGCGGATCGCCCCGACGGTGACGGCCTACGTCCCGGATTGAGGGCTGAGCCCGCGCCCTCAGGTGGTGTCATTCACCGATAGCGGCATCGGCCGCCGGTCGACCGCGAGCGCTCCGAGCGCGACGCCACCGCGACGATCGCTGACGACCTGCGAAATGAGCTCCGCATCGATGCTGCGCAGCCTCTCGGCGTAGGCGTAGACCAGCGCGTAGTCGCACAGCTGATTCACCAGGCGCGGGACGCCGCGCGTGTGGGCGTGGATCAGGTCCAGCGCTTCGGGGGTGAAGAGCGACGGATCGCCGCCGGCGACCTCGAAGCGATGCTGCACGTACGCGGCCGTCTCGTCGGCGTCGAGCGCCCGCAGGTGATAGTCGACCGACACGCGCTGCGCAAACTGCCGCAGCTCCGGGCGCGACAGAGTCTCGCGCAGCTCCGGCTGCCCCACCAGCAGGATCTGCAGCACCAGATCCTTCTCGGAATTGACGTTGGACAGCAGGCGCAGATCCTCGAGCGCGTCCACCGACAGGTTCTGGGCCTCATCGAGTATCAGGAGCGTCCGGTGCCCGCGCGCGTACTCCTTGATGAGATGCCCGACCAGGGCCTCGTAGACCGCGATGTCCGAATCTTCCGGCGGCGGCACGCCGAGCGCCGAGAGCGCCCAGCCATGGATCGCGTGGAAGCGTGTATGGGTGTTGCTGATCAGCGCGACGGTCGTGCGCTTGCCGAGTTGCCTCACGAGCTTGCGCACCAGGGTCGTCTTCCCGGAGCCGATCTCCCCGGTGAGGAGCGAGAAGGCGGCCTGCGATTCCAGGCCGTACTCGAGCATGGTGAGCGCCATGGCGTGCTGGCGCGAGGCATAGAGGAACGCGGGATCCGGCGTCAGGGCGAAGGGCTTGGCGGTCAGGCCGAAGAAGCGCTCGTACATGGGCGGCTCAGCGCTCGGCGGCGACGCTCGCGGCGCGGTTGAGCATGGTGCCCACGATCGGCGTCTCGTGCAGCAGCTCGATCGAGCGCGCGAGGTCCTC
>Ga0126371_10005855_pt1 | contig 10920 bp, 8 predicted proteins | sample PanSoiMetaPlot_4_FD_110145 | JGI IMG/M metagenome (GOLD analysis project Ga0126371, IMG submission 110145) | Tropical forest soil microbial communities from Panama - MetaG Plot_4 | ecosystem: Environmental > Terrestrial > Soil > Tropical forest > Bulk soil | place: Panama | collected 2016-02-17
TCATCCGCGCCAAGGCACAGGATGACCTGCTCGGCATCCAGCGGCGCTTCGGCACCACCGTGGTGCTCGTGACCCACGACATGGACGAGGCCTTCCGGCTCGGCAACCAGATCGCGGTCATGAGCGGCGGGAGGCTGCTGCAGTACGACCGCCCGGCGGTCCTCCTCGCCCGGCCGGCGGATCCCTTCGTGGCTCGCATGACCGGGCTCGCCGACCGTGCGATGCGTCTGCTGTCGCTCGTCACGGCGGGCGAGGTGGCGCTGCCGGGGCCTTCGGACGGCCCCGCAGTGGCGCCGACGGCGTCGCTCCGCGAGGTGCTCTCCGACCTTCTCTGGAGTGGGGCGGACTCGGCCCGGGTGGTCGAGGCCGATGGCACGGTGCGCGGCCGGCTCACCGTCGCCGCGATCCTGGCGCGCGGTCGGCCGTGAGGATGCCGCGGGCGGCGACCCTCCTGCGCCTGGCGGCGTTGGCGCTGCTCGTTGCGTTTCTCGTGAGGCCACAGGGCTTCGCGCCGCTGTTTGCACCGCTCACCCAGTACGGCGCACCCCCCATCTACGACCAGGGCAACCTCCTCACGCTGGCGCTCGCCCAGCTCGGCACCGTGTGCCTGGCGGCCCTCGCGAGCAGCCTCGTCGCCGTGGGGCTCGGCATTCTCGTCACCCGCCCGAGCGGTGCGCAGTTCCTGCCGTTGTCGCGGACGCTCGTCAACGTCGGCCAGACCTTCCCCCCGGTCGCGGTGCTCGCGGTCGCCGTGCCGATGGTCGGTTTCGGGGAGAAGCCGACCCTGATTGCCCTGTTCGCCTACGGCCTCCTGCCGATCTTCGAGAACACACTGGTGGGTCTTCGGACCTGCCCGCCCGCGGTGCTGGAAGCTGCCAGCGGCATGGGCATGAGTCCGCGACAGCGGCTGCTCTCGGTCGAGCTGCCGCTCGCCACCCCCCTCATCCTCGAAGGCATCCGGCTGTCGCTGGTCATCAACGTCGGTACGGCGACGATCGGCTCGACGGTGGCGGCCAAGGGCCTCGGGGAGGTGATCATCGCGGGGCTCCTCTCCAGCAACACCGCCTTCATCCTCCAGGGCGGGCTGGTCACCGGGCTCATGGCGATCCTGCTCTACGACGGCATGGGCGCCCTCGAGCGGCGGTTCCTGCGGCCGGTTGCGCCGGACTGAGACGCAGCCCGACGCGCCCGAACCGCCACATCCGTATTCTCCGCAGCTGCACGGGACGACATAAAAAGGGTTAGATTACCCGCAGGAGGTTGTCCCTTCGCGCCATGACGGCGAATGGAGCTGCTGAACTTCTGTGAGTGAAACCCAACTGTCCGCGGCCGGTGCCGCGGGCGCGCTCGATGCCCCCCGACGAGTCGCGGCGATAGAGATTCCCACCGTGCTGATTGCCCTCCTGGCCTATGGGGGGTGGTGCGCCATTACGCTCATGTATGGCCGCTGGCCGCTTTGGGTGGTGGCGCCCGTGGGCGCGGTGTTGGTGACGCTCCAGGGCTCACTGCAGCACGAGTCCGTGCACGGCCACCCGACGCGCTGGGGCTGGGTCAACCGGCTGCTGGCCATCGTTCCGCTCTCCATCTGGATGCCTTACGACTGCTACCGCATCAGCCATCTCGCGCACCACATCGACGCGCGGCTCACCGACCCGCTCGATGATCCGGAGTCCTGGTACTTCACGGCCGAGGGCTGGGCGCGGCTCTCGCCTGTGACCCGCGCGATCGTGCACGTCTCGCAGACCCTCGCCGGCCGGGTCACGATCGGGACGTACTGGGCGATCGGCCGCTATCTGCACGCCCAGGGGCGGGCGTTTCTCGCAAACAGGGAGGGCGTTCGCTCGCGCTGGCTCGAGCACCTCCTGTGGTGCATCCCCGTGCTCGTGTGGGTGAAGGTCGTCTGCGGCATGCCGATCTGGATCTACCTGGTAGCGATCGCGATCCCGGGCGCGAGCATCACCCTGATCCGCTCCTTCGCCGAGCACCGGGCCCGGCCGGCATTCCGTGACCGCATCGCGATCGTCGAGGAATCGTGGATCCTCGGTCCCGTTTTTCTCTTTAACAATCTGCACGCGCTGCACCATGAGGCGCCGTGGGTCCCCTGGTACGAGTACCCGGCGCGCTACCGGCGTATCCGCGCGCGGCTGATTGCCGAGAATGGCGGACTCGTCTATCGCACCTACTTCGACGTGGCGTCGCGCTTCCTGCTGCGCCCGCACGACTCGCCGCTCCACCCGAACGACCGCGTGCCCGTCACGCACGGCTGAGGCTCACCGCCGTGGGGTGCGGCGCCGGCTCCGTCAGGCCGGTAGCCCGTACCCGGCGGCCCTCGCTTCGGCGTCCCACTCGAGGAGGGGGGCGAACGACTCTCGCGACACCGCCGCGAAGCCCTGAAGCAGCAGCGGCTCCGCGAGAAACGCGAACCAAGGGCGCGCGGCGGCGCCGGCAAATGCCTCGCGTAGCCGGCGCACCAGCTCGGGGGGAGCGCCCGCCGCGGCAACGAAGGCCGGCATCGGCGCGGTCTCGGTCGAGGTCAGCGTTCGGACTCCGCGGGTCAGCTCAGGCGCGTGACACGCGATCAGCAGATGCCAGTAGGCGTCCAGTGGTCCGATGTCGAGACGTCCCTCGCGAACGCCGTCGAGAATCCGGCGCGCGGTGATGAGGTTCCCGGTCACCTCGCCATAGAGCGCCGGTCGCGCGGCGGTGCGGTAAGCGAGCAGGTGATGGCGGAAGGCGTTGAAGCCGGAGTGCGAGTGCTCGACCGTCCAGCCGGCATGGCCACCGAAGGTGTCCTCGAGGGTGCGGTAGGGTGCGTCCTCGCGCACGATGAGGTCCGTGCGGTAGACCGCGCGGCCGTGAGCCCAGGGCGCCCGCGGGATGGGAGCCGCGAGCGGAGTGACCGGCGCCAGCCCGAGCGCCAGGGGGAAGCCGCACATGAAGACGGCGCCGAGGTCCTCCCGCTTCCACAGGTCCTCGAGGGGTTGCGGGGCGGGATAGGGTACGTAGCTGAGCTCGACGCGGGCATCGTGCGCGATGCGCCCGAGCAACTCACGCCAGCGCGCCTCGACCTCCGGGGTCACGGCGTACATGCGCGCGTTCGCGATCCAGCTCAAGTCCCGGCCAGCTCCCGGCTGCGGCGCTCGACGTACGCGGCGATGCTCTCGCGCACGGCGGGATCGAGCGGCGGAGGCGCATAGTCGGCGAGCAGCTTCTTCCAGATGCCCGTGGCGCGCTCGGTCGCGCTGCGGCTGCCGGCGTCGCGCCAGTTCTCGAAATTCGACCAGTCCGAGAGCAGCGGCCGGTAGAACGCCTTCTCGTAGCGCGCGAGCGTATGCGCGGCGCCGAAGAAGTGGCCGCCCGCGGACACCTCCTTGATCGCCTCGACCCCGAGATCGTCGTCGCTGAAACTGACAGGCTTCAGTATCTCGGCCCAGTTCCGCAGCAGCTCGGCGTCGACCACGATCTTCTCGAGCGAGGCGGACAGCCCGCCCTCGAGCCAACCGGCGGCGTGATTGATCAGGTGGCTGTGGCTCAGGACCGCCGCCTGCAGCGAGAACGCCGTCTCGTAGGTCGACTGCGCGTCGACCGTCGGAGAGGCATTGACCGCGCTGGTGCGCACCGGGATCCTCAAGCGCCGGCCGATCTGCGCCGCGGCGATCACGGCGTGTACGTACTCGGGCGTGCCGAAGGCCGGCGAACCAGTCCGCATGTCGACGTTCGAGGTGAACCCGCCGAGGACGCAGGGCGCGCCGGGGCGCACCAGCTGACACAGCGTGACCACGCCGAGCGCCTCGGCCGTCTGCTGTACCAGCGCGCCGGCGAGCGTCACCGGGGCCATCGCGCCCATCAGCGTGAACGGAGTGATGACCACGCACTGGCCATGGCGCGCCATGGTCATGATGTTGTCGAGGATCTCCTCGTCCACCCGGCGGGGTGAGTTGACGTTGGTCACGGTCATCAGCGTCGGGCGGGTGGCGAGCTCTTCCACCGAGCAGCCGTGCTCGATCGCCGACATTGCGATCGCATCCTCGGCCTGCACGCCGCCGATCCCGCGTGCCGCCCACACCGTATCGGCGCACTCGATGTGCGCCTGATAGGTGGCGAGATGCCGCGTGGCGACCGGGACGTCGACCGGCTCGACCACGATGCCGCCCTGCCAGTGCAGCACGCCGAGCGTATGGGTGAGCTTCAGGATGTTGCGGAAGGCTTCGAGATCTCCGTAGCGCCGTCCGCCCTCGCTGTCGCGAATGTTGGGCGCCCCCGTGACGGGGCCGAAATTGACCACGCTGTCGCCGACGTGCAGATGCCGTTCGGGGTTACGCGCGTGGAGCACGAAGCGCTCGGGCGTGGTTTTGAGCTGCGCCTCGACGAGCTCGCGACCGAGCCGCACCAGCTGCGTCGACTCATCGACCAGCGCGCCGGCTCTGGCGTATACCGCGCGGGCGGCGGCGCTGCGGATCTCGAGGCCTGCCTCCTGGAGGACCTGAAACGCCGCCTCGAGAATCCGCTCGACCTGCTCCCCGGTGAGAAGCTCGAGCGGCGCCCAGGGATTCTTCAGGCGGGGGATCGGCGCGAGCGACGGCCCCGTCGACCGCGGCGCGCGGGAGCGCTCGCGGCGGCGGGGGGCGGCAGGCGTCTCAGTCACCTAAGTAAAATCAATAACTAAAGATGCTAAGTTCATCTAACTTCGACGTCAGATCACTTGGCAGCCGCGGGCGGATTGGACTGCGTGGCTGGCGCCGGCATTTCCGCGGGCGCCGCGGCAGGCCTGGCGGGGCCGCCCGGCGGCTCCATTCGCTCATGCCGCTCCCACATGCGGTCATCGTCGCGCCCCTCCATGTAGGGGCAGTGCGGCCCGCCCCACATCCCCTCGTGCATCCGGTGCATGTGTCCTGCGGCAAACATCCCGCCGAGGACCACGAGACCCGCGAGCACGAACGCCCAGATCCCCAGGTAGCGTCCGAAGGTCTTGAGCGAGCCCTCCGAGCGACTCGAGATATAGAGTGCAACGTAACCGCCAACGGTGAGTCCCGTCGCCGGAATCAAGGCCACCAGGAAAAACATGTTCGTATCCTCCTCGTCATTGGCCAGGAGCCGATCTTACCCCGCCATACCTCAGGCGGCCGGGGGCTCGTGCTCCCGGTGGTAGCGGTGGATGGCCCACAGGTAGCTCTCCATCAGAGAGTCCTTACCGAGCTCGACCAGCACGTCGGTCCGCCGCCGCGGGCTCGACATGCGCGCGAGCTGCTCCCGGGCACGGGCGAAGTGGCTCAGCTGATTGCGGTATTGCCACAAAAGCTCGCGCGTCGCCATCTTGTCCCGATGCAGCTCCCAGACGCCGAGCAGCACCGCCATGAAGCCCATCAGGAACGTCAGGATGTTCTTCAGCGGTATCCCGAGGCCCATGTCGATGCGGTGCAGCTGATCGCCGAAGGCGAACAGCAGCGAGATCACGACCAGGATCGCAACGAACAGGAAGTGACGCAGGTGTTTCACGCGGCGGCTGGCGCGCTCGAGTTGCGCGACCTTGCGGGTGAAGTAACGGAACTGGCCCTCGATCCAGGACTGCTCGACGCTCTGCGTGGCGAGGTCGCGTTCGGGAGCGACGCCGTCGTCCGCCGCCTCGATCCCTTTCAGGACGAAGCCGATCCAGCTGAACCCGCGGAATCTCTCGATGCCCGAGAGCGCCAGCACCTCCGCCGCGTCCATGCGCCGGTCGGCGCCGGCGAGGCGCAGGTAGAAGCGCGCGCGCAATGTCTCGGCGAGCGCCCGGTAGGTAAGGTGCTTGCCGAACCAGCGCCTGCCCTGCAGCACATAGTAGACGCCGAGGCTCGTCAGCAGCGTTGCGAGGTAGGCGATCAGCAGCGCGCGCGACTCGGTGAGCTTCTCGTAGATGAGATAGGCCACGCCCATGGCGAAGGCCATGAAGGCAAAGAGGTCGAACAGCAGGTCAGAGCGCTTCTGGTAGTAGACGGCGAGCGCGTCGGCCTTGCCGTACTGCGCGTCGATGTCCTCGAGCATGGCGCCCGCGGGAAGCGATGCGCGTGCCGGCAGAGAGGCCATGACGGAGTCGGGCGCGCCGAGGCGGCCGGCGTCGCTCAGGCGCTGGTACTCGAGGTTGTAGCCGTTGAGCTCGGCGAGCTGGCGGGCGAGCGTTTGCGGCATGCCGCGCAGAACCTGCAGCACGTTGTCGCCGGCGCCTGCGAGATAGCAGGGCGAGCGCGCCTCGCCCCCGGCCGTCGCACCGCTGCGCAGCGCCGGGGTCCAGTACACGAGCCGCGCGGTGCTCTCCGGCTCCTCGGCGGCTTCGATGAACCGGATGCCGTCGGCTTCCCGGTTTTCGTCGGTCCGCACGCCGAGGTAGCGCAACACGGTGTCCGCGGTGCCTCCCGGGAGGTGTGAGCCGCGTCCGTCCCACAGCGCGAGCAAGAGGCTCGAACGGCGGATGAGTGTGTCCGTCAGATTGGCGTACATGGAATCGCGCTGCTCGCGCGAGTGCGGCCCAGCGCCCGCGCCGGCCACGTCCGCCGAGAGCTCGACGCAGCGGAGCTGTGGCCGGCGCAGCAGCGCCTCGAGCTGCGCGAAGGTCTCCTCATCGAAGTCCGCCGCGTACTGCCCGAGCGGCATGGGGAGCACCGCTTCCACCGGCACGCCGAGCCCGAGAGCGGTCTCTGCCACCAGGAGATCCGCGCCTTCGGCCATTCCGACGATGAGCCGCAGCTCGGTGTCCGGAAGCTGCCGCTTCAGCTGCTGGACGAAGCCGGTGACCGCCTCGCGCAGCCGCGGGCGGTCGGCCGGATCGAGATCGCGGTGTCCCGAGACCCCCACCATGAACGGCGAGTTCCGATTCAGCTTTGTGCTTTGCGCATCCACGAGTCGACCCGAATGAGGCTTGAGGCGGGGGATTGTGCGGTGCGCGGCCGTCCGGCCACAACGGTCTCGCGGCCTGGGCAGTTGCCTCCGGCCGCCGGCATCCACTACCTTGGGGATCGATGTTCAGAGCTCGCGTCTCGTCGCAGGACGTCGCGGCGTTTCAGGCCGACGGCGCCGTGGTGCTGCGCGGGCTGCTCGCGCCCGCGGAAGTCGGGCTGCTGCGCGCCGGCATCGATGACAACCTCGCGGATCCGAGCCCGCGCGCCAAGGTCGCGAGCGCCCGTGACGATCCCGGCTTCTTTCTCGAGGATTTCTGCTGCTGGCAGGAGAACGAGCGCTACCGGCGTGTGATCTTCGGATCGGCGCTCGGCGAGGCCGGCGCGCTCCTGATGCGTAGCGGCAGCGCGCGCCTCTACCACGACCACATGCTCACCAAGGAGCCCGGGACGCGCCAGCGCACCCCCTGGCACCAGGACCAGCCCTACTACAACATCGAAGGCCGGCAGAACTGCAGCTTCTGGATTCCGGTGGATGCGGTCACGCGCGAGTCCACGCTCGAGTTCGTCGCCGGTTCGCACCTCGGCCCCTGGCTCATGCCGCGCTCGTTCCTCGCGAGCGAGGCGAAATGGTTCCCCGGAGGATCGCTCGCGGAGCTCCCGGACATCGAGGCCGATCGCAGCCGCCACCGCATCCTCGGCTGGGCGCTCGAGCCGGGCGATGCCGTGTGCTTTCACATGCTGGCGCTGCACGCGACCGCCGGCGTCGCTGCGGACCAGCGCCGCCGGGTGTTCTCGGTGCGCCTCATGGGAGATGACATCCGGCACGCGCCGCGGCGCTGGCAGACCTCGCCGGACTTTCCCGGGCTCGAGGCCGAGCTCCCCGCCGGGGCGCCCATGGAACACAAGCTGTTTCCGCTGCTCTGGACGAGCAGGTCCTCTCAGGCCGCCTGAGCGACGCTCGTGGGCCCCCGGCCCGCGGCCGTCTCAGCCGGGATGGGTCTGCACCGTGCGGTGGGCGGGATCGAGCACTCTGACGGCCTGTCCGGGCGTCAGCCGCTCACCGCCTCTGACCACCAGGCGGTCGCCGGGCGAGAGTGCCCCGCGCACTTCGACGCTGTCGTCGATGCCGACCCCGGGGGTGACGTCGAGCTCCTCGACGGTGTCGGCGCGGGTCAGCCGCAGCACGTAGGAGCGGTTCTGGCGGATCACGAGCGCATCGCGTGGCACCGTGACCGCGGTGCGCGCCGCGCTCGATGGCAGGCTTACCTCGACCGGGGTGCCGACCAGCCATTCGGGCCTCGGCACCGACACGCGCACTTCGAACTGTCGCGAGCGATCGTCGCCTACCGGGACCACGGTGCGCACCCTGCCGGGCCGCTCGATGCCATGGTCGCGCACGCTGACCGTCTGGCCGGCGTGCACGTTCGCGGCAAGGTCGAGCGAGGCGGTGGCGCGCGCCTCGACCTCTTCGGTATTGACTAGGCGCACCGTGGCGGCGCCCGTCTGCAGGTACTCGCCGCGCTGGATGAAGCGCTCGCTCACCACGCCGGGGAAAGGCGCGCGGATCACCGACTGATCGATCTCGTATTGCGCCTGCCGCAGCTGGGCGTTGGCTCGCGTCACGTCGTCACCCGAGACCTCGCGCTGCGCGCGCGCGTCCTCGAGCTGACTCGCGCTCAGTACCTGCGTGGCCGCCAGGCGGTTGAAGCGCTCGAGCTGCGAGCTGGCGACGTCGCGCTGGGCAGTGGCCCGCGCCACCTGGGCGCGCAGGTCCTCCAGCCGCAGCCGCGAGACCGTGTCATCCAGGCGGGCGAGCGGCTCGCCCTGGCGCACACGCGTCCCGACCTCGGCGATCCACGTGACCCGTCCGGCGATCACGGTCGCGATCCGCGCGTCCGAGCGGCTGACGATCGATCCCGGAATCCAGCTCGCGGCCGTTACCGGCTTGAGGCTCACGGTGCCGACCTCGACCACGGCCCGCTTCGCCTCGGTGGCCTCGGCGGCTGCGGCCGTCAGCGGGGCGCAGGTCGTGGCGACCGCGGCCAGCGCTGGCAGCGAGAGACGGACGAGCAGCGTGCGAGTCATATCGACCTCAGGTAACGGCGGCCGCGGGCGCTGCGGCGGGTACTGCCTGGCGCTCGCGCGCCAACAGGCGCATGAGCGCCGGGATCAGGACCAGGCTGAAGGCGAGGCTGATGACGACGCCGCCGATGTTGACCGCGGCGAGGCCGCGATAGATGACGCTGCCGGGTCCTGGGTTGACGGCCATGGGCAGTGCCCCGAGCGCTCCCGTGAGCGTGCTCGCGAGGATCGCCCGCAGCCGCTGCTGCAGGCCGGCGCGGATGCTGTCCTCGAGCGGCGTGCCTTCGCGCTCGACACTGCGCACCGCCGCCACCAGCAGGATCGCGTGGTTGATGATGACGCCGATCATCATGACGAAGCCGATCATCGAGAGCAGGTCGAGCGCCTGGAACTTCACGAGGTCGAGCAGCCGCAGGCCCACCACGCCGCCGACCAGCGCCAGCGGGACCGTCAACAGCACGATGACGCTGTCGCGTACCGAGCGGAACAGCACCGTCATCAGCAGCAACAGCACCACCAGCGCCAGTGCGAATACCCGGCTCATGGTGCTGAGCGTCTGGCTCAGGCTGTCGGCGCTGCCGGCGAGGCGCAGCGAGCCGTCGGACGGCATGTGCGCCTTGAGCTGCGGCAACACCTGGGAGTCGATGGTGTTCAGCACCTTCTCGAGCGACAGCGTCGCCGGCGGGTCGATCGTGAGCGTGACGACGCGCCGGTGGTTCAGGCGCCGGACCGCCGGCGGGCCGAGCACCGTCGAGAGCTGCACGAGGTCACCGAGGCGGACCACGAGCCCCGAGGGCGTCATGAGCGGCGCATTGGACAGCTCCTCGGGTGTGCTGCCTTCGCTGGCACGCAGCACGATCGGCAGCCGCGACTTGCCGTCGAAGTACTCTCCGAGCCACGCACCCTCGCCAACGGTGCGCACGACGGTGCCGAGCGTCGCGCGATCCCAGCCGACTTCCGCGATGCGGCGGTCGTCCGGCACGGCGTGCAGCTCGAGCGAGACATCCTCGGGGTTCGGGAAGCTCTGGATGGGGGCGCCCGGAAATACCTTCTCGAGGAGCGCGCGGCCCTCGATCGCCACGCGATTGAGCGCCGCCGAATCCTCGCTCTGCAGGTGGATGCCCACGGAGCGGGCCGAGCCGCCGATGCCGCCGAACAGGTCACCCTCGACGGTGAACACCCGCGTGTCGGGGAGCCCGACCGTGATCTTGTCGCGCACCAACGCTTCGAGCTCGCCGATGCGCCGCTCGTCGATGACGCGCGCGCCGACCGTGCCGCCGCCGGGCCAGGTCAGGATGTACCAGTTCTTGAGATGCGGCTCGAGCTTGCCCTCCATGTATGGGCGCATGCGCTCGAGGAGAGTAGGGAGCAGCTCGCGGTTGACCGCCGCGGGGCTCATGCCGGGCGGAAAGTCGAAGAACGCGTCGATGGCAGCGCGCTTGACGGGGGGCAGGTAGTCGAGCGGCGGCAGCATCCACCACGCCGCGGCGAGTGGCGCGACGAGCAGCGCGCCGATCCAGCCGAGCTGCTTGGGACGGCTATCCGTCACGCGCAGCACACAGTCGGTGAGCCTCGGCCATCCCTGCCCGTAGCCGCTCGGGCGCAGCGGCCGGTCGAGCGCGAAGCTCAGCGCAACCGGCAGAAGTGTGAGCGCGGCCACGATCGAGATCGCCACCGCGATGGAGATGGTGAGCGCGAGATCGCCGAACAGCTGGCCCTCCACGTCCTTCAGGAACAGCACCGGCACGAACACCGCGATCGTGGTCGCGGTCGAGGCGATCAGCGCGCCGGCAACCTGCTGCGCGCCTTTCTTACAGGCTTCCTCGAGCGGCATACCGCCCTCGCGCAGCCGCACGACGTTGCCCGAGACCACGATCGCGCCCTCGACCACCATGCCGACGGCGAACGCAAGTCCCGCGAGGGAAATGACGTTGAGGCTGCGCCCGAAGAGATCCAGCGTGACGAA
>Ga0126371_10005856_pt1 | contig 10916 bp, 10 predicted proteins | sample PanSoiMetaPlot_4_FD_110145 | JGI IMG/M metagenome (GOLD analysis project Ga0126371, IMG submission 110145) | Tropical forest soil microbial communities from Panama - MetaG Plot_4 | ecosystem: Environmental > Terrestrial > Soil > Tropical forest > Bulk soil | place: Panama | collected 2016-02-17
ACCGCGATCCAGCGCTCGGTCGCAGCACCAGCGATGTCCTGCCAGGTCATTTCCAGCCAATCGCGTTTCGGCAGCGGCATCCGGGCACCACTCACTTGCTCAATCGGTCTGACTTTAATGCGGGCATGCTCTATTGTCGCGTCTGCCGCGAACAGGAGCAACGGATGCCGCTAGCGACTGCGCTTCGGATTGGATCGATCGCTCTCGCGCTGGCCGGTGCGCCGATCCCGCCGGCGGCAGCGCAGGCGCTTGATAAGGTTTCGTTCGGCACCAATTGGGTCGCCGAAGGCGAGCACGGCGGCTTCTACCAGGCGCTGGCGGACGGCACTTATCGCAAATATGGCCTCGACGTCACCATCGTGCCGGGCGGGCCGAGCGTCAACAACCGCATCCTGCTGCCGGTCGGCAAAATCGATTTTTTTCTGAGCGCCAATACGCTGCAAGCCTTCGACGCGGTCGAGCAAAAGATTCCGACGATCGAAGTGGCTGCGCTGTTTCAGAAGGACCCGCAGGTGCTGATCGCGCATCCGGACCAGGGCGTCGATAAATTCACCGACCTGAAAAAGCTTACGCTGTTCATTTCCAACGAGGGCGTACCGACGTTTTACCAGTGGCTCAAGGCCGACTTTGGCTTTACCGATGCGCAGTTGCGGCCCTACACCTTCAACCCGCAGCCGTTTCTCGCCAACAAAAAAAGCGCGATGCAGGGCTACGTAACCTCGGAGCCGTTCGCCATTGCCAAAGCCGCGGATTTCACCCCGCAAATTTTTCTGCTCGCCGACCAGGGATTTTCCGCCTATTCGACGCTGATTGAGACGCGGCGCGAACTGGTCGACAAAAAACCGGACCTGGTGCAGCGCTTCGTCGATGCATCGATCGTCGGCTGGTACAATTACTTGTATGGCAATAACGGCGCCGCCAACGCGCTGATCAAAAAGCAGAACTCGGAGATGACCGACGAGCTGCTGGCCTATTGCGTTGCCGCGCTGAAGAAATACGGTATCGTCGATTCCGGCGACGCACTGACGCTTGGCGTCGGCGCCATGACCGACGCGCGGATGAAGGAGTTTTTTGACGAGATGGTGCGAGCCGGGGTGACGAGGTCCAACCTCGACTACCGCAAAGGCTATACGCCGCAATTCGTGAACAATAAGGTCGGGCTCGATCTGCGGCCGAAGCCATAATGCTGCCAGCGCCCAAACCACAAACCGCTTCGCCGTTGCTTGCGCTGCATGGCGTGAGCAAGGCCTTTCTGAACGGCACGCTGGCGCTCTCGAACCTCAATTTCGACGTTCGCGCCGGCGAGTTCGTTTCCCTTCTCGGCCTTTCGGGTTGCGGCAAGTCGACGGCGCTGCGGATCATCGCGGGTTTAAGCCCGCCAAGTGCGGGCAGCGTCGAATGGCCGACCCGCGGAATGGATGCCGATCAAACAAGCCGGATTGGATTCGTGTTTCAGGAGCCGACGCTGATGCCATGGGCCAGCGTGTTCGATAATGCGGCACTGCCTCTGGTGCTCAAGGGCGTGGCGGGCGAAACCACGGTGAAGCGGGCCGACGCCGCGCTCGATCGCGTCGGTCTTGCGAAATTTGCGCACGTTTTCCCCCGCGAATTGTCCGGTGGCATGCGCATGCGGGTCTCGATCGCTCGCGCGCTTGTCACCGAGCCGCAACTTCTTTTAATGGACGAGCCGTTCGCCGCGCTCGACGAGATCACCCGCTTCAAGCTCAACAACGACCTGTTGCAGGTCTGGCAGGCGACTGACACAACGGTCGTGTTCGTCACGCATTCGGTGTTCGAATCGGTCTATCTGTCGAGCCGCATCCTCGTGATGAGTGCGCGGCCGGGCCGGATCTCCTCAGAGCTCGCGATCGAGGCGCCCTATCCGCGCGATCAGAACTTTCGTACGTCGGCTGAATACGCCGCCTATTGCCGCCGCGCTTCTACCGCGCTGGCGCAGGCGATGGCTGACGACAAAGCGGCAGGAGATCGGGCGTGAGCGCGGCTCGAACCAGCCAAGAGCGGCGCGAGCATGCGTTGCGAATCGCGCTGCCCATCCTGGTGCTCGTGCTTTTGCTGCTTATCTGGGAAGCTGTTGTGCGGATCAATCATGTTCCGCCCTATGTGCTTCCCGGCCCCGGTTTGATCCTCGCCACGCTGGTCGACGATTGGCAATTACTCTCGCAATCGCTTCTGGTCACGTTGGCGACCACGGTGGAAGGCTTCCTGCTCGCGGCGTTCGGCGGCGTCGGGCTGGCGCTTCTGTTCAACCAATCGCGCCTGCTCGAATATTCGCTTTATCCCTACGCCGTCATTCTGCAGGTGACTCCGATCGTCGCGATCGCGCCGCTATTGCTGATCTATTTGCCGCAGCCGCTCGCGGTGCTGGCCTGCGCCTGGATTGTCGCGTTCTTCCCGGTGCTGGCCAATGCGACGCTCGGCCTGCATTCGGTGGACCGTAATCTCTCCGACCTGTTCGCGCTCTATGGCGCGTCGCGGCGCCAGGTTCTCTGGCATCTCAAGCTGCCGTCGGCCTTGCCATACATCCTCGGCGGCTTGCAGATCGCCGGCGGCTTGTCGCTGATCGGCGCCGTGGTGGCGGAGATCGCCGCCGGCTCGGCCGGCGCCGGCTCAGGGCTCGCCTATCGCATCGCTGAATCCGGATACCGCCTCAACATCCCACGGATGTTCGCGGCGCTGCTGTTGCTGTCGATCGCCGGGATCGCGATTTTTTACGTGCTGTCGTTTCTGAACCATCTGGCGCTACGGCGCTGGCATGAAAGCGCACTGAGCCGCGAGGCGTAGCGGAATGTTCTCCTGCATTGCTTATTCATGAGTGTTTGCCGGCAACGCCATCGCCAACACGCGCGCCACATGCATCGCCTCGCGGCGCGTTCCATCGCGGATCTGCTGGCGGCACGACGTGCCGTCGGCGACGATGATAGCGTCATGCGGCGCCTGCCGAACCGCGGGCAGCAGCGATAGCTCTCCCATCGCCCGTGACACATCAATCGTCTCGGCGTCGTAGCCAAAGGCGCCGGCCATGCCGCAGCAGCTCGACTCGATCGTTGCCACATCAAGGCCGGGAACGAGCTTGAGCGCGGTCTCGACCGCGCCCATTGCGCCGAACGATTTTTGATGACAATGGCCATGCAACAGTACGCGCTTTTTCGCCGGCGCGAAATTGATGTCCAGTCTTCCGGCGGCGGCTTCCGCGGCCAGGAATTCTTCGAGCAGCATCACCCGACCGGCAGCTTCTCTCGCCGTGTCGCTTTTGAGCAGCGCCGGAATTTCGTCGCGAAAGCTGAATACGCAGCTTGGCTCAAGCCCAATTACCGGCAGGCCGCGCGCGAGCTGCGGCCTAAGTGCAGCGAGCGTGCGCTCGGCCTCGTCTCGCGCCGCATCGGTGTTGCCGACCGCGAGAAAGGTGCGGCCGCAGCACAATGGCCGTCCGCCATTACTCGGGCGCGTTATGTGAACTTCATAGCCGCCGGCGGCGAGCACCGCGATCGCCGCGCGCACGTTCTCCGGTTCGAAGTAGCGATTGAACGTATCGGCGAACAGGACGACTTCGCACCGCGTCGATCTGCCGGTGGGAGCGAAAAGCGGCTCGTCGTCGTGGAAATAGTCCTTGCGCCATTTCGGCAACGGCCGCTCCGCCGCAAACTGCGCAATTGCGTCCGACAGCACCGCGGCGCCAGGAAGCCGGTCGCGCAGATTCAATAGCCAGCGCAAACGCGCGGCATAAGGCGCATAGCGCGGCAGATAGCCGACCAGACGGTCGTGCAGCGACACACCGACTTTCTGCGCCTGCGCGCGTAACACTTCGATTTTTATCCGCGCCATGTCGACGCCGGTCGGGCATTCGCGGCGGCACGCTTTGCAGGAGACGCAAAGTTTCAGCGTCTCCGCCATCTGATCGGATGTCAGCGCATCCGGCCCGAGCTGGCCGGTGATGGCGAGGCGGAGCGTGTTGGCGCGCCCGCGCGTCACATCGCGCTCGTCACCGGTGACGCGGTAACTCGGACACATGACGCCGCCGGCAAGCGCCCGGCAAGCGCCGTTGTTGTTACACATTTCGACGGCGCCCTGAAAGCCACCGCCGGCGCCGGGATAAGCCGACCAGTCGAGCGCGGTTTCGAGCGCACCAGCGCCATAGCCGGGCGGGTAGCGAAAATTTCCGCGATAGTCGAATCTCGGCGCCCGGACGATTTTGCCGGGATTGAATAGATGATGCGGATCGACGCGGTCCTTCACCTCCTCGAACGCATGCACCAGGTTTCCACCAAACATTGTCTCATGGAATTCCGAGCGCACGATGCCGTCGCCATGCTCGCCGGAATGCGAGCCTTTGTAGGCTCGCACCATGGCGAAGGCCTCTTCGGCGATGGCGCGCATGGCGCGCACGTCTTTGTCGAGGCGGAGGTTAAGCACCGGCCGCACATGCAGGCAGCCGACCGCGGCATGGGCGTACCATGTGCCGCGCGTGCCGTTTTTCTCGAAAATCTGCGTCAGCCGCGCGGTGTAGTCGGCGAGATGTTCGAGCGGAACGGCGCAATCCTCGACGAAGGAGATCGGTTTGCCCTCCTCCTTCATCGACATCATGATGTTGAGCCCTGCGGTGCGGACCTCGCCGATCGCCGCCTGCAATTTTGGATCGAGCACGTCGACGACGCCGCCCCATTTGGCGCCAGTTTTGTCCCATGACAGGCCGAGGTCGCCGATCAACGCCGTGAGCGCCTTGAGCCGGCGTAAGTTTTCGTCACGATCCTCGGCAAATTCGACGAACAGGATGGCCTCGGGATCGCCGCGCAAAAATGCATCGACGGTCGGCTTGAACATCGCGATTTCGCGCGCAAGCCCAAGCATGGTTCGGTCGATTAGTTCGACTGCGATCGGCTTGAGCGCGACGATGTGCTGCGCCGCGGCCATCGCTTCATGAAAGCTGCCGAAATGGCAGGCGCCGACCGCACGCGGTCCGAGCAGCGGCGACAGCTTCAGTTCGATCCTGGTCGAAAAGGCGAGCGTGCCTTCGGAGCCGACCAGAAGATGCGCGAGGTTGACGTCGTTGCGCCCGGGCACCAGTGCATCAAGATTGTAGCCGCCGACCCGGCGCTGCACTTTCGGAAACTGCCGTTTGATCTCGTCTGCCTCGCGGGCAGCGATGGCGAGAAGATCGCGAATGAGCGCCGGCGGCACGTCGACGTCGGCCTCGCCGATGCGGCCGAAATGCGCGCGCGTGCCGTCGGCGAGAACGGCATCGATCGAGAGCACGTTTTCGCGGGTATTGCCGTAGCGCAACGAGCGCGCGCCGCAGGAATTGTTGCCGACCATGCCGCCGATGGTGGCGCGCGAGGCGGTGGAAATGTCGACTGGGAACCACAGGCCGTGCGGCCTGAGCGCCCGATTGAGCTCGTCCAGCACGATGCCTGGCTCGACCAGGCAACGGCGATCCGCGGCGTCGATGTCGATGATCCGGTTGAGATAGCGCGAGCAATCGAGGATCACCGAGCGGTTTACGGTCTGCCCGGCCTGCGAGGTACCGCCGCCGCGCGGCGTCACCGGCACGCCTTCGGACCGGCAGACGGCGAGCGCGCCTTCGGCGTCGGCCGCCGATCGTGGGGTGACCACGCCGAGCGGCATGATTTGGTAATGCGAGGCGTCGGTGGCGTAGCGCCCGCGCGTGAAGGCGTCGAAGCGCACATCGCCGGTTTGCTCCGCCTTGAGCCGCCGTTCGAGCGTTTTTTCGAGCGCTGGCAACAGCGTCGCCGCCAAGCGTGTCTCCTTCTTGTGTTTGGGCTATTGCCCGCGCGCGTCGGCGCGCCAGCCGATCGGGGCTTGACCCGAATGTCGCATTCGCTATTCAACGCCACAAGCCGCGAGCGCCTCGGACGCGCGCTTAAGGCTCGTTCCATCCGGCTCTTTACCGTCCGGCTTCATCCACCCGTCCGCAGGAGTGCCGAAAATGCCGCAGAATTCGTCGCGCGCCGTCGGGCGTCACTTTTTGCAGATTCCGGGGCCGACGCCGCTGCCCGACCGCGTGCTGCGGGCGATGGATACCCCGATCATCGACCATCGCGGTCCTGAATTCGCCAAACTGGCCAAGCGATGTTTGGACGGCATCAAGACCATTTTCAAGACGACGAGCCCGGTGATCATTTATACCGCGACGGGCACCGGGGCCTGGGAGGCGGCGCTGGTCAATACGCTATCGCCCGGCGATCGCGTGCTAATGGTCGAGACCGGCCAATTCGCGACATTGTGGAAAGTGATGGCGCAGAAACTCGGGCTCAAGCCCGAGTTCATTCCCGGCGACTGGCGCACCGGTGCGGACGCGGGCAAAGTTGAAGAGTATCTGCGCAAGGACAAGGCGCGGGAAATCAAGGCGGTTTGCGTGCTGCACAACGAGACTGCGACCGGCTGTTTGTCGCCGATCGAGCCAATCCGCAGGGCGATCGACGCCGCGGGCCATCCGGCACTCCTTATGGTGGACACCATATCGTCACTGGCCTCGACCGATTACCGGCACGATGAATGGGGTGTCGACGTCACGATCGGCGGCGCGCAGAAGGGCCTGATGCTGCCGCCCGGCATGTCGTTCAACGCGATCAGCGACAAGGCGCTGGCGGCGGCACAGACGTCGAAACTGCCGAAATCGTTCTGGGCCTGGGACGAGATGCTGACGATGAACAAGATCGGCTTCTTTCCCTACACACCCGCGACGCAGATGCTGCAAGGCCTCGCGGTCTCGATCGAGATGCTGCACGAGGAAGGCCTGGACAACGTGTTCGCGCGTCATGCGCGCCTTGCCGAAGCCACGCGCCGCGCCGTGCGCGCTTGGGGCCTCGAAATCCTCTGCCGCGATCCGAAATATTATTCGCCGACGGTCACCGCGGTACTGCTGCCGGATGGCTACGATGCCGATGCTTTTCGCAGCCTGGCGCTGGACATGTTCAACATTTCCTACGGCGCAAGCTTCGGCCCTTATGCCAAAAAATATTTCCGCATTGGCCATCTCGGCGACGTCAATGACGGCTGGCAGGTCGGCGCGCTGGCAGCAACCGAAATGGCGCTCGCGCTCGCGGGCATTCCGCACAAAAAGGGTGGCGTCCAGGCGGCGATGGATTACATCGTCTCGGCGCACTCGGCCGGCGCCCGCGCCGCCGCGGAGTAATCGTTGTTCCGGGGCCGGCCGAAAGCCGGAGCCCGGACTCCATACTCACTGATCGTCGGAATGAAACGCCGCGCTGTTGCCGGTCGGTTTGTGAATATGGATTCCGGGACCGGACTCCTCGCGCCGCTCGGCTACAGACGCGACTCTACGTGAGCGGTACCGCGGCGACGTGATCCTTGAATGCCTTGCGCGCGGAAATTGCCGCATACCAGCGTTCGAAATGCGGCAGTGCCGGATGGTCCGGGGCAAGCTGGCGAAAGCGGTAGGCAATAATGCCGACCGGAATGTCGCCATATGAGAATTCGTCGCCGGCGAGATAGGCGGTCTTCGCCAACTGCTGATCCATGATCGTCATCGCCGCGATGGTCTTTTTCTTCGAATCCTCGATCGCGGCATGATCGCGTTTTTCCGGCGGCGTGCGGATAAGGCCCCAGAACAGTCCGAAGATCGCCGGGCCGGCAACGCTGAGCTGCCAATCCATCCACTTGCCGGCGAGCGCGCGTTTACGCAAATCCGTGGGCTCAAGCACCGCCGCTTTATGCTTGGCGGCGAGATAGCGAACCACGGAATTTGATTCCCACAGCAGAAAGCCGTCCTCTTCCTCGAGCGTTGGCACGAGTCCGTTCGGGTTCATGGCGAGATAAGCCGGCTCGCGGTTTTGGCCGAACGGTCCGGCGATATCGATACGCTGATGCGGCAGCCCGATCTCGCCGACCGCCCACATGACCTTCTGCACATTCGACGAAGTATTACGGCCCCAGATTTTGATCATGATTTCCCTCTCGCTTCGATCGGTCATTGCCGAAGTCGATCCGGCAATCCATGCGGCAAAGCCGGGCTTTCGGCAGTTCAGCATGAACCCGCGGCATAGGCGAGCGAAGCGACGCCGTTCTCCGAACGGCTATGCCCGCGGGCGGCGGCTGGTCAATCGATCCGTCGCGCCTCCTCGGGCAGCATGATCGGAATGCCGTCCCGGATTGGATAAGCGAGCTTGGCCGCACGCGATATCAATTCTTGTTTCTGCGCATCATATTCGAGCGGTGTTTTGGTTAGCGGACAGACCAGGATTTCGAGCAATTTGGGATCGACGCTGTCGGCGGGACGATCGGACATCATCAGCTCCAGTTCAATCGCAGATTAAAAAGACCGCATTACTGCAACGGTGTTTCGCCCGGCGTCTTGCTCTTGGCAAGCTCGATCTCGGTGACCGCGACCAGGATTTCCGCACGAGCTTTTAAGTCAGGCGCTTCCAGCATGGCCTGCTTTTCGGCGACGTCATACGGCGACATCATCGCGAGCGCGTTGACCAAAGCTTCATTGGGCGCGTTTTCGATGCCCTCCCAGTCGGCCTTGAGATTGTTAGCTTTGAGGAATTCGGTCAATGCGCGCAACAACGCCTTGCGGTCGACTTGTTCCTCGCCCTTGCGGGCAACGAAATCGTCGACGAACGCCCGATAACTGACGCGGCACTGCCGATAGAGCGTGCTGACCGGCAATTCTTCCTCAATGCGAAAGCGAGCAATGCCGGTGAGCTGGATCAGATAACGGCCGTCCCCGCTCTCGGCGAATTGGGTGATGCGGCCGAGGCAGCCGATCCGAAACAGGTTCGGCTTGTTCTGATCCGCTCCGGGATGCGCCGGATCAGGCTGGATCATGCCGATCATGCGATGCGAAGAATGCAACGCGTCCTCAATCATCGCCAAATAGCGTGGCTCGAAGATATTCAGGGGCATCTGACCCCTGGGCAGCAGCAGCGCGCCCGGCAGCGGAAACACCGCAATCACATCGGGCAGCGCGTCCGGTCCCTTGTAGGTCGTATTCATCGGCATGCCGCACTCCGCCCTGCGACGGCACCGAAATTCACGGTATCGACAATACGGTTTGCAGTATCGTCGCCTCTGCAGACGGACGCAAACCTTTAAGCGAACAGGACCGAAGAGAGCCGCTTGCGGCCTTCGACCGTCGCTTCGTCAGTCGGCCCCCAGGCATCAAACAATTGCACAAGCTGCTTGCGTGCGCCGTCATCGTTCCATTTGCGGTCGCGCTTGACGATCGCCAGCAGATGTTCGAGCGCGTCGAGCCGGCGGCCTTTGCCGTTGAGCGCCAGCGCAAGATCGAAGCGCGCCTGATGATCCAGCGGATTGGCGGCGACTTTTTGCTCAAGCTCGGCAATCGGCCCCACCGTTTTGGCCTGCTCGGCGAGTTCGAGCGCCGCACGGGCCGCCGCAACGGCGGCGTCGTTTTGCTTTGCCGCTGGAATCATCGCCAGCGTCTGCCGTGCGCGATCGAGCGCGCCCGTCTGCACGTAACAGCGCACCAGACCCGCCAGCGCAGGCACGTTGGAACCGTCCTCGGCGAGGATTTGCGCATAGAGATCAGCCGCGCCGGCGGCATCGCCCGCGGCAAGCGCCGCGTCGGCGGCATTGAGTAAATCCTTGGCTTCGCCGCCGATGCGGTCTTTGGTCAGCCGCTCCAGAAAGGCGACCACCTGGGCCTCCGGCAGCGCGCCCATAAAGCCGTCGATCGGCTGGCCGTTGACGAAAGCAATCACCGCTGGAATCGATTGAATGCCCATCTGGCCCGGAATCGAGGGGTGTTTCTCGATATCCATCTTGACCAGCTTGACCTTGCCCTTGGCCGCTTTGACGGCTTTCTCCAGAATCGGCGTCAGCTGCTTGCACGGACCGCACCACTCGGCCCAGAAGTCGACCAGCACCGGCTGGCGCTTGGATTCTTCGATGACGTCTTTGACAAAAGTCTGCGTCGTCGTGTCCTTGACCGACGCTTCTGCGGTGGCGGTTCCAGCTGGTTGCAACATGTCGCGTTCTACTCGTCCTCTGCCCTGACCTTATATTCGCGTTCTTGCCCGCATTCCCCCGCGGGGCCGGCGAATTGGCCCCATCTGGCTGATTAAATGGGAAGAAAATCACCGAATGCAATCGGGAATCTCACCCCGGCGTGGCGGAGAGGACTTCGATGCGCGGCGCGTGGCCGGTCGCCGTCAAAAACTTCAGCAAGCCGTCACGCGAGATCGTCGTCGTCGCCGTATTCACCAAAGGATGAAAATTAAGCGCCTCATGGTTTAGCAGCGCCGCGTCGAGGACGACGCTCACGCGGCCCTCCTTGTCATTGATTGCCGCGAACGGCGTCACCGAGCCGGGCAGGACGCCGAGCACCTCCTGCATCAGCTCGGCCGAGCCGAACGAAAACCGCCCCGAGGCGCCGAGCAAGCGATGCAGCGAACGCAGTTCGATCGCCGCATCTTCGGGCGCGACGACAAGATAGGGCGCACCCTTCTTGTCGCGCAGAAACAGATTCTTGGTATGACCACCGGTAACGGCGCCGCGCAACGCGCGCGCCTCCTCGACCGTGAACACCGCCGGGTGGGTGACGGTCTTGTGCGCGATCCCGAGCGTGTCCAGAAAGGCGAAGAGCTCGTCAGGCGTGGCGGGCATTGCCCGCTTCATAAGGCCGGATTGGCGTGGTTGCAAAGCTATGCGCACTTTGGCATAGCTTGACGGCGGCCCGGTGATACCCAACCGTTCCGGTGGCCGCTTATCTGTCTTAAGGACGCGGGTGTAGCTCAGGGGTAGAGCACAACCTTGCCAAGGTTGGGGTCGTGGGTTCGAATCCCATCGCCCGCTCCAAACTAACTCCCGAAAAATTAGCATCAAGGCTGCTGTTCAGCCAATGAAGTTCCAGCCTCGATGAGCCTGAACGAACCCCGAACCGTGCCCACTTGCCT
>Ga0126371_10005857_pt1 | contig 10915 bp, 9 predicted proteins | sample PanSoiMetaPlot_4_FD_110145 | JGI IMG/M metagenome (GOLD analysis project Ga0126371, IMG submission 110145) | Tropical forest soil microbial communities from Panama - MetaG Plot_4 | ecosystem: Environmental > Terrestrial > Soil > Tropical forest > Bulk soil | place: Panama | collected 2016-02-17
CATTGCCTCGCCATCATGGACGAGGTTCAGGCCAAGCGCCAGGCGGTGGTCATCACCAAGCGCGGCAAACCGGTGGCGAAGTTGGTTCCGATTGAACAGGAGAAGGACGACATCTTCGGGTTTCTCAAGGGTAAGGGTCAAATCGAAATAAAAGGTGACATTGTCTCTCCGATATTGACTCCCGAAGAGTGGGGCGACCTTTATTGATCCTGCTCGACACCCACGTAGTCATCTGGCTCGCTCAAGAATATGGTCGGATATCTGCAAAGGCGCAAACTGCGATTGAGGACGCGCGCAACAACAGCAGCTTGGCCGTCTCTGGCATCACTCTTTTTGAAATTGCCTTGCTGGCAAGTCGCGGACGAATATCTCTGATTCCCGACGTAGAAACCGTTCTGCCGGAAATCGAACGCCGTTTCACCGTGCTTTCGATCACCGCGAATATTGCGATGCAAGCGTTCGAGCTGCCCGCAAATTATCCGAAGGATCCAGTGGACCGCATCATCGGAGCAACTGCCTTGATCGAAGATATTCCCTTGCTCACCGCTGATCAACAAATTCGCAGGTCTCGCGCTGTCGCTACAATCTGGTAGGGGATGCGATTCTTCGGCTTTCTCTTTCCTCTCGAATCTGCTTAAATCGGATGTAACGCGACATTGCGGGCGTTCAGGTGTTCCCATAAATCGTGGTTGATATTCATTCTCACATTCTTCCCGAGGTAGACGACGGGCCTAAGTCGTGGGACATTTGCGTTGCCATGTGCAGCGTTGCGGCAGCCGACGGTATCACGCACATGGTGGCCACGCCTCACGCCAACGACCGTTATCACTACAATCGTGATTATCTGCAGGGGCTGCTGACGGACTTACAAGAGCGCGTGGGTAACTCGCTCAAACTCAGCCTGGGATGTGACTTCCACCTGTCATACGACAATTTGCAGGACGCGTTCGTCCATCCCACGCGCTACGTCATCGGGAACACGCACTACTTGCTGGTTGAGTTCAGCAACTACAGCGTCCCGCAGAACACCAACGACTCATTTCTGAAACTTGGAGATCACGGCATTACGCCGATCATTACCCATCCTGAGCGCAATCCGATCTTGCGGGAGAATCTGCAGCGGGTAATCGAGTGGGCCGAGCAGGGTTGTGTGATTCAGGTTACCGGTTCTGCGTTGACAGGATTCTGGGGAGATCGCACCCGCAATGCCGCGACCTGGCTGCTCGAGCGTCAGGCGGTGCATGTTCTGGCCACCGATGCGCACGATCTGGAAAAGCGAGTGCCGGTTCTCTCCACAGCACGCAAAGCGGCGGCAGAAATCTCCGGGGAAGAGGTTGCCGACGCGCTCGTCGAAACTAATCCTCGGGCGATCATCAACGATCAGCCCTTACCTTATGCTCCTCGACCAACCATATCGGTAAGTTATCGGAAGAAGTAGTCAATCAGATCGGGCCGAGAAGTGCCGCGTGCGGCGATTTGCAAGGCGGCTGATGCGATCAAAGAGCAGAAGCGGACTTCTATTCTCGCCGGATTCTTGCGCCCACAACAGCAAGATGAATCGATTTAACCTTTGACCCTAAGTCGCTAATTACCAACGATTTAGAGGCAGTGTTTTACACATGGCGGTCGCCCTGCAAACCTGCTCGAAGCTGTGACTTGTGCGTCCCTGCACCATTTTCAGTGCACTACTATTGCGGAGCCGAAGGTTCGGTAGGTGCGGGAGTTGATAGGGCCGCAGGACTGGAAGTAGTCTCCGGGCTCGCGGCCACCGGAGTACTTTGGGAAGGCGCAACTGGTTCCGCTTTCGGAGCGCTAGGTACCGTTGTCATCGCGCTTTCGGGGTTTAGCAGATGGTCTTTGCTCGGACCCAAACCCAAACTGATGAGCGCGCGTGAATCGGGAACCGTTTTGCTCTGCCATCCATGATCGGCCTGGTACTTGCGCATCGCGTCTTCGCTGGCCTGGTCCCACGAGCCAGTCGCTTCTCCATTCAGATAATGCGCGCGAATTAGTGCTTCCTGAATCTGCTGTGCGCGGTCCGAATCGATCTTCTCTTGGCCGCGCACACGGCTCGACTTCTTTTTTCGTGAAGAGCGCTTCTTCGAAGAGGATGACGAGGACTTCGTCTTGTGAGAGGACTTCGTTGTGGATGAGCCCGAGTCTTGGCCCGCGCTTGCTGCCGGGACGACAAGACACGTCACCAGTAGCGCACAAACTGCGCCGGTTGCTGCCTTGCGAATCTTCGTCCCGTTTGTCATGACAACCTCAACGATCCCTGTGGAAAATGATTTTAGAAAGATAACGGCCCAGTTGGCCCGGCACTGCAATCATGCTTCAGGCATGAATACAGTACCAGTGCCCACTGGGCGGATTCGTGTTACGGAAGTGTACCGGCGTCGAAGATCGTGCCGTCTTGCTTGCTCGTACCGCGCGGGCGAACCAGGAAGACCACATCCTGTCCGCTCTTCATGCTCGATTCGATTCGGGCAAAGTCTTCTTCGCTGTTTACTGGTTGCTTGTTGATTTCGAGGATGATGTCGCCACGAGCCAAGTTGACGTCCTCGGCAAACGAACCAGGTTTGACGTCCTGCACAATCACACCTTTGCCGGCCGGCATATCGAGCCGATCCGCCATTTCCGGTGTAACTTTGCGGACAGTCACACCAAACTTGCTAGGCTTGGGCGTGTTCTCGTCATCGTTACCCTGGTCTTCTCCCAACCGCGCCGCAAACAGCTTTGCGCGGTCAGCGATAGTAACTGTGGCCTCCTGCGGCTTCCCATTGCGAATGAACCCGAGAGTGATCTTCGACCCAGGTTTGCGGGCCGCGATGTCAGCTACTAATTCGGTTCCCTTGCTGACCTTCTTTCCATCCACGCTGGTAATGGTGTCGCCCACTTTGAGTCCAGCCTGATCGGCTGGACTGCCGGCCACGACACTGGAAATTGGAACTCCCGTTCCACCGCCGTAGACGCGGGCAATCGCGGGATTCTCGACGGCGTCAAACATGATGCCGATCGATCCGCGCGAAACTTTGTGCTCTGGACTCGTGAGCTGGTTGTAGACATCAACGACGGTCTTTGACGGCAAGGCGAAGCCGATGCCCGCATACGCATTCGTTTCGCTGAGGATCGCCGTGTTGATGCCGATGACTTCGCCGTTTAGGTTGACCAACGGTCCACCAGAATTGCCGGGGTTAATGGCGGCATCGGTCTGGATGAACGTCTGGAACTGACGTCCGGGCACAATGTCGCGGCCTTTGGCCGAAACGATTCCTGCGGTAACAGTGCCCGCCTGTCCAAACGGGCTGCCGATTGCTAAAACCCAGTCGCCGACCTGCATTCCGTCGGAATTGCCCAACTTCGCCGCGGGCAGTGCGTGGTCGACATCGACTTTGATTACTGCCAGATCGGTTTCCTGATCGGTACCGATGACCTTCGCCTCATGCTGCACACCGGGCGGATCATCTTCAAAGCGAACACGGATACGGTCTGCCTTCTCCACCACGTGACGATTCGTAAGGATGTATCCCTTGGGATCAACGATCACACCCGATCCAAGCGAGCGCTCGCGAATGGAACCATCTCCGCCGGGTCCACCGAAGCCGGGCCCCTGCTGACCTGGCCCCCCAAAGAAATGATTGAAGAAATCGTCCATGCCGCCGCTATCGTCGTCATCGCCGCCTTGGTCCTGCCCACCACGGCGCCGGTGAATGTTCTTAATAGTGGATTCAGTGTTGATATTGACGACGCTTGGCTCCAGTTGTTTCGCGATCTGAGCAAAAGCCTGTGATAACGGATTGTTCATCGGTTGGGCGGCAGGCAAGGACAAGGGGGTGACGTCGCCCTTCTGTCCTTCTTTTCCTTTGACCCCCGCGGAAATCACAGTGCCGATCAAAATGCCGACTGTCAAAGTCGCCAGAATGCTCAGCGTATAGACCCAACGGTGGGCCTTCATGCGCACCCAAATTGCGCCGGAATTCATCTCTACTTCCCTCCAAGACCTGTAAACCTTAATAGTATACCGAGTTGCGCAAACGTACGTTGCTGCGTTTCACGCTTTAAAACGGCTACCGACACGGAGAGCTTCTCTAGCATTAGACGCACAAAAGTGTGGAATCGTTTGACACACTTTACGAAGAAAAAGACGCCGCGCTTGGCTGGAACATGAAGGTTTTCAGCGAGTTGCCACTGCTCATTTGGCTTCGTAGACAGTCTTTCCTCCCACCACGGTGCGCAGAACCTTGGTGGCGAGCAACTTCTCGGGAGAAACCGCAGTAACATCGCGATCGAGAACAACAAAATCTGCCAGCATGCCGACTTTCAGCATTCCCTTTTCTTTCTCTTCGAATTGAGCAAATGCCGAACCGGTGGTGTAGGCCGCAATGGCCTGATCCATCGTGATGCGCTGTTCGGGAAAGAACTGCTGCTTGCCGTCTTCGCTCTTTCTAGTGACGGCAGCGTACAGACCGCGAAATGGCGAAATCGGCTCAACGTTGTAATCTGTCCCAAAAGCAAGCGTGACTCCTTTAGTCAAGAACGAGTTCCATGCATAGCATGTGGCAGCCCGTTTTGGTCCGAGACGGTCTTGCGCCCAGCGCATGTCTGTCAGCACATGAGTCGGCTGCATCGATGCGATAACTTTCAATTGCTTGAAGCGAGTGATCTGACCGGCTGATGGGCACTGGGCATGCTCGACGCGAAGACGATAATCGTTACCGCCGTTTGCCGCCTTCACTTTCGCTTCCCTGGCAGCTTTCTCTGCTTCGTCGAAGGCATCGAGCGCCATCTGAATTCCCTTGTCTCCGATCGCGTGAAAACCAATCTGGAAACCGGCAAGCACGCGCTCTTTGGTCATGGCATTGAGTTTGTCAGCTTCATAGCGCGGCAGCCCCGAATTCTTGGGATCATCGGCATATGGCTCCAGTAGCGCGGCCGTGTGACCGCCCATAGAGCCATCCATGAAGCCCTTCAGCATTCCGGTGTGCAGCAACAAATCAGACTGCGGATGTGAGCTTCGCTTCTGTTGCAGTTCGTCTACCGAGGCATCGAAGGGAAACCACTCTGAAATCCGGGCAGTCAACTTCCCTTCCTTCTCAAGGTCTTCGTAGATCTGGAACGATTCCCAACTGGAATTGTCCTGGGCGGAAGTGACCCCATGCTCGGCCAGGTCGGCCAGTGCCAGTTCGATTCCGCGTCTCTGGAAATCGCGGCTCGGAGCCGGAATCGCAGACGTGACAGCATCTTGCGCGGTGTCGCGGAGAATGCCGGTCGGTTCGCCGTTTTGATTGCGGTCGATGTGGCCACCCTTGGGATCGCGCGTCGCTAACGTGACGCTGGCCAATTGCAGGGCGCGCGTGTTTGCGACGGCAAGGTGCCCGTCCACACGGGTCAGGAATATCGGATGGCCATCGGAGACTTCATCGAGATCCCACCGCGTAGGCAACGCCTTGACTGGCCACAGCGTCTCATCCCAACCTCCGCCGAGAATCCAGTCTCCGGCCTTCGCTGCCGCAACCTTCGCGCGAACTCGCTCGCGGAACTCATCGAGCGATTTAACGCCTTGCACATCGACACCAAGCTTCTGCAGCCCGGCGTCAGCGAGATGCAAATGCGCATCGTTGAAGCCAGGCATGACGAAATGTCCGTCGAGATCGATGACCCTCGTTTGGTCTCCTTTAAGCTGTTGGAGATCGAAGGTCTTGCCCACGGCGAGAATGCGGTCGCCCTTTAGCGCGATGGCCTCGGCGCGAAGGACGGAACTGAAAGGCGTGTCGTCTGGGACGCCGGTATAGACGTTGGCGTGAACAAAGATCAGGTCTGCTTTGGGTTTCGTCTCGGTCGCAGGCGCGCTGGTCTGCCCTACGCTGACTGCGCAACAAGCAAGCAACGCTGCTCCCATCCCAACTCTACGCAGACTCATTCCCCCACCCCCGCTAGCGCGAGCATAGTGAGTAAAATGCGTTTCAGCCCCAGCTCGCGCCCATTGGAATCGAACCACTCCTGCAGTGTGTGTGCCCCACCGCCGGAACCACCGCCGCCGATGGCTACTGCTTCGCGGCCCATCGACAGCGGAACATTGGCGTCGGTCGAGGCGCGCTGGACCTGCGCCGCATTGCTGAGGTGCGAATCCACCGCACGCACAATTTGCAGAATCTTGGCTCCGGATTGCAACTCTCCGGCAGGCCGGTTGCCAATGACCACCACTTCGCAACCCACGCCCGGCGGACGTCTCTGCGCCGACGAGCGCATCTCAGCCGCCATCGTTTCGTCTTCCACCGCACGATTGAGGGCTAGGCGAAGCGATTGTTCCAGACGCTCCATCTCTGTCATGGAAGTCGAGCGGATATCGACTTTCATGCTCGCTGACTCCGGAATGGAGTTCACGGAAGTTCCCCCGCGAATCACACCGATGTTGAACGTGGTCTTCGGCATCGCGGGGACCGTCGTTGCCGCGAAGGTCTCGATGGCCTTCGCCAGAATCACGATTGGATTGGGAGCGCCGAAGTCGCTCCATGAATGCCCGCCCGGACCGCGCACAATGACTTCAAACCGGCGGCTGCCCAATGCCTCAGCCACAATCGTGTCAGCTCCAGCGCCATCGAGCACAAGGCTGTAGGCGATCGAGTCTTTCCATCGCGGCGTGGCAAAGATGTGCCGCATACCCCGCAGATCGCCTTCCCCTTCCTCTCCAACATTGCCGACAAATACGAACGGCAACGCATGCCGGATGCGCACTGCTCGCAGCAGGGCGGCGATCGCCAGCATCGCTGCCACACCGGCGCCATTGTCGGAAACTCCGGGTCCGTAAATGCGGCTTCCCTGCTGACGGATATTAAGGGGCGTGTTCGCGGGAAAAACAGTGTCGATGTGCGCGCTGAGCGCAACGTAGCGGCGTCCAAAGCCAGGATGCGTTCCAAAGACATTTCCCACATCGTCGATGCGGACGTCGTCTAACCCGACTTCGCGGAAGCGCTCAGCCAGCCACGCACCGCGTGCCGATTCTCCAAAGGGCGGCGCCGCGATTCTCGCCATCTCCATTTGCCAATGCAGCAATTGCGGCTCTTGTGTGCGGAACCAGTTAAAGGCGGACCGTACCTCGGGAGAAGCTGCCAGCCGCGCGACCTCACGCTGAAACTCCTCGTTTACTGCAAACTTCATGGTCGGGCGAGAGTCAGACGTGTCCGCGCGCGGGGGATTCGGGCTCATGGGAAGATATGGTTCAGTTTACATCGCGCGACCCAGCATCAGGAATAAGTTTCACTGGGACAATGGGTTACCGAAGAGAGGCCGCACCGCGCAACCGGGCTGCTCCGATGGCGGACTAAATCAGGTCGATTTAGGAACTGCTGTGTACCATTCCGTTTTGTCATCCTGATGGCGCCCCTTTTTGGCGCCGGAGGACCCATGCAACTCTGCCTGCGGACTCATGCGGCCGGGCACTGCAGAGGGCCTCCGCCCTGCAAAGGACGCAGGCCATCAGGATGACACTGTGGCGGATGGCATCAAAAGCTATAGTGGTCTAGAAATTGGTGTAGGTCCAAGGCCAATCGTCTGCAACGGCCCATCTCGAGGGCGAGGAAGTCGCTGCGCGCGACGCGTATTCGAGGGTAGGGATGCTTCGACTCCGCCAGAGTTCCGCTTCGCGGCACTCCGGCTCCGCTCGGCAGGACACTGCTCCGGACGGCACACTACACGGTGACTCGAGTCCCGGACCTGCCTTCGACCATCGCTGCCAGTCTCTCAGTGGCCGGCGTTCTGATTCCATGTCGGATGCCGCCGCGCAGAATCGGGCCGGCGATGCCATCGAGTTCCGGAGCGTTGCCGCGTTCGACGTCCTTCTGCATGGAACTGCGCATGGCTGCCGGAACCTGGCCCATGCGCTGTATGACTGCATTGGGATCGACCTTCGCACCCTCGGCGGTAGCTACGGCGCATGCTTCGCGAACGCATGACTGCCATTCATCGCGCCAATGGGGATCATCGCGCACGCCCCCGATCGGCAGGTTGGCTGCGGTCGTGGCCAGGGCGATCGGCGCGAGAAAGACCATCTTGCTCCACATCAGGGTCGGCTCGTCGTCGATAAATCGGCATTGAAGACCCATTTCCTGCAGGCCTTCCATTGCGTTGCCGAGCAGGTTGCGTCCGGACGACGATACGTTGAGAACCAGAAATGGTGTGCTGTGGACAAAATGCCCAGGCACGACACGCTCCATCTCGCCGGCGATGGTGGCCGGGATCACGCGATGCTCGCCATACTTCGAGCGGAGCGTCGCAAGATGATCGATGCCGTTTAGCAGAGGAACGATCACCCGCGCGATGTCGGGCCTCGGAACAGCCGCGAGGGCAGCATCAAGTTGTGTGGCTTTCACAGTGATCCAAAGGATGTCGGCTGGGGGCACCGTTTTATCGTGCGCCACAGGCACGCGAAAGTTACCGAACGGGCTTTCAAGCTGAATTTCTGACGGATAATTCGCAGCCAATTCGGGCCTGACGACGAGCGTAACCGACTCGCCCAGATGAGCGAGAAATGCAGCCATCACTCCGCCAACGCCGCCAGCTCCCAGCATCGCGTGTCGCAGTGGGGGCATCGGCTACTTTCTCTGCTCCGCGGCTGGGACGCACTCCAGTATCTCGGCTTCACTCAATGTGTGGTCGCTCTGCTTGGCTCGCTGGTAGATGCGCTCAACGACATCATCCGACGCCGGAATCTTGTGCCGCTCCAGCCAGAACAGCACATTCGACTTACCGCTCATCGGGCCGATATCGATGATCTGATCCATCCCGAAGACGTGTGAAGGCACGCCTGAATAGACAGTGTTCGCCAGCACGATGTCGTTCTTGTGGTAGGCCTTGATGATCGCTGCTGCGTGCACGCCGGTTGCAGTGCGGAAGGCATCATCGCCGACGACTGGATAGTTTCTGGGAATGGGCACGCCGGTCGCGCGCGACACGGTCTCGCAGTACTCCTTTAGCTTGGTGAGATCCTGCTGATCCCACGGCGCAATGCCCATCAGCTTCAGATTGACGAGCATCTGGTCGATCTGTGTGTTACCGACACGCTCACCGAGACCGATCGCGCACCCATGGACACAATTCGCGCCCGCGATAATCGCCGCCATCGAATTCGCAATGGCAAGTCCGCGATCACTGTGACCGTGCCAGTCGACGCGAATCTTCTCGCCCGACGGTTTCACAACCTCTTCCATCACAAACCGCACCAAGGCGAGCGCTCCCATCGGAGTGGCGTGTCCGGCCGTGTCGCAGATGCAGATCGCGCGGGCGCCGCATGCGATGGCAGTCGCATACAAGCGCTTCACGGTCTGCGGGTCGCAACGGCTCGTGTCTTCGGTGACGTACATGACATCGAGCCCATGGGAAACTGCGTATTTGACAGCTTTCTCAGTGGTCTGCAGCAGAAAGTCGTCAGTCCAGCCTTCCGTGAACCGGCGGATCGGGCTCGATCCGATGAACGTTGCGGCTTCGATGCGAAGCCCGGTCTTCTGAACGATCTCCGCAATCGGACGAATGTCGTTTTCGTGTGTCCGCGCCGCGCAGTTCGCCTGAATCTTCATCTTGTGCGTGGCGATATCGCGCGCAAGCGCCGTTACGGCTTCAACCGCGCGGGGACCGGCTCCCGGCAGGCCGAGGTCGAGAGCGTTGATGCCCAACGCCTCCATCAGATGGAGAATCTCAATCTTCTCGGCGATCGAAGGATCGCGCACCGAAGGCGATTGCAGCCCATCGCGCAGGCTCTCGTCATTGAGCAGGATGGGCCCCGGCGGCTTCATCCCCGGAGGATGATTCTTGTTCCAGTCGTAGATGAGGTCGGAGGTATTCACTAAGCTTCTAGCTCCTAGCTTCTAGCCAATCTCGTGTAGGGACATCCGCCATCGGGCTGTCCGACGAACGTCGCTGGTGCTGTGGGTTGTGCGGGATCCCCAATCCCAAAAGTTAATCCGCCTAGCTAACAGCTAGAAGCTAGTAGCTAGGAGCTTTTTTCCTTCGGCGGCAGCGTCAGTCCGAAGACGGAAATCATGCCCTTCCCGGCGACGTTGACCTTTGTTTCCCCAGGCGTTGGCAGATAGAGGGCTTTGCAGTTTTCACAGCGATAGACTTCGGCGTTTGGGCCCCAAGCCTTCTCGATGTCTCCACACTCGCGCTCGACCACGTCGTTTATGTAGGACCAGAGCTTCAAGTGTCCGCCGCAGAACTTTCCCTTGGCGTCTTTTTCGTTGCAGGCGCGCTGGCCCGCTTTCTTGACCTTCACCTTGTGGTTCGCAAGCTGCGGAACATCGGACGAAACGGCAGGAGTCACTTCACCAGTCGCCAAAGGACATACCCTCATTCAAGCGGCCGTCGTTGAACTGTCAACCACGCCGCCGGATCGGCCTAATGCCGCCATTGTAACCTGATCGCCGAGCTGTGAGCTATGAGCAGACCGGCCTGCGGTTCTGCTTGGATGGACGTGAGTATCGTCGCGATTGGAACCTTCAAGAAGAGCAAGCCGAGCCACCCTAAACTGGCTACCTGGGGGATCACTCAAGGTCAGAAGGCTTGTGCCGATGGGTAAGTGTGCGCTTCCTTGGCATCCGTCCGAGCTCGGACGAACGGACAACTCGATAGGCCAATCTCTGCGCTCTTTTTGTGAGTCAATCGAGACGTAGAGGCCGACGAGGGCGAAGGATTGTCCTCGTACACATTAGAGAACCGCTTGCATCAGCTGGAGTGCGCAGTGGAGCAAGGAAGGAATAGATGGCAGGACAAGCAAAGATATTGATTGTTGACGATGACCCGGATTTGAGAGTTGCGTTAAAGCTGAGGCTGCGAGCGAGTCACTACGAGACCGTAAACGCGGTGGATGGCTACTCCGCAGTCACGCAGGCTCACAAGGAAAAGCCGGACCTCATCATCCTGG
>Ga0126371_10005858_pt1 | contig 10914 bp, 8 predicted proteins | sample PanSoiMetaPlot_4_FD_110145 | JGI IMG/M metagenome (GOLD analysis project Ga0126371, IMG submission 110145) | Tropical forest soil microbial communities from Panama - MetaG Plot_4 | ecosystem: Environmental > Terrestrial > Soil > Tropical forest > Bulk soil | place: Panama | collected 2016-02-17
CGAGCCGAAGCGCCCGTAGGGCGCGAAGGCTGGTGGGGGAGGTAGGACTCGAACCTACGAAGGCATAGCCAGCGGATTTACAGTCCGCCCCCTTTGCCGCTCGGGACACTCCCCCGAACCTCGTTGAAATCAAACGCAAAAATCCTGTCCGGGCAAGGACCTTCGCGGGCCGCGTTTATGCGGAGACGGCGTCCGGGTGTCAACCCGCCTTCGCACTTCGAGCGGCGCATTCGATGTGGCGCGGCCGGCAAAATTGCCAAGGCGGGCGGCGCGTGAGAGAAGCCGCCCATGCGCAAGCGTGATTTCGACCGCGGCAAGTCGCGGCACGGGCATGGAGCGAGAGGGCGGCCGGATTTCGGCCGGCCGGAGCCACATGACGACCGTTCGCACCCGCGCGGCGGCAAACGCAACGATCCCGCGGAGCACGGCACGCGGCGCGACAAGCTCCGAGGGCAGCACTCGAAGCGCTCGGATCGCCCGTCCAGGAAATCCTGGCGCGCGTCCGCGCGCGAGCGCGACGGCACGGTGATCCTCTACGGCTGGCACAGCGTGAAGGCGGCGCTCGAGAACCCGGCGCGCCGCTTCCATCGCCTGCTCGCCACCGAAAACGCAATTCATCGCCTGGCGGAAAGCGGAATCGCGCTGCCGATCTCGCCGACCCCCGCCTCGGCGCAGGAGATCGAGGCGCTGGTGGGCCCCGACGCGGTGCACCAGGGCATCCTGGCCGAGGCCGATCCGCTCGACGCGCCGGCGCTCGAGGACCTCGCGCCGACACGCCTCGTGCTGGTGCTCGACCAGATCACCGACCCGCAGAACGTGGGCGCCATCCTGCGCTCGGCCGCGGCGTTCGCGGTCGAGGCCGTGATCATCACGGCGCGCCACAGCCCGGAAGCGACCGGCCTGCTCGCCAAGGCCGCCTCCGCCGCGCTCGAGCACGTGCCGCTCGTCACCGTGCCGAACCTCGCGCGCGCCATCGAGGTGCTCAAGGACAAGAACGTGTTCGTGGTCGGGCTCGACTCCGCGGGCGAAATGGATCTCGCGACCGTGCCGCTGCGCGCGCCGCTCGCGCTCGTCGTCGGCGCCGAGGGCAAGGGCCTGCGCCAGCTCACCCGCACGCATTGCGACACGGTCGCCCGCATCGCGCTGCCCGGCAGGATCGCAAGCCTCAACGTGTCGAACGCGACCGTGCTGGCGCTGTTCGTCGCGAGCGGCCGGATCGCCGACTAGCCCCGGCGCGTCAGGTCACTTCTTGTTGCTCGTCCAGCCCTGGTATTGACGGAAAAGCTGGTCGAACTCCTGCGGTGTCGGATTGAGCCCCTTCTCGCTCAGGAACCGCTTGAAATTCTCCTCCTGACTCAGGCTCGCCCGCCAATTTCTGATCCATTCCTCGGCGGCCGGAAACTGGCGCCACCCCGGCATGGTCGCGGCGACGTTGACGGACTTCCACAGCGGGCTGCGCGGCGGCTTCTGGAATTCGTAGATCTTGGAGAAGAACGCATCGACGAACTTGGCGGTCCGCTCGTATCGGATCGTGCCCTTCGGCCAGTTGAACGACACCAGCACGGTACTGGCGGAGATCGTCTCCACCTTCTGGTCCTGCGGAATGAGGGCCGGATAGTCCGCGTGCGTGATGTATCCGGGCAGATAGGTCGCCTGCAGCGATTTTTCGTAAGGGACGGTAACGAAGCGCAGGCCCCACTCGGGCTTGACGTTCGCATAGGCGGGCACCGGTCCGGGGCACGAGCAAATGGTGGCGTCGATCTCGCCCCGCCGGAGCTTCTCCACCGCGTCCCCTTGCGGCAGGTAGAATTCCTGCACATTCACCCCAAGCGTCTTGAATATCTTGGGAACGAACTGGGCCGTCGCGCTGCCCCTGTTGTTGAAGTTGACCTTTTTCCCGTCGAGGTCCCGGATGGTCGTTGCACCTCCGCGCGCAAGAATCTGCAGCGGATTGGGAAACAGCGGCGCAATGTAGGCGAGCTGCGAGGCGACGTTCGGTCCGAGCTCGCCGCTCGCCTTGAGGTAGTTCATCGCCTCGACGGTGGTCAGCGCCATGTCGATGCTGCGCAGGTAGAGAACGTCCTCCACGTTCTCGACCGCGGCCCCGCCTTGCACCGACAGGACGCGCAGATTCTTGTCGCTCACCACGATCGCAATGTCGTTGGCAAGCTGATTGAAAGTCGCGCCGGATTGCCCGCCCATGAGAAACACGACGTTCTCGTTCACTCTCTCCCTGATCTGCTGATGCGACGCGGGCGTCTGAGAAACGGCGCGCTCGCAGAGCGGCACGGACAGAGCAAGAGCGAGCGCCAAAGGGAGTGTGAGCTTCATGGCTGCCCCCTGTGTTCGATCGTCGACACGTCCCCTACAACCGTACGGATGGTAACGCTCGGCAGATCAGCGGGGCGCACGCACGCAAAGGCAGCGCGACCGTTTGTCCGACGTTCGGCGGTCCCAGGGTATGGCCGAGCTGCACGAGAGCGGCCCGGCGCACCACCGCGTTCATTGCGCGCGCGTCAGCTGCTCCCGCAGCCATTCGACGATCATCTTCAAGATGTCGTCGTAGGGAATGCCGGGCGTGCGTCCCATGTGATGGCCTTGCGGAAAAATGCGCGCCGATTTCGGGTTGCCGTGCTCCGTCAGGAGGTGGACGTCGTCGATCGGCGCCTGGTCGTCGAGCTTGCCGTTGACCGCGAGCAGCGGCGCCGAGGCCTTGTCGAGCAGTCCCATGGTCTCGAGCGACAGGGGCGCGACGGCCGCGAGGAATTCATCGACGGTTTTGACGCCGACCGCGCGGCCGCGCGCATCGAACAGGCTCGCGGCGCCGAACAGGTAGGTGGCGCCGCCGGTGGTGAAGGCGGGCCTCAACCATTCGGGCTGGAATCCGTAGTGGATATTGCCGCCGTGAAAGGCCGCGCCGCCGATACGGTCGGCGGCGACGAAGGCGAGCCGCGCCGCCCAGTAGGCGCCGAAGCTGCCGCCCCACACCCCGATGCGGCGCGCATCGAGCTCCGGGCGCCGCGCGAGAAAATCCATCCACGCGAGATACGTCCGCTCGGCCGCCTCGTCACAATAGAGAAACGGGTGCTCGCCGGTGCCCGGCATGTCGACCGCGAGCGATGCGAGGCCGGCCTTCATCACAAGGCCGCTCGCGTGCAGACGGTCCTCCTTCCAGCCGTCGACGCCGCCCCAATGCATCACGACCGGCGGCTTCTCGATCCCGGGCGGCATCTGGAGATGGCCGATGAGCGTCTTGCCTTCGAACGGCAGCTCGACGATCTCGAGCGGCGGCGCGAAATATTGCGCGGCCTTGCGGAAGATACGCAGCGAGTGCCGATACGCCGCGAGCTGGCCGGGCGAGGTCGGGGCCGGATAGCGCCCGACGCGGCACGCATCGAAGCCGAGGGTGAACAGCTCGGCGAGCTCGTCGCGGCCCGCGCCCGCCCTCGCGCGCGCCTCACCCTCCCCCTCGTAGGCGAGACCGACCCGGCACCACGCCTCGGCCCAATGATCGCGGTCGAGGCTGGTCAGCGCGCCCATGACGGTTGCGGCATCGTGCGGACGAATGGCCTCGAACGGGCTGAACCGCCCGGCGCGGCGAAGAACCTCCGCCTTGACCTCGTCCAAGGTGCGCTCGCGCGCGCCGATCGGGCTTGCGGGTGAGGACTGCGCGGACATCGGGCCCTTCCACTCGCCGTAGGGTGGGCAAAGCGAAGCGTGCCCACGACCCTTTGCGCGACGATAGACAGCGCGGGCACGCCGCCACCGATCTCGGGCTTGCCCGAGATCGGCATCGATAGTCGCGCAGGTCGGGCAGGCCCGACCTGCGTGCGGCTTTGCCTACCCTACCATGCGTCGCTGGCGCGATTAGTGAGGAAAACTATTCCCTGCTGGTGAGGACGATGAAGTCCGTCTCCAGGCCGGTCTCGTATCCGAGCCCCTTGTCGGAGATGATCAGCGAGGCGCCGGGCGACATGAGGGCGGCGATGCGCTCGCGCACGACTTGCGGGATCTCGATGCGGTCGAGCGCCTCGGCGGCCGTCGCCGACGGCGGCGGCGCGGGCTCGCTGACCTTCTCGACCTTGCGGACCTTGTGGCCCTTGACGGTCACGTAGTGCACCACCTCGTTCTTCTTCCTTTTCTTCGCCACGTGCTCGTTCGGCAGCGTCACGGCGAGCCAGCGGAAGCTCACGCCGTCCGGGTTCTGCTCGACCGCGGTGAAGAGATGGGTGCCGAGCGGCTGCTCGGGATGCACGATGCTGATCGGCGCGCTGAACACCGGCTGGAAGGCCTTGCGCACGTAGAGCTTGCCTTCCTTCTTGCTGACGAAGACCGTGATCGGTCCGGGGCGCAGCGGGAGATCCGGCCCGTAGGGTTGCAGCGAAACCTTCACCGCAGGTGCGGGCGCGACGACGGGCGCGGGCGCCGCGACGACCGGCGCGGGCGCGGCGGCTGCGGGCGCAGGAGGCGCGACCGACGGCGCAAACGTCTTCTGCACCTCGATCGGCTGCGCCGGTGTCACGGTGACGGGATCGACCAGCACGGTGCCGGTGGCAGCCTCGCGCTTCTTCGGCGCGGGCGCCGCGGCGGTCTGCGGCGCAGCGGCCTGAGGTGCCGGCACCGACGCCGGTCGAGCGTCCGCCTTCTTCACCGCCTCGCGGGTGTCGCTGTCCTTCGGTGAATCCTGGGCCGTGTCCCTGTGGCCTCCATGCGAGGCCTGCTGGGGCTCCGGCGCACCCGCGGCGTCCAACGTCGCCGGCGGTGTTGCGGCATTCTTCACGTGGGCCGGCGCGGCGTCGTTGGCGCGATCCGCTTGCGCGTCTTTCGCCCCATCGTTCGGCGCGGCAGCAGCCGCCACGGCGGGCGTCGGCTGCGCCGGCGGAGCCGCCACACGGGGCGCCACGGCCACGTCGCTCAGCGCGTGCGCCTCGGCGGTGCGGACCACCGCGACCGCATTGGCCGCGACCGCGGTGGCCGGCGCGACGACCTCGCTCAACTTCTCGGCCGGCTTCGGCCGGGTGAACAGGTGCGCGTTTTCGAACGGCACGGGCGGCACCTCGTCGTGCATCACGAGGACACGCGCGCCGCGCTGGGTCATATGGAAAAGCCTGACGGCAAACGCAGGCGGCATGCGGATGCAGCCGTGCGAGGCCGGATGGCCCGGCAGCACGCCGGCGTGCAGCGCCACGCCCGACCAGGTGATGCGCTGCATGAAGGGCATGGGCGCGCCGCTGTAGATGTTGGAGCGGTGGAAGACTTCCTTCCCGATGACACTGAAGATGCCGGTCGGCGTCAGGTGGCCGGCCATCCCGGTCGACACCGGCGCATGCGCGATGACCTGGCCCTTGTCGTAGAGGGTGAGCTGCTGCCTGGCGATCGACACCTCGATGAGCGGCTGCTCCAGGCGCTTGGGCGGCGGCTCCTTCCTGGCGTCGCGCTTGGCATGCGCCGGCTTACGGTGCGACGTCACGGCGGGCGATGCCGCGGAAGCCGAGTCGAGATTGACGATGAGCAGCGCGGCAGCCGCAACGCTCCCGGCCAATGCCGCGCGCACCGCCTTCCTCAAGGATGCCTCGCCGCCTCCCGGCGAGCGTGCACCAACGCCACAATTCATGGCCATTCCCCTGTAGTGCAATCAGTATAGCCAGCAAGGTCGCCGAAAACTATTTGAGTCCGATGAACAAGGCCACCGAATCCCTTCCGATAATACCCGTGTTTCTCTTGTTATTCTTAAGACTCGGCCCATGGGCTGCCCCTTCGGCACAAGATTTTTCAAGACGTTAATTCCCTTGTGGCGCCGCGAACGCGGGCAGCGCCGTAGGCGCGGCTCCTCCCGGCCGCCCGAAGATTCCGTCGCGATGTTGCAATTTGGCTACGCTCGGATCTGCTTGCGGTTTCGCCGCTGCGGCCTCCCACCGTCATCCCGCCACCGTCATCCCGCCACCGTCATCCAATCACCGCCATCCGACAGCATGGTATATTTTGGGCAGCCAGATGGCTTGTGGGAGCGGCAGACATGCGCATGCGTTCAGTCATCCTGGCCGGCATCCTGGCGGTCGCGACACCTGCCGAGGCCGAGCAGGCCGAAGAGGCGCAGGCGTGGAAGTGGTGCGTCAACGACGAGAAGGCCTCGCCCGACCTGCAGATCGGCGGATGCACGGCGGTCATCCAATCGGGGCGCGAGACCGCCAGGAACATCGCGATCGCCTTCAACAACCGCGGCAATGCCTGGCACGACAAGAAGGATTACGATCGCGCCATCCAGGACTACGACCAGGCGGTCAAACTCGATCCGCAGTACGCGCGCGCCTTCTACAACCGCGGCATTTCCCATGCCGACAAGGGCATGACCGACCGCGCCATCGAGGACTACGACCGGGCGATCGAGCTCGATCCGCAATACGCTCATGCCTACGGCAACCGCGGTCTCGCCTACGCCCACAAGGGCGACCTCGATCACGCGATCAGCGACTACGACCAGGCGCTGCGCTTCGACCCGAACAACGCGGTCGACTACAACAACCGCGGCAACGCCTATTACGACAAGAAGGACTACGACCGCGCGGCGGCCGACTACAAGGACGCGGTCAAGCACGATCCGAACTACGCCAGCGCCTACAACAATCTCGGCAATGCGCTGTACGCCAAGAGAGATTTCGACGGCGCCATCCTGCAGTACAGCCAGGCGATCCGCATCGATTCCAAGTACGGCGTCGCCTACGCCAATCGCGGCCGCGCCTTCCGCGAGAAGGGCGATATCGACAGCGCGCTCGACAACTACCTGCAGGCGACCCGCTTCGATCCGGACAATCCGCGCACCCTGAACGACCGCGGCAACGCCTATCACGCCAAGAAGCAATACGACCTCGCCATCGCCGACTACACGCGCGCGATTGCGCTCGATCGCGACTTCGCCTTTCCCTACAACAACCGCGGCATCGCCCACAGCGACCAGGGCGATTTCGACAAGGCGATCGCCGACTACGACCAGGCGATCCGGCTCGATCCGAAATACACCGACGCCTACAACAACCGCGGCTACGCCTATGCGCGCAAGAAGGACTGGGACCGCGCCCTTCAGGATCTCGATCAGGCGATCACGCTCAATCCCGACTTCGTGCGCGCGCTCGCCAACCGCGCGGACGTCTACGAGCAGCAGAATCACTACGACAAGGCGATCGGCGACTACGATCGCATCATCCGCATCGATCCGAAGCGCCCCGGGGCGTGGAACAGCCGCTGCTGGGCGCGCGCGATCGCCGGAGCGAACCTCAACGGCGCGCTCGACGACTGCAACGAGTCGCTGCATCTGCGGCCGGATGACGCCAACACGATCGACAGCCGCGCGCTGGTCAATCTCAAGCTCGGCGACCTCGACGCGGCGCTCGCCGACTACGACAAGGCGCTCTCCCTCAACCCGAAGCTCGCGACGTCGCTCTACGGCCGCGGCGTCGTGAAGCGGAAGAAGGGCGACGCTGCCGGCAGCGAGGCCGATCTCACGGCCGCCAAGGCGGCGCGGGCCGACATCGCCGACGAATGGGCGAAGTACGGGGTCAAGTGAGCGCAGTGTCGATGTGTGCGCCGGGCAATCCACGTCCCCCTTGCGGGCAAGAAGTGGATGGCCGGGACACAGGCGAGCGAAGCGACGCCGTTCTTCGAACGTCTATGCCGGCCATGACGTCGTGATCGGGTATGCGACGCGCCGATCACTCGTACGAGACGCCGATGCGCGATCCGTCGCGCCAGGCGACGGTGCAAGAACGTCCCTGGTCGCTGCCGTCGATGACCAGCGTGAAGCGGTCTCCGGTCACGGCGCCGAGCGGCACCAGCACGCAGGCGCCGTGGTCCGACACGTTCAGGATGGCGCATTCGAGCGGATAGGCGTCGTTCTCGACGACGATCCGGCCCGTCTTGAGCGTCAGGCGCCTTTCGCTCTTGCGGAGCTCGATCCAGTTGGGGGTGGCGCGGGGCTCCGGCGAGCCGCCGACCGCACGCGATGCCGCATATGCCATGTTGTTCTCCCTTCCCTCGCTCAGGCCCGCATCAGCCGAAGCTGAAACGCCGGCGACTCCGCCTTGAAATGCGTGTGGCTATCGACGCTCTCCGCACCGCGCACCAGCATGAACCGGGCATGCTCGCAGCAGCGGCACTGCGGAAACCGCTTTCCGTAGAGACAGGTGACCTCGTGCGGCTCCGCGTGCTCGGGATTGTGGAAGACCCGATAGATGCCGGAGTGCTGCACCCGCTCGCCGGTTCTGAACAAATCGCCCAAGGCTGCCATGTCGACCTCACTGATTCCAGAAATTCGCTATTGCCCGCTGCGCCTGTCAGGCGGCCCGGCGATCGAATGCTTCCGCGTGCGGCCGGCGGCTCTGCGGCTGGCCCGCCGCCGCGATCTCCTCGATGATCGGGTCGGGCTCGGACGTCTGCAGGAGATCGAACATCGACCCCTCGCCCTCGACCCGGTTGCGCCCGTTCGCCTTGGCGGCGTAGAGAGCCGCGTCGGCCCGCGCGAGCAGCGCATCGATGTTGGCGGCCGACTCGTGCGCCGCGACCCCGACGCTGACGGTGGCGCCCACATAGTGGCCCCCGACCGTCCGCCCGGCGGTCTCGAAGGCGGCGCGGATGCGCTCGCCGACGAGCAGGCCGTCCTCGACCGTGCCCGGCATGATGGCGGCGAACTCCTCGCCGCCCAGGCGCACCACGAAATCGGTGAGGCGCAGGCTCGAGTTCGCGGTCGCGGCAAAGAGCTTGATCACCTCGTCGCCCAGCGCATGACCGAAGCGGTCGTTGATCGACTTGAAGTGGTCGAGATCGAACGCGAGCACGGCAACCGGCTTGCCGGCCTTGCGGGCGTACTTCTCGGCGAGCTCGCGCGCCGCCTCGATGAGGCCGCGGCGATTGAAGAGGCCGGTGAGCGGATCGGTCAGGGCCGCGCTCTTGTGCGCACGCAATGTGCGCTCGTTGGCAAGCGCGAACACGAGGAACGCCATGCCGACCGCGTAGAGCAGCAGCTCGAGGACGAAGACCGCGACCCAGGTGGTGGCCAGCATGATGAGGCCGGCTTCCTGCGGGATGAGGCTCTCGATGGCGATCGGAAAGAGGAAGACCGCGCCATGCATCGCCGGGGTGAGCAGCGCGGGCCAGCGGCGGGTCAGGCTCTTGCGCCGCTCGCGCCACAGCTCGGCGGCGGTGAGGAAGGTGTAGACCGCGACGATCACCAGGGCGATGACGAAGCGATGCGTGCCGAACGACGACAGGACCGGGATCGCGTAGCTGCCGAGCCACGCGGCCGCGCCCGCCAGCATGCCGGCCCAGAGGACCTTGCGATCGTGAAAGACGCGCGCGCCGCTCCACGTCATCCCGCAGGCCACGCACAGCAGCGCCGTCGAGATGCTCGCCGCCGCCGCGCTCTTGCTGGCACCGACGGCCCAAAGCGCGACCGCCAATGCGCCGATCAGATAGGCGGTGCCCCACCAGGCGAGCGCGCTGACTTGGTGATGCCGCCAGGCGAGCAGGAGCAGGATGCCGAGCAGCGCGGTAACGCAGCTGGTGACGATGAACAGGGTCGTTGCATCGAGCGCGAGCGTCGTGGCGGCGGTCAGGTCGAACATGGCATTCCCCCAGCGGGTATCTGACGGATTATCGCTACCAGCATTCGCGGTATTCCCGAAGCGGAAGGTGGGAACAGCCTTTGTTCGGGCTTTAATGGCGGCGATCTTTTTTGCGCGAAAATCGCGCGAAGTTGCGCACAAGACCGCGATAAAACGCCGACAGAATGCGCGGGCATCTTTCGTAAAATTCGACGTATGTGTCGCTAAATCACGCTCTCTTCTGATGGAATCGGGCCGGGCGCCGGTGCCGCAAACGCGAGGCTCGCACGGTCGCGGCGCGCACGATTGCGGGCTTAGAGCGCAAAAGCAGCACAAGAATCATAAATTTGTTGGCTTCTTGTCGATTTCGAAATTTGCCCGGAGCCGGCTGCAACGATTCGTAAACTTCGCAGTCGGGACCTGCTTCCCCGGGGATATGCCCTAACCGGCCGGCGCCTCGCTCGCGGCGCCGCGCGCCGCCGCGAGCGCGCGCACGCGGTCACGACTCTCGTGGTGGGCGGCCATCAGGCTGTGGATGTCGCGCGGCAGCTCGGCGCCGCGCCGCTCGTGCGGCGGCTTGAGCTGCGCCGCGATGTAGGCGCCCTCCTCGCGGCTCAGCCCGACCAGGCCGCGGCCGAACATGACCTGCTCGCGGCCATAGCGCGCCAGCGCGGCGGCGAGGTCGCCGCCATGCGCGACCAACGCATCGGCGAGCGAGGCGGCATCGAGCGCCGCCTTGGTGACGCCGGCGCCGACATGCGGGCGCGCCACGAACGCGGCGTCGCCGAGCAGCGCGACCCGCGGCACCGGCGCGCCGAACGCGATCGTGGGCGACTCGAGATCGAAGATCGGCTGGAAGAACGGCTCGGAGCGCGCGAAGATCTCGGCGATCTGCGGCGCAACGAGCGCGCGCGCCGTCGCCTTGATGGCGGCGATCACGCCGGGACGGATCAGCGGCGGCGGGATCGCCATGCCGTGATGGCGGCCGCGCGCATCGGTGCAGAGATCGACCAGGGTGGTCGCCGCATCGGTCGGACGGTACCAGACGATGTTGTAGGCGCGGCGGCCGGCCGCCGTGTCGTTGTCGCGGCCCGGCACCGGATAGCCGAGGCACTGCTCGCCCTCGAGGTCGCAGAACGCGTAGCACTCGCACACCTCGGCGCGGATTTTTTCCGGGATGTCGCGCTCGTCGATCATCGCGCGCCACGCGACGTAGCCGGCATAGACCGGCTGCGCCTCCGGCAGAAACTGGGCACGCACGGTCGAGCGGATTCCGTCGGCGCCGATGAGGAGATCGCCGCGCTCGCGCGCGCCGTCGGCA
>Ga0126371_10005859_pt1 | contig 10914 bp, 13 predicted proteins | sample PanSoiMetaPlot_4_FD_110145 | JGI IMG/M metagenome (GOLD analysis project Ga0126371, IMG submission 110145) | Tropical forest soil microbial communities from Panama - MetaG Plot_4 | ecosystem: Environmental > Terrestrial > Soil > Tropical forest > Bulk soil | place: Panama | collected 2016-02-17
CGATCTGCCACTTCTCTTCAGGGGATCGATCTACGCGTGGTTTCCTGCCCATGTTGCCTCCCGTTTTGGAGGCCCTGATTCTACCTAGATAAGGTGTCCAGTTTTAGCGGGGAGCACTACAGATGCTATCCGTAGACTCTTCGAGCACTCAGTCTATCGCCATCAACACAGACTATCTTATATACTTCACATGGGTGTATTGTGGGTCGCCTTATGCCAGTAATTCTGGACCTTCAAAGCGAAAGTCTCATCTATAAGGCGCGATTCTCGCGGCCCCTGTTCGAGTTTTGGGGAAACGGCGGAAAGATCATCAGTAATTTTTACGATGCTCTCGAACCATACAATGTAACCTTGCAGAATTTTCAACTCAGTCCCTCAATGGCGACAGCCGCGGACACTGTTCTTACCTTTCAACTCGGATCTACGGTCTTAAAGTTCTCTTTCGTAAGTCTGGAGGTATCCTTTTCTAAGTTCTCAGAATCGGAGTTTGAGCGCATACCGGGGTTCCTAAATGCCGTTACGAGATGGTTGAAACAGCCGCCTGCAAGTGGGTTCGCTACGCACCACTTTAGCTATCTCTCTCATTCATTTTTGTCGGGCCAGGAATTGGAGGATTTTCTTCGAACTGTGAATTCTGTCTCCATTTCGAACGTGGGCGTCAGTTTACCCGGCGGTGCAATTTTCCATCACTTGTTACCCCGTGAAAAATGGGTTACTCAGCTTTTAATCGACAGGTCCACGGTTATACCGGGTGCGCTATTCATTGGATTTATTATTGAAATTGGGAAACCAGAGGTTGATTACGAGTTATTGCTTGCACAAGGCCGTGAATTCTTTAGCTCCGTCATTGGCAAATTTGGGCTGGAGATCCCGAACACCACCGCAGAGGAAAATAAAGATGGCAGCACAACCGACGTTTCTTAGTGCAATTGGAAGTGTTGGGTCGTCCGCATCCCGCACTGGCGAGGAACAGCTTGCCTCAAGAGCTCAGGTAGGCGTGTTCGAGATTGCTTCAGAAATAGTTTCTGGTGAACCGCCCGAAGATGTCACTAGACAAGAATTTCCGATGGATTTTTCGAAGGCTCGCACTGTTATTGTCCTTAGGCCCGCGCCGGAAACAGTGGGAAGCTCTGAGGCTATTTCTCAGATTGACGCATTGATGGGCGGGGTCGAAGACGAGACCGTCCCAACTCGGTTCGCGTATATGGCTGCGCGAGCGGCAATTGGGTTTGCGTACTCCCCACGGAGACTCGGTGTTCCTTACATTGTGCCGAAACTATGGGCGACGACTGATGATGTGGGAGGCATTAGGCTCTTGTGGACATTTAGGTCGAAGCGACTGATTGCAAATTTTGGCGCACGCGCAGAACTTCGTACTTATATCTATTATGAGAGTCGAAAAGAGCACGGTGGTGACACACTGGATGGTGAGTCGCTGCGGAGAAGACTTGATTGGCTGACGCAGCGATAGGCCCGAATCGTGATTTTTTGGAGGCTGACCCACTTTTCAGAGTGCTCAAAAAGAAAAAATGGCTCAACCTCGACAAACTACCCGAAGCGTTCATGCTTGGAACCGGCGAGACCGGCCTCTCAGTTTGCTACAACTGCAGAGCCGAGCACGCGCAAACGGTTGCGAATTTGGACTCCGAGGGCGTTGCCCGGTTATTTCACGGGCCAGTCACTGCAATTAACGCTCTCATTGACGGCCAGCAGACATTCCTGACCGTAGTTCCTGACGCACCGCACCATGCCGAAATCCAAGGTATACCGCACAAGGAACATGACAACGTTGAAGCGGAAAGGCTCGCTGGTGAATTAGCCAGGATCGCGATCGTCGTTATTCAGAATCATTATCGACGGATAGACGCGGGGAATGGCTGAATCAATTCTCGACCATTACAACTCGCCTCGCTGAACTTTTCGAAGCGTCTCATTGGCGACATGGTATTGCTCGCGGACTGCCTTCAACGTCGCTCCCGAGCGAAGCGCAGCACGAATAACGCCGGCCAAGCCAGGCGACATGGGACCACGACGCCGAGGCGCAGTGTAATGGTAGGCGCGGCGCGCTCGCATCGCTGGTCCGGCAAGGAATTTCTCGAAAGCCTCTAATGTTTCACGGCGCCGGCGAATTGTCGCTTCCAACAAGTTTGGCGCGACATACTTCGATAACGCTACCGCGTCATCATCAGTCAGGCCGATTGTTTCGCGGGCTTTTTCCACGCTCATTCGCCCCGTACGCACCAAACGGGCAAAAAATCGAGCATCGGCTACAAGACTGTTCGCCATTGCTGCTGGCGATGCATAGGTCCACGTGTCGTTAACTGGCTTTTTCTTCGCAGGCGTTGGCCAACCAAAGCTGCCACAGTTCGGGCATTGCCGCGGCTGCGCAACTTTGGGAGTCCAGTTATAACCACAACGGCGGCATGTCACATCATCGAACATTTTGTCAATTAATCCAGCGCGCGGATTCAGCGGAAGGCATTCGCTCGCGCACCGCGCTAAGAAGTTTGCCGGCCACGTCAGCGTGGATGTCTGACGCCGCTATTCTCAGAAATGACGAATTTTCCAATGCTGCATGGACCAGTCCCTCGGGCGTAGCGCCAGGACAGGCGTACTTGTTAACGAGCAGGTCAGCAAGGCCGTTGATGTGCTCGGTCAGGCTTTGCTGTGCAAGCGGCGTCAACGGGGCTACCAGGCCGCGTCGGAATTGTGCGACGCCTGTTAAAGCGTGCGCGAGTCGAAAAGCCTGATAACGAGGCCCTACGCCGAATTTGCGCGCGGCTTCTGTGATACGAATTCCGCCCGCTAAAATGGCTTTCGCAAAACCAGCAACGTCGCCGCGAATGACTGCGGGCTGCGGGTGGTGCAAGAGCCCGCGTTCCTTGCTGATTTTCCACACGAAGGTAGTTGAACATCCGATATTTCGGGCAATGACGCTATAGCTGACACCCTTGCGCAACAAGTTCACAATGCGTCTTTCGTTTGCACGTCGAAAGCACGGCTTCACACCAAGACGCTTCTGAGCCTTCTTAACGGTGTCGATATGCACCTGCAGTAAATCAGCGATTTCACGCTGACTGCGATGCGCTAACGTGAGCGCGCGAATCTGCTCATGCTCGTTGGCGGATAGGTTTGGATGGCGGCGCATAGCTAAACCTCGAATCGGAATGCGAATAAGGGCTCACCACGTACCGGCGAAAGTTGGGGCGGCGGCTGATAGAACTGATTGAGCGTGAACACGTGGCCGAAGTCGCACCTGAAAGCAAAAGAGCCGCTGCCGATTGTTCGCGCAAGGGCAGCGTTTGAAGGATCGCAAATGGGGCAATGAAGCAACAGCCCACTTGCTGGACCTTCGTCGTATGAGCCGCCGTAGCTGCCTGGTTGGACGTACACGACTCTCCACCTCGCGCTCGCGCCGGTTAGGACACCTTCAGAAACTCTTCGAAGTCTGCGTCCACCTCTGTGACGTCATTCAGGGGCTGCTGGCCCGCACGCGGTATTGCGCGAACACCGGACGGCGGCGTAAATGCAAACTTGCGAATGCCGTCTGGTGCGATTTTCGAAAGATCATTTTCATCGCGCACCCGCACAGCCTTTTCTGCAGCTTGGCTTTCCTCAGCTTGCGCAGCGTGGTAATCGCCGTGCGCTTTATGCCGTGTGCTGAGGCGTGACGCAGCGTTCGACAAGCCCGCGTATGCTCGCGATAAGGGGGCGTTGTCTTTGACAGCCGCAGCAGCGTCTCCGAAATGCTTCGCGAGCTGCGCGAGGTCGGCTGAAGCGCCTTCATGGAAACGAGCCGACGTCGCGTGATGATCTTTCAGGTGACTAGCAACAGTCTTCATTTTGATTCTCCTGTTGGAAAAAGAATTTTACAGAGCCGCGATTTCGATTCCTTCCTCGTCGAACTCCTGGACGCTCCTATCCGCATAAACCACCCGCTGTCTCACGAGCTTCCCGCCGGCGTACGTCAACGTCCAAGTCGCTTCGCCATCTCGTTCTTCGAATGTTCCATCCGCGTGCGCCCGCGGTTCGCCATGCGCAGGACTGGCTACTCGAGGAGCTCGCGTAGATGGATTGTTTGGCGCTCTCTCGATGAGCGGCAGACCCCAATCGTCGTCAACGAATGGACTGGCTTTCTCCAGAAATTCGCGGTCCTGGGTGGCGAGCACTTCCAAAATGGGGTTTTCAGGAACGGCAATTTCGGGAGGCGGGACATCGCCGAGAATTTCAGTTAGCTCGTAATCGAAGTCTGCGGGCTTGCTGCTGCGCTTCTCGATGTCGGGTTTCAACCAAATCCCCATGAGAGTCCCCTCCCTACCTGTCGATGCCGAGATTGCGCCGCAACTCTGCGCGTCTTCCCAAGAGTTCGGTTCGCTTGCGCTGCAGCGTCCGCATTTTTTTCTCAAGCTCTCCAAGGCGTTCGTGCTCTTCAAGCGTCAGGTTGGTTATCGCGAGGCCAGCCCCTGTAATTACCAAACGCGAGTGATGCGCAGCCGCATATCCAGAAAGTGCATTCTGTGCTCGGCGAAAATCGGCATCAACGGCGTGAAATTCTGTTTCAGTTTCAGCCAGAAGTTTTTCTTCGCCGCTGATTTCGGTTTCAAGCTCTAGCACAACGAGAAGCTATAAAAGAAAAGCGCCACATGGCAGGGAAAACTTCGAGGGTGCAAACCTTTCAGCAATACAGCGCGTCGCCGCTCGGCCCTTCCGAAAGTGTGGGCGGGCGAGCCCACTACTGGAAAGCGCGGCGACGCGATGCAGGAATGAAAGCACAAAACACCAAACAACGGGAAGTGTTTCCTGGAAGGACTGACTAGCAAAACAAATCATCCGCGAAGACTGAATCGTGAGCGCGACTGACGCAAGTGTGCAAAGCTGAAGCCAGTCGCCGCCGGCATGTTCGATTGCTGTCCGCAGTTTCCGCAACGAGTTGAGTTTGAGATTGTCTGTAGCAGTGGATTTCCGCAGCAATTTACGCCTACAGTTATTTCGCTCCGCACAGGCTGGCCATCAACGCACGCGCACTGATTGCAGAGAATGTGCATCCCTGCTATGTAAATCGTACACGTCGCTCCGCAAGCGGGACAAGCTGGCGCCGACCCTTCCTCAACCCACCGTTTGAAATTATTGACTACAGTTTCCTTCTGTGTGAGCGGCGCTGGCTTTGGCGCTGGAAGAAATTCGGGCTTTGGTTTGTGAATCAGTTCGCCAACGAAATTCCGTACACCATCAGCAATTTCCTTGGCGCGTTTTTTCAGGAGTTCCACAAAACCCAGGATGGCGCCGCGCGATTCTCGGAACGCGTGTGCGGCCAGCGCCAGCGACATTACGGCGTCATCGTGCTGCCCATTTGGAACTGAGTAGCGCACCGATGTGCCGTCGAGTTGTAATTCCATCGATTCGAGCTCTTGACGGTAGATGGAAAACTTCGCGGTATCGGGAATGCTGATTTCGCCAGCATCACAAGAAAGAACCAAGCCCTCGACGAGCGCGCGACGGCTAGGAACAGTGAAAATGAATGGCTCGGCCGTCATGCCGGCTTTTTCGAATTCTTCTCCGATCACGTCGCCAATGCCGGTAGCGTCGTAGATTGCCTTTCCGCATCGGAAAGTACGATAGATGAGGGCGACGCGCTCCACCTGCAATGACCATGAGACTTGGTTGAATCGCTCCGTTGCTACAACGCGGCCGGCATCGTCAATGACCGTCACGACAGTCCAGTCAGTCTTGCGCGCAAGGTCCGCCGCGAGGAAGTATCGCGCACCATCTTCAGGCCCGCTCAGTTCCCTGCCATTAAAAATCTTGTCGAGGTTCCGAAACAACGAAGCATCGCTCTCGGGAATCTTGCCCAGGTACAACGCTTCCCAAAGCGGCAACGGCATCTGTTTGCGGAGAGTGTTTACCAGGTCCGGGTCAACCAAGGCCGGATCTGTGGGAAAGGTCATGTAATCTTCGCCGGTGCGCTCCCGTTCTTCCGGCGATAGCCTTTGCACGCGCAGCAGGTTAGAGATTGCCCAGTTTTTGTTTCCCAACTCCAAATTGAAAAGCAGCCGCAGTTTGCCATGCGTAGCCGAAATGACCGTTAATGCGGCTGGATAAATTTCCGAAGGGCAGCGTGAGGCCTCGTCAATTACGACTCGATGATAGTTGCCGCCGAAAAGACAGTCGGGGTTGTCCGCGCTGAGGAAGTCGATGTACCCGCCGCCACCCGCGGTAATTTGCAAGCGCGCTTCATTCGGACGAGCGCGCCGCGCCGAGATCCACGGCTGCAGAAGATTCTTCGACTCGTCATAGGCGCGCTTGCTCCTAAAGAACCACGGCCCAACAAAAGCGCATGCTTCGCCGCGAAGCAAGCCCTCGATGAGCCAACAATACGACGCCGCAGATTTTCCTGTTTTCGTTCCGGTTCCGCACCAAACGATTCGCGCCGGATGACTAACAAGCTGCCTCTGCTTCTCCGTGTATGGAAATGAAAATCTCACGGCTCGTCCGCTCCTACGGCTACCGTCTTTGGTTTGCCGTTTTCAAAAATCACCTTGAACTCGCCGTCCATGGGACGATTCGACATGATGAGCTTCCGGTGAGTCGCGTCGAGCAGGCCTTCGCTCCTCATCTGTAATTCCAACAAGCTCCGTCTTGCCGTCACCGCCTGAATCGCTGGCCCAATCTTTTCCCCGCACTCGGCCAACACCTGCAGCCGTCTTAGTTCAAAATCCAAGTCGGCCATCTTCTCCGCTACCGTCTCCCCGGGCTTCGCTCTGGCACTCCGCCACGGCAAGTGATTCCGCATGTGCGCATATAACGTTCCCCGGTTCAGACCGAATTCGTTCGCTGTGTCTTTGATCTGACGCCCGGTCAACACTCGCCGGTTGATTTCCCTCGCATCTTTATGTGAACAAATCGAACATTGCGCCATTTTCAGCCCATATCAGCACATCATTGCACCGCATGGAAGGAAAACATCGCGCGGGGTAAAACTTGTGGCAACAGGCCGCACCGCATTTGCGTTTGCCAGGTTGCGAAAAGTTGTGAGGTGCGATGCTGTTTGCCCATTGCCGTCACGCTGTTGACCGTCACGCGATGCAGTTCGCTGAATTGACCGGAAAGACCAGCGACACGCCCAGGAGCCGCGTGCGTGCTCGCCACAGCGATTTGCGATGAGATACCGAGAGCGAAGGAACAGCGAAGTGTGACAGGCGAATGATGCGCCGATTGCGTAACGGCACATCACACGTAAGTTGCTGAGACTGCGACGGATAAATGCCGCGTTGCAAGGACGTTGCAAAGAATCTGACGCGATACCGCACAAAACCTTCAAGAGCAAACGATTAGAGAAGAATCACAGAGACACACAAACAGCGCACTGAATGAACTTCACGGCGTGGATACTACTGCGTCGTTCCTGCAGCCCAGGAATCGCGGGAAGCGCGATCCAGCACAGCGACCGCGAGAGTTGCGCGCTGAAATTTTCTTCCGCGATATGTCCATGATGTTTTCTGTGAGCACGATTGCTGCGCAGCAAAAATGGCGTAGAGCGATTCTTGCATCGCGCGTGAAGCTGCGAACCTCACGTCGAGGATTGCGACGCGCTACGAGCTTCTAATCGCGAAATTCGCAGCGACGGGGTTTGCGCCGACCGTGGCGGCGGTTTTTTTTTCTTCTGAGCGATACCCTGTTTTGCCGGTGAGTAAAGATTGAAGACTTGAATTGAATTTCTCAGGCGTTACGAGGCACCTGCATGCGAGTGTTTGGAGCAGCAGCTATAAAAGCGTAGCTGCTCCACGAGCAGGTGTGACGCCAATCTTCACCTATAGGGTTCGTCACACTCGTCACAGGGCTGTGACGCACCTGCTCATCACAGTTCGTCACAGTCAGAGTAGTTGTTTCTTTTCTATTCGTTGCGCTGTGATGAGGTTCATCACAATTGAGGCGAGAAAGGGTGTGACGACGTATTTTTCCGTCACACCCTGTTTTTAGGTCAAAAACTGGATGAAAAAGCCGGTCCAGGGACGGACATGATGCGGTGCGCCAGAGCGGTTGCGACACGACCGCGCGCCGTTCGTTCGAGCAGGCCAAGCTGCAACAAGTACGGTTCGTGGATTTCCTCAATAGCCTCTGGATGCTCGTTCAGTGCCGCCGAGATAGCCGTCAGCCCAACAGGACGTGAAGCGCGGATGATGGTTCCCAAAAGCCTTCGATCTAGGTCGTCCAGGCCGCGGCCATCGATGCCCAGCATGGAGCCCACTTCCTGCACGATGCGCAGCGTCACCGGAACGGAGCGGATCTCAGCAATATCCCGCGCGCGTTTCAAAAGCGTGTTGGCGATTCGCGGTGTGCCTCGGCTGCGACTCCCAATTTCAAAGGAAGCAGCGTCATCAATGGTGACGCCCAAGATTCGAGCCGACCGTTTCACAATCTCGGCTAGTTCGGAAGGCGCGTAAAAATCCAAACGCAAAGCGATTCCGAACCGGCTGCGCAGCGGAGCGGACAGGTCGCCGGCGCGGGTTGTCGCTCCAACCAACGTAAACGGCCGCAATCCAATCGAACGCAAGTTATTGCCGAAAACTAAATCAAGCCGCCGGTCTTCGAGCGGCGCGTAAAGCAGTTCCTCTATGGCTGTGTCGAGCCGGTGAATTTCGTCCACGAAAATGATGTCGTTTGGCGAGGCTCCGCGCAGTGCGCAGATCACGCCGCCTTTGTCTAATGTCGGTGCTGAGGTCATTTTGATGTTGGCCTGCATCTCCCGCGCGATAATTCCAGCCAGTGTTGTTTTACCGAGTCCAGGCGGTCCATAGAGCAGCACATGATCGAGAGCTTCGCCACGGCTGCGCGCAGCAGCGATAGCGACGCGCAGCACCTGTTTAACTCGTCCCTGCCCGATAAAATCATCAAAATGCTGCGGCCGAATTCCTGCATCGTCTTTCATTTCGCACCTTCCTTTTTTCGCGGGCGCCCGCCCTTGCGTGCCCACTCGCGGAGCTGCTTCCTGCTGTACTTCTTGGCTCGCGCTTTTCCGCCGATCCTGCCCATGAGGCGCGCCGCTTCCTGTGCTGCTGTGATGGCCTTTTTCATGGTTTCAATTATACTTGACGCGGAAACTTAGCGTCAAGTAAAATCACCACATGAACGCTAAAGATGACGGAAATATCAGCCCTTGGCTCGAAGCCCAGAAAGCACAGATAGCAGGGCTGCGTGTCGGGTTTAGTCTCGCTCCAGGATGGTATGGTGCGTTTGAGCGCAGTCTTATGGAAGATCCGGACGCTCACCGCCTGGTATCGCAGTCTCTACCCCGCTGCAAGGCTCCGCTACTGGCGGCATTTGTCACGATGCTGGCCGGCACTGATGTCGAGAACCGTCTCGTTGACCTCAAACACAAACGAGGCGAAGCCCTGAAAAGGATTATCCGTTCCGCCGCGCTGAGGAATCCGCACATCCGCAAGGATGCGCAAGCTAAGGAGTTCATGGCGCGGGCGTCGCAGGCTTTTGACACTCGACGGGAAGGTCTGGCCGATTATTGTTTTGCCTGTCTAATCATTCAGCGATACCTCGAATTTCGCTCGGGCGTGAAGCCCACGGCTAGGGAGCTCGCCGCATTGCTTAAGGCGGGGCTCAGCGCAGCCGGACGGCCAGCACGTGCCATTGACTACGACTTGCTTCGAAGGAACCTCCGCAATTACGAGAAGCGTCACTCGTTTCGCTTCTCGGGCCAACAGTGTGCCGCTGTCATTGAACTAAAGCCCTCCTAGTAATAGTACCTTTTGTTTTCCGTGCAATGTCCCTGTCGCGCTGTCATCGTGTGCGTGCATGACGCCGACACCGATCCTAATCAGCCGAAAAACTGCTGCGGCATTGCTCTCCATAAGCGTTGGAATGTTAGACAAGTTGGTTCGCCAAGGTCGAATTGAACGCATAAAAATCGGAAAAAAAGTTTTGTTTCGCCGTGCGGACGTCGAGTTGCTCGCGCTTACACCGTCGCAGCGACGCGCCATGAATGCGGCACGAGGTCCAATCCAATGAGCGAACTGGCGCCGCCACTGCCGCACAACACGGATGCGGAGCGCGCTGTCATCGGCGCCGTTCTGGTCCACAATACCGCGCTTGATACGGTGCTGAAGTTAGGGCTGGCAGCAGAAGATTTTTTCCTTTCGCATCATCAGACGATTTTCCGCAGCATGAGTTTCATTCACGAGGACGGCACACCAATAGACGCTGTCACTGTGACGGAGTTGCTGGACAACAGCGGCAAATTAGAATCCGCTGGCGGTGCTGGCTACGTGGCCGAATTGATGAACGGCGTTCACAAAGCCATAAACGTTGAGCATTACGCCAGAATCGTCCTGAAGAAGGCAGCACAACGGCGTGCGATTCATCTGGCACGCAACATCGAAGAGCGTGCCTTTGCTGGCGAAGAAATTACGGAGCAAATCGCCGAGCTCGAATCATTGAAATGCGCTGGATGCGCTGACGCATGGCGCAGTATGTTTCACAAACCCGAAGACTTCAAAAACGCGCCGCCGCTTCGATTCTCCATCGAAAATTTTCTTCCACTGGACGGCGCCACTCTTTTTGGTGGACTGAGCGGACACGGAAAAACTTTTGTAATGCTCTCCGTCACCAAGAGCTTGCTTTGCGGCAGTAAGCTCTTCGGACACTTTACAGTTTGCGACGTGGCTCCGCGCGTGATTTATCTTATCCCCGAGAGCACGCTCGCCCCGTTCGGCCATCGTTTGAAGATGTTCCACCTTGAATCCTACCTCGAAAACGAACGGCTACTCGTCCGAACGCTTTCGCTAGGCGCAACGCCGTCGCTTTCCGATCCGCGGATTCTCAGCGCCGCAAAGGGCGCGGATGTTTTTCTCGACACGGCAGTCCGCTTTATGACTGAAGGGGACGAAAACAACGCCAGCGATAATC
>Ga0126371_10005860_pt1 | contig 10914 bp, 13 predicted proteins | sample PanSoiMetaPlot_4_FD_110145 | JGI IMG/M metagenome (GOLD analysis project Ga0126371, IMG submission 110145) | Tropical forest soil microbial communities from Panama - MetaG Plot_4 | ecosystem: Environmental > Terrestrial > Soil > Tropical forest > Bulk soil | place: Panama | collected 2016-02-17
GGGAGCCAGGAGGCAGACATCGCCGCGGCGGCGAGCGCGTAGACCGTCACCGCCACTCGCTGGTCATAGGAGCTGTTGCCGGGAGCCAGGGCAGAGGCCAGAACGGCGGTGGGGAAGGGCAGGACAGCGGTGGTGAACAGGATGCCGAGGTTAATCCAGCGAAAGCCCAGGTTCACGCGGCGGAGTTTGCAGAACAGGCTGTGGTGGTTGAGCCACAGGACCCCGATGTAGAGGAAGGAGACGGCGTAGGCCAGGTATGAGGGCCAGTTCTCGAGCAGGGCGTGCAGCAGGCCACCTGGCTCATAGTCCTCGGGTCGGTGGATCTCCAGGACCAGGAGGGTGATCGTGATGGCGAAGACACCGTCACTGAGCGCCGCAGTTCGGGCGGTCTCGGTCAGACGGGCCTCATCCTGCGAGGATTCCTTGATGGTGTGCTTGTTCGCCATGACCGGATGCTAGCTCCGGGGATGCGGCGGTACGGGCCAGCGCTACCAGGCCACCTGCCGCTGGAAGGGCGATCCGCACCGCCCTCACCCGCCCACTGGCGCAGCCCTTAAGGGGAATGTAAAGCTGTCCTACGTCCGCCTCACCTGAGGGCTGCAGCAGCGAGCGGACCGACGCGTGCAGCATCGAAGTGCAGCAACCGGGCTATACCTGTCCGACCGCATCCAACCTCTACCACCTCCACCAAGAGCGCAAAGACCTTCAGCGACCCCGGCCGCCACTAGTTCGCATCGAGGGGTCGATCTCACCTCCGCGCCAGGCTTATGGCCGATGATGGCTATCGTGCCCGATGACCACAGGAGGGCAGCATGCTCCGCGGCCGTCACCTGCTCCCCACCATCCCTGCCCGCGACCTGGCGCGGGCCCGCGCCTGGTATGCGGACAAGCTGGGACTCACCACCGGCCAGGAAGAGCCCGAGGCGCTGCTTTACCGCAGCGGCGAGGACCGCCTGTTCCTGCTGTTCTCCTCCCCTGGCGCCGGGACCGCCCAGCATCAGCTCGCCGCCTGGGTTGTCGAGGACCTGGAGGCAGAGGTCGCGGAGCTGCGCGGCCGGGGCGTGGAGTTCGAGGAGTACGACCAGCCGGGCCTTCGCACGGTGGATGGCATTGCGGTCACCCCGGTCGGTAAGGCGGCCTGGTTCAAAGACAGCGAAGGCAACATGCTCACCCTGACTCAGCTCGGTGCAGGCGCAAACCGGGCCCCATGACTCGATGGGATGGCATGACGGGGGTCATGCTGTTGGCTCGCATCAAGTTGCTAGTGCTGAGAACACGGGCGAGCACGCGGCCATGTTGCATGATCATGTCCCATGCGTGCCTGCGTGGCGATTACCCGTGGACGTTTGCGCAGATGACGAGGTTAAGGCCAGGGGTCTGATGCGAAACCGTCGGCTCCGGCGGCTAGGGCATCGGCGGCGGCACCACGCCGTCACCTGGCCGCTGTGCTAACGGATTTGCTAACAACAACCCTGGATGACCGCGGACGGGAGTGGAACGAGTAGCCCTGCGAGCAGGAGAGGAGTGACCCGCTGGACGGCGGTGGACGAGTCTAATCCTCCTCGTAATGCCTAGGTCATCGGTTCGATTCCGATAGGCGGCTCCGAGAATGCGCAGGTCAAAGGCCCTTTTCTGGGCGCTTATCGTGATGATGAATCTGGCTCGTGGACCGAGCAGCTCGGTCCACGAAGACACCGCCCTCGATCACGCAGAGTAAAGCTCGAAGCTCTTCTCCGGATCGACGCCGGTCACATCCGCGCCTTCCGACCGGGAGCGTGGGGAGGCTGACATGTGGATCACCGGGAGGGAGGGACGAGAGATATCCGCCTGCGTGGCATCCGGTCGGGGTATGTCGCGCCTTCTTCTGGCGCCCGAACGGGATGTTCTGCGTTGTTGCGCGGGAGCCGCTGAGCCCGGGTATATCTGAAGTTCGCCCGGCGGGCACACTCAAGCGCGCCAGGGCGGACTTACCTTATGGGGCGTCCGGGAGGCAGGCCGCGGCCCGCTCCACCACGCAGATCATCATGGTGACTTCGTAGTCGTCGCTGACGCCGACCTTGGGATGGGCATCGCCGGGGGCGCCGAGGGAGCGCAGGAATGCGATGTATTGCTCAAGCTCGGCCAGGGTCGCGCCGCTGGCAAAGGCCCGCTGGTCTTGGCGTGCGTCTTTGTCTTCAGGTCGCATGGCCATCACCTCCGCGGTATGGAACGTGCCCGGCGAACGCGGCCCGCCTGACCCGCGAGCCGCCGCAGAGCCTTACTGGTTGCCGCATCATGCACCCCCGCGGCGGCACCTGGGCAGGGCCGAAAGGCCCGGCAAAGGACCGGGCGCCGCCTTCTGCAGCGCCCGGGCAGGGCCGGAGCCTCAGCATGATCGCCGTGGGGGGCACCGGCGCGGCCTGGCAGCGCGCCACGCTGGCGGCCGCCGAGAAGCGCCATGACCGCCAGCACGCGCTGGCCATCATGCTCGACTGCTACCTCCACTGCGCCGACATCGAGCTGCCAGTCCACACCTGGCCCCTCGGCAACCCGGCCAGGTAGCACACAGTCCAGGCCTGGAGCGAGGACGGCGCGTACAAGCCCGGGCGTGGCTATCCGGGCACTGCTGGCTGGAGCGCAGCCATCGCTGCCACCGGGCTGCGCCTGCCGCAGGACCTGGGGGAGGCAGAGTTCTCGGCCGCCCGCTGGCTGTAGAAGGCACCTTCCAGAGCGAGCTGCGGCCAGGTGCCGCTGTGCTCATGAACGACCGCGACCCTCGATGCGAACTCAGGGCGAGCCTGTGCCGGGGAAGATCACAATCCAGGGTCGCGCAGCGGCACGGCGTTTGGCTCCCGCGATGCGCGATGCCAGTGCCATCGGATGCCCACGGGCCTTACCTGCACGCCTTCTGGCTTTGCCGCATCCGCGACGGGGCCGTGCGCAGATACGGCAATCTGGCGCGGTGCCGTGGCGTGCTCTCCTGATCCGACGAGACGCGGATCTTTGCGACAGCGAACCTGTGGCGTCCATGTGCGGCATGAGGCACGGCTGGACGGGACTGGCTAACTGGAGCTGGTCAGCCAGACCGCTGGCACTGCCACCGCGCCATCCGCCGCGATCCGCCGTTCGAAGCTGCCCGCAGTACATCTTCCGCACCAGACGCCGAGCCGAGAAGCCGGTAGGCAAGCCCAGAACAGCCGCCACCGCTGGCCTCGAATACTCCGCCGACCTCGCCACCTCACCCGCCACGCCGCCAGCCTGCAACTGTCCCAGGCAGCCGCAACCGGCCCTGGCCGTCCCGGTACCTGGCAAAGCAAGAGCTAGGGGCCTGTGCGCTCGCTCCTGGTGGCCAGCGGAGGAAGAAGCTGGTGGATGAGGGTGTCTGTCAGCCAGTGCTGGTACCGCCCGGGATCCCAGCCTCGGTTACCGACGAGCAACCGGTAGACCTCGGGGGACATGAGCGCGTGGATAATGTCTGCCGCGTCGCGCTCGCGCAGTTCCGGTCGTAGGGCGCCGTTGCGGGCGAGGAGGCGGGCGATCTGCCCTTGGCCCTGTTGCCGATGGCGCGTCTGCTCGGCGAGCAGTGCGGCGGCGCCGGGATCGGAGCCCGCCGCGCTGACGAGGATCCGGTACACGGGCTCGGTCCTGGACATGATGCCGCGGCTGATGCCGACGAAGCCCGATAGCTGCTTTCGGGGATCCGGGTCCGTGGCCAGCGCGCGGACGTGGGGCCGGTCCTCCAGCGGGACGGACTCGTCGTCACCGGCTATCGAGACGTTGAACAGTGCCTTGAGGATCCCGAGTTTCGACGAGAACAGCCGGTACACCGTCGCCGGCGGGACGTCCGACAGGTCGCTGATGGTCTCGATCGTCGTTGCGGCGTAGCCGCGTTCGAGGAAAAGAGTCCGCGCGGCCTCGACGACCGCGGCGCGAGCCAGGCGCGTCCGTGCCTGGCTGCTCTTGCCGTCGGGCGAACGGCTGCGCTTGGCACCGGTAGCCACGCTCGTGAGACTAGCACTCTCGAAATGAGAGTGCTACTCTCGAAATGAGAGCGTCATCTAGGAGGCTTGCCGATGGCCAGGGCCCACCGCCCGACCGGCGCGAACGGTACCCGATCTGCAGGCGGTGGGCTTGGCCGCCTCGTCGGGTGGTGCTGCGGCCACCGGCGCCGAGTACCCGCTACCTTGACCGACGGCAAAGGCGCCGTGGCCCCGGGCGCGCAGCACAAGGAACGGTGAGCGACGATGGCCCGCACCCTGAGCCTCATGATCCGCAACCTGGTGTTCACCATCGTGGTGCCCGGGCTAGGCGGAGTCTGGGTTCCCTGGCAGATCTTGACCCGCCACGGGCACACCGCCACTCCGGCCGCATGGGAGGCGGTCCCCGTCATCGCAGCCGGGACGGCCCTGTACCTATGGTGCGTCTGGAACTTCGCCGCGGTGGGACGCGGCACGCCCGGCCTATGGGACGCACCACAGCGGGTAGTCGGGACAGGGCCCTACCGTTGGGTGCGCAACCCGATCTACCTCGCCGCGCTCCTGATCGTCGGCGGGGAGGCGTGGCTGTTCATGTCCTTGCCGCTGCTGGCCTACACGGGCACGATGGCGGTCTTCTTCCACCTGTTCGTCGCCGGCTACGAAGAACCCCGGCTGCGCCGCCGCTTCGGCGCCAGCTACCTGGAGTACCGGTGCACGGTCCCGCGCTGGATCCCCCGCCCGCCACGCTACCGCTAAGGCGTGCTCCTCAGCGTCACAACCGGGACAAGCAGGCCAGACGCAAATGCGGAACGCCCAAGAACAGTGAGGTGAGCAGATGAGTCTTGACGCAAAGTCCCCCGCCCGGCCGGTGAGCACCGCGCCAGCCGTCGGCCTGGCCAGGGTCCGGCGGGGGAGCCTGGCTGTCATCGTACTGATCGTCGCGGAGTACGCGATCGGGATGTATGTCAACTTGTACGTTGCTGTCCCTCGGGGGGACCACGGCCGCGGCCTGGGCAGCGCTATCACCAACGGGCCGGCGATACTCAGCATCCACATCGTGATCGGGCTGCTGCTCGGGCTCGGGGCACTTGCCGTGCTCGTCCAAGCAGTCATCGCCCGCCACCTGGGCGCCATCACCTCCTCGGCACTAGGCCTGTTCGCGCTGGCCTCCGCCTCAGTGACCGGAGCCGGTTTCACCAGCAGCGGCAACACCGCTGAATCCATGGGCATGTCCGTCCTCACCGGCGTCGGGCTGCTGTGTTACACGGCAAACCTCTACCTGCTGCGCCCACCCGGCCAGCGCGGGTGAACCGGCACCGGTCCGGGCAAGGCACCCGCCCTCATACGGCAGGCATAGGGAGGTACCCGGTCGGCGGTCAAGGCTTAGAAAGCACCAACCCTGGTGCGCGGCAACCAGGCGAGACCAAAGGAGCCAGAAATGGCACGCATTCAACCAGCCCGGGCCCGCGGGGTGCGGGCCAAGCTGGTCTATCACTTCGCCCGCCGCGCCCTGGTAAAACTGTCAGGCCGCGAACCCGAGCGAATGCTCGAACCGCTCCAGATGTTCGCACACTCGGACGACCCGGCGATAACTCAAGGTGACCGATCCCACCGAGGATCGGCCGTAGCGTCATCGCGGACGCAGCGTCATGCCACAACGACAGCGCCCAGGGCCCGCCTGGCCCGGGGGGCTATCGAGCCAGAAGGCGACGGCTAAGCAACACGGTCTGGGCAGCTCCCAGGCGCAAGTGCCTGCACCTTTGCCAGGGATCAGGCGAAGTCAGGTCAGTCTTCGCGGCTGGTGACGGCGAGCGGGAAACTAGCTACTTCTTCCAGCGCCGTGCTAGCCAGTGGCTCACTAGTCGGCCCGCCAGGCCGGGTAGCCGGTTCCAGGCCAGGACCGTCTTGTATATGTCGCCGGGCTGCGGGCTGGCCGCTTCGCCGCGGAGTATCCCGGCGCGCATGGCCAGCCGGTAGCCGGGCCCGGTCTGGTCGACCGGCTCCAGCGACCAGGGATGGTTTTCACTGGCGGGATGGTCTGCGGTGGTGATGGACGCCCCGGGCAGTGCTGCGGCGAGGACTGCCAGCCGCCGCGCGGGCGTCAGGTCTGCCTGCGGCCAGCCTGGGGCGAACACGCGGTGGCGCCTGGCCTGGAGGGCGCGGCGGGCGGCGTCGATGCCGCTGTTAACGGCGACCTCTGAGAGCAGGCCAGGGGCGGCTACGGCGTCTCCTGCCAGGAAGCGGTCGTCCCCCTGGTCGATGGCGGGGCGGTCCTGCCATGTCGCACCGGGGGGGTCCACCGCGCCGGTGGCGCCGGTAAGGGTCAGCGACCGCTGCCAGATCACCCGTTCCCGCCAGCCGGTGGCCGCCTCGTCAAAGGTGCTTTCGATCCGGGCTGCGGCGTCCGCCCGGCTGGTGTGGTGGCTGATCCCGAGCTGCGCCTGGAACAGTTCCGGACCTCGGTTGCCGAGCAGATCCGGGAAGGTGGCGGTTATCCGGTCGATCAGGCAGCAGGTGCGCAGGTCGCCGCGAACGTCGATGACCGTGCTGGGCCAGCCGCGCCGGCTGGGGCTCGCGGCCACGTCCATGAGCGCGGTGCGCGCGCCAGGCCAGCGCAGCTCCCGCCCCAGCAGCCGAGAGGCTGCTTCAAGCCGGGTCGCCACCACGACCGGGCCGTCGGGGACCATGGTGACCTTGTCGCCGGTCTCGATCCGCACACCGCGGGCGGCGGCCCGGCCGGCGAGGGCACCGGCGAGCGCGGACCAGCCGCCGGCCACCATGCGGACCCGGTGCGGGTGGATGAACACGCGCCGGTACCGGTCCCAGACGAACCGCGCCGACAGCGTCCCCGGGTCGTGATGGAACGTGAACAGCCCGGCCAGCCGGCACATCAGCTCCGACGTGGCCGTACCGAACACCGAGTCGGCCCACTCCCGGAAACTCTCGTCCACCGGAACCTGGCTGGCGGTCACGGTCGCGGCGAGCCTTAGCTTTACCCGGGCCTGGGCGGCGGGCCCCTCTTCCGCCAGCAGGCGCAGCCCGCGGAGCGCGGGCCTGCGCAGGCCGATCTGGATGTTCCTGGCCGCCAGCCAGCGAACCAGGGCCCCGTCGGTCAGCACCACATGCGGGCCCAGGTTGACCCCTGCCCAGTCGGCGCGGCCGAGGGCGCGCCCGCCGACCTGCCTGGATGCCTCGTGAAGTATCACTGGGGCGCCGTCATCGGCGGCGGTGATGGCAGCCACAAGTCCCGCGATACCGCCTCCGACGACGTGGACGGGACGGCTTCTGCCGGCCGGCGATCGTGTCACCGCTCCTCCCAGTGGTCGCGGAAGCCTTGCTGGGCGCGGTGCAGCCTGGACTTCACGGTGCCCTCGGGCACCCCCAGCACCTCGGCGGTCTCCTGCTCGGACAGGTCTTCAAGGTTTCTCAGGACCAGCACGGCCCGCTGCCCGGCTGGCAGCTTGCGCAGCGTGTCCCGCACATCGATGGCGGTATCCAGGTCGGCGCTGACCGTGACCTCCGGGGGATCGGGCATGGCCACCACCCGGTCGTCCTGGGTCATCCGCAGCGCTTCGCGCACCGCGATCCGTCGCACCCAGGCCCGCCACGCGGCCGGTTCACGCAGGGTCGGCAGGTTGCGCAGCACGACGATCAGCGTCTCCTGCATGGCATCCTCACCCTGGTCCAGCGCGATGGCAGCGCAGATCCGCGCCACCCACGGCGCGAGCTCGGTGAGCAGCCTGTCCATCGCCAGTGGGTCGCCCCGCTGTGCGGCCCGGACCTGAGCCTCCACAGCAGGAAGAGTGTCACGGAACCTGGAGAGGTTCCCCCCGCCTCCCCCGAGCATGCGAGCACACCTGACCATCGTGGGCGGCGGGCTCGCCGGGCTCGTCGCCGCCATCGCGGCCCGCGAAGCCGGGCTGGACGTCACACTCTACGAAGAACGTAGCCAGCTCGGCGGCCGGGCCCGCACCGCACCAGGGGCCTACCAGGCCAACTGGGGACCGCACGTCATTTACGCTGACGGCCCACTGTGGTCCTGGCTTGACCGCCGCGGGCTGGCCCGCCCCGCCTACCGGTACTCGCCGCGGGCCCGGGTCGCGTTCCGGGCCGCCGGGCGCGCGCGGCTCCTCCCACCACCGGCAGTCAGCACCCGGATCATCCGGCTGCGCAACGCGCAAGCCCCCGCCGACCGGCCATTCTCCGAGTGGGCCACCGAGCGGCTCAGAGACGGGAGAGCAGCCGCGCAGATCGCCGCGTTCATGGGCGTGGTCACCTTCGACTACGACCCGGGCCGGCTCTCAGCTGCGTTCGTGAAAGAACGGCTGCGCCGCGCGACCTCGGTCCCGCCCAAGGTCCGGTACCTCCCGGGTGGCTGGGCCACCCTGACCAGGCGGCTCGCCGACCACGCTCGCCAACTGGGCGCGCGCATCCAGACCGGCAGCCCCGTCAGCTGCCTGCCACCCGCCCCGGTGATCCTCGCCATTCCCCTGCCACGCGCCGCCAAGCTGCTCGATGACCCCTCCCTGACCTGGACCGGGACGCGCACCGCACTGCTGGATGTCGCGGTCACCTGCCGCGAGCGCGACCCCCTTATCCTGCTCGACCTCGACCAGCCCGGCTTCGCTGAGAACTACAGCACCCCCGATCCCAGCCTCGCGCCAGCAGGAGAAAGCCTGATCCAGTCCCAGGCGGGCCTGCGGCCCGGCGAAGACCTCGCCCACGCCGTCACCCGCCTCGAAACCCTCCTCGACACCGCCTACACCGGGTGGCGCGACCGCCAGACCTGGCGGCGGCAGCTCAGCCTCACCGGCGAAACCGGCGCCCTCGACCTGCCCGGCACCACCTGGCGTGACCGGCCCGCCGGCGACCGCGGCGATGGCGTCTACATCGCCGGCGACATGGTCGCGGCACCCGGCCTGCTCAGCGAGGTCAGCCACCAATCCGCGGTAATGGCCGTCGCCCGCCTCACCGCACAAGCCCACGCACACCTCACGTGACCCCGGACCAGGCCGGTCGGCGGCTGCCCAGGCCACTGGCGCTGGGTCGGCGGCAGCGGCGCGGGAACCGGCGAACCCTGTGCGTTCGCCGGGGCGCGGCCAGGAGCCCGGAAACCAGGAGTGGTCACCTCCCAGCGATTACCGGAACCGGGGATCTGCCGGAACGTGGCAAGGCTCGGTAGCTCTCTCATAAGGGAGGTGAGAGTTGCGCGAGAGGTGCAAGGTGCCGACAACGGATGGGCAAGGAACGTCGCTCAGTCTGGCCGAGTCTGCGCGTGCGGGCCCGGCCGGTCCTCGCCGAGGTGATCAAAGTGCCGTCGGCCTTCGCCGCGCGGGCCGTAGTGCCGCTGATACCGTCCCGGGTACCGCGGTGGTCCGGCCCTCGTTCGCGGCTCGCGTCGCAGGCGCCCCGCGTCGCAGGCGCCCCGCGTCCCGCCATGTTGTCCTGCCGCGGCTTGGGCTGGTGTTTCCTCGCCAGCTGCCATTTGAGGCCTGGCTGGGTGTGGGGGCGCAGCTCTCAGCGGTGGCGACCTCATCGGCGTGGTGTCTGGGTGATTGGCTGATCTACGGGCGGGCGGCGTATGGCAGCCGCTACCGCGAGGCCATCGGACGGACGGGTCTTGACTACCAGACGCTGCGTAACTATGCGTGGGTGGCCGGCCGGTTCGAGCTGTCCCGTCGGCGGGACACCCTCAGCTTCGGCCATCACGCGGAGCTAGCCGCGCTGCCGGGGGCAGAGCAAGACTTCTGGCTCCGCAAGACAGAGGAGTTCGGCTGGTCAACCATGAGGCTCCGGCACGAGGTCCGGTCCAGCCTCGCCGAACGCGCACGGGAACCAGCAGGCCTTGAGCCGCCAGGCCCATCCACGTCGCCAGAGGGCCAGTGTGAGGCGGGCCACGTCACGCTCCGGATCAAGCTCCCACCCGGTCAGCTAGAGTCCTGCGACCGGGCCGCCCGCTTGCAGGGCATGACCCTTCAAGCCTGGGCAATCAGCGCGCTGGAGCAGGCCGCTCAGGCTAGCGCGCTATGCAGCGCAGCAGATCCAAACAAACCACACCAGCCACTACGCGGATAGGTCGTCGATGAGTGTGGCGACGTCGCGCAGGGTCGTACGCAGGACGGGAAGCCGGGAGGCCGCGATGAGCCGGGTGGCGATGGGCACGGTGGCATCGATCAGCCGGTAGGTGCGGGCGCAATCAGGGGACATGTCATGCACCCAGTAAACGATGATGCCCAGCGAGTACAGCCACAGCAGCTCTGGTAGCCGCTGGCGCAGCTCGGGATCCATCCGCGCCGTTGATCCCTCGGCTACTTCCCGGTAGAGGGCGATGGCTGCCTTGCGAGCACGGCTTGATTGCGGGCTGAACGGGCTCAGCGGGCTGGTGGGCTCCGCCGCGTATTTGTACAAGGTGGCGGCAAACGCGTGGTAGGGGGCGAGCACACCGACCAGTGCCCGCACCGCGCCACCAAGCCGCGCCGCGAGATCGGTTTCGACGGCGAGCAGCTCCCGGCAGGCGGCCATGTGCTCGGCGTGGTTGCGGGAGTAGAACTCCTGGATGAGTTCTTCCTTGGAGCCGAAGTAATAGTAGGCGTTACTCGCCGACACCCCCGCCCGCTGGGCGATCGCCCGCATTGTGGCCGCCTCATACCCGCGCTCGGTGAACAGCGCAAGTGCGCGCAGGCAGGGCGGCGCTCCAGGCGGCCCGCTGTTGACTCGTACGCGAGCGCCCTCAGTATGTTGAACGCATGTTCGCCTCGGGACGTCGAAGGAGTCGCCGTGCCAGGTGTCCCACGCTGGGGAGCACGTCCAAGCCCGCCAGGAGCAAGTCCAGGCCGGATTTCTCCAGCGAGAACAGCTCGCAGGAGGGACCAGCGATGAGCGCCATCGATGTGGTCTTGCAGGTGTTCCGGTCGGTTGAGGAGCGCGACCCTCAGCTCGCCCTGGAGGTCTATCACGA
>Ga0126371_10005861_pt1 | contig 10912 bp, 8 predicted proteins | sample PanSoiMetaPlot_4_FD_110145 | JGI IMG/M metagenome (GOLD analysis project Ga0126371, IMG submission 110145) | Tropical forest soil microbial communities from Panama - MetaG Plot_4 | ecosystem: Environmental > Terrestrial > Soil > Tropical forest > Bulk soil | place: Panama | collected 2016-02-17
ACATTCGACGGTCGGCTGTGGAGATTCGGCTGTGGCGGGGTTTGCCTTTGCCCTGGCTTCCAACTTTGCAACTGAAGAGGCATTACGGCTGGCCACCGCGTGCGCGACTGCAAACTGTCTGGCGGAATCGCCGGGGGCAGCGAAACTCGGAGACATCCGCAATTTTGAACGGCAAGTCTTGGTGCAGAAACTGACCACTGCTTAGCTACGGCATTCGGGACCTGCGGGCCGGAAAGATATAGGAATTTGCAGTCAAGACTAGATGCAAATATGAAGGATTCGCTTTGTCGAGGAAAGTATGACGCGCCTATCGAGCACCCCCATTCGCGACTTCCACACACTAACCGAAATATTGTCGCAGCCTGAGGTCTGGCGCTCCTGCCTGGGAAAGCTCGAAAACGATGCGGGTTTTAGAGACATTAGGGCAAAGATGCGCGCACACAAGACCTGGCTGTTCACGGGTTGCGGCACGAGTTTTTATCTGGCGGAGGCGGCTGCCGCATGCTGGACGCTTTTGACGAATCAACCGGCCCGCGCAGTTCCCTCTTCGGAAATTTTGCTGTTCCCGCAGTTGGCAATACTTGACGCGCAAGATCTGCAAGCAGTCATTATTTCCCGGTCAGGAAGCACTTCGGAGGCGGTTCGTGCAGCGGAGATTCTGAGAAGAAAACACAGGGTGTCTACATTAGGGATTACTTGTGCGCCGGAATCGGAGCTGGCGAAGACGTGCGATCTGACGATTAGCACTGCAGATGCGGATGAGAAGAGCATGGTAATGACCCGGTCGTTCAGTTCCATGCTGTTGGCCCTGGTCCTGCTGGCAGCGGAAAGCCTGGGAGACAGAAGTATCCCTGGAGCGCTTGAAAATATCGCCGGAGCTCTAGGGTACCGGATACAGAGATGGAATGAACAGATAGAGGAGTTCGTGTCCGAACGGTCGTTTGAAGACTACATCTATCTGGCGCAGGGACCGTTTTTCCCGATTGCCCGGGAAGCCGCACTGAAAGTGACGGAAATGTCGCATTCCTATGCCCAGGCGTACCATACACTGGAATTCCGGCACGGACCAAAATCGATTGTCGCACCGCAGACGTGCATTGGTTTCTTGCTGAGCGAAGCCGGGATGGATGCAGAGAGCGAGGTACTGCTGGAGATGAAGGAGTTGGGCGGGCCGATTGTTGCGATCTGCAACCGTGCCACGGAGGCGGTACGGAAGGCTTCGGAACTTGTCCTGGAACTGGAGTGCTCCGCTCCGGAGATTCTCCAGCTTGCGCCGTTTGTCGTGCCAACCCAACTTCTCGGATATCACACGGGAGTCAAAAAGGGGTTTAATCCCGACGAACCAAAAAACCTGACGCGCGTTGTGCTTCTGGATTGATGGCGCGGTGGAGCGCCTGGAATGCCGAGTGAAAAACAATACGACGTCAGTGTGGTCGGAGAATTAAACCTGGACTTGGTGCTTTACGGGCTCCCAAGTCGATTTGACCTGGATCGCGAGTATCTGGCGAGCAATCTGAACCTGACACTGGGAAGCTCCTCGGCGATTTTCGCGCATAACCTTGCGCTGCTGGGAAACCGCGTGAGCTTCCATTCGGCAATTGGGAAAGATGGTCTGGGAGAAATATGCCTGGAGCGACTTTCCGAATCGGGTGTAGACGCAAGTGGCGTGAAGCGATTTCCCGGTAAGCAAACAGGAATTACGGTGATCCTGGCGCAGCCCCTAAAGCGATTCATTCTTACCTACCCGGGAGTGATGGGAGAGATGCGCCTTGAAGATGTGAACCTCGAGAGAATCGTAGAAGCGCGGCATCTGCATCTATCCTCGTTTTTTCTGCAAACGGCTTTGCGACCCCAGGTGATGGAATTATTCCGCCGTGCGAAGGAAGCGGGACTTTCGACTTCGCTGGACACCAACGACGATCCGGAAGACCGCTGGGAACGTGATGTGCTCGATGTTTTGCCCTGGGTGGACGTACTTTTGCCGAACGAGCGGGAGGCCACGCGACTCGCGGGGGTCGAAGATCCAATGCGGGCGCTGGAATATCTGGCCGGCAGAGTTCGCCTGGTAGTGATGAAGCGAGGCGAATTGGGAGTTATGGCTCGGCGAGGCCGCGAATGCTTCGAGGCGATTGCTGCAAAAGTTGCCACCGTAGATAGCATCGGAGCCGGGGATAGTTTCGATGCGGGATTTTTGCATCAGTTCATCCGAGGCGCCAGAATTGAGGAGTGTCTGCGATTTGGCAATCTTGCAGGGGCGCTTTCGACAACGCGGAGCGGAGGGACGGAGGCGTTTCGGGACGCAGCTCACCGAAAGGCATTCCTTGGGCAATGAGACGATGCCGTGATTGCTGCTAAGGGGCGGGTTTGGAAGGCACCGCTTGTAGCAGGAGACTTCCTGAAAACTCAACGGGCAGTTTGGCGACTGGGCCGGTGACGCTACCGTAGTCCTTGCCGTCGACATAATCGGTGACGTGATAGGTCTTGTTGAGGAGGCCACGGAGTTCCACTTCGCCTCTCCAATTTGCCGCGCCAGCGCCTTTATCTCGAGCCGAGGGCGCATAGAAGCCGTAATAGAGAGAGCCGTCTTTTTCAATGGCATACGCTTCGGGCACGTCATATCCATAAACGTAAAGATCGAGGAAATTGCCTTTGGAGAGCATTTTTTCGTTGTAAAGAGCAATCCATTTTTTCCAGTGGCCCTCTTTTTCGGGATTGAGGTAGACGTTTTTCAGCTTTGGGCCATAATCCGGCCAGGTAAATTTTGTGCCGAGCACTCCGCCGGTGCCCAACGTCGATGCAAAATCGTTTCCGACGTCCTGCTCGTTGTTGGTATTGGCGCCGGTGATGCGCGTCAATTCCACGTGATCGCCGTAGATGGCGGCATGGGGGCCAAGAAGGGCTTTATACATCTTGATACGACGTCGCACCTGGATCGAACCAACAGGGTCAGCAGTAACGGCTTGATCCATATAGCGGAGCCACGCGAGACTCGGCGGGGTGCCGCAAGGGCAGCTCTGGGTCACGCTGTCGGCCTTCAGTGTCCGCGTGGTCTCGAAAATCGTTTTGTAAACGTCGCCCATGGCATAGACGGAGTCCAGAGGAGATTTGTGGCGGTGCTTTGGGTTATAGCAGCGGGGGGTCGCGTAAATGTTATCGAGTTTGTGTCCATCGAAATCCCAATCACGAATAAATCTCTCGGTGAGATTCTTGTAATATTCGCGGACTTCCGGAACAGCGGGGCAAAGGGTGGCGAGGTTCCTGGTCATCCGTGCGGGCTGCCCGTTTTCGTCCAGGATCAGCCACTCGGGATGCTGCTTTACAACATCTGACACCACGTACTGGTGATCGCCGTAACGGAACTTTCCATCCTCGACAGCAAGGGGAAGCCACCAAAGTTGAACCTTGATGCCCTGCTTGTGAAACTCCTTGACCATGTCCTGGATGGCATGGTCGCTGAAGGTGTCGCGGCGCGGTTGCCAATCGCCGTAGTTGTTGAACCAGCGATCGTCGAGGGTGGCCCAGTGGATTCCAAGTTCCTTCAGTTTTGGCACGGTATCGAGCATTTGCTTGGGAGTAACATTTGACTCGTATCCCCAACCGCACCAACTGACGGCATAGTTCTCGTCATTGTTTTTCGGGCGAGCCAGTCCCTCACGCTCTACGGCTTTCGACCAAGTGCTGAGCGCTTCGTAGTAGTCACCATGGAAGACGGAAAGAAATGTTCTAGGAGTAGAGAAGGTTTCTCCCGGTTTGAGCTTGGTGTTCGCCGGAACGCTAACTGCGGCATCCACTTGTCCGTCCGGAGTTGTATGAACGGGAATAGAAACCGCGAGCGGCAGAGTTTCGAGATGACCTATGGCAAGGCCGATGTTTCGCGTCCAAAACGCGACGACTGGCACGCCCCCACCGACGCGTCCAAGGTCGTCACGGGTTTCCACGGGAACGCCAAAAGGGTTCTCCTGGGAGAAACCCACTGGGATCGGCAGCACATCGTCTTTTCCCCATTTCAGGCTGGAGCCGAAAAAAGCCCACATCTCGTGGGGCTTGGCGTTGGGGTCGGCCAAAGAGGCATTAAGGGAGTGCGTTTGCAAAGCGACCGAATCAAGGTCGACATCTTTTTGGCCGGAGTTTGTATAGGAGGCGGAAAGAAGCGCGAGGGCAGGAAAATCATCGTAGACCTCAACGGTCAAGACTTCGTCTAGGCCAGTGGCGGCGCTGTGAGCTTTGACTTCTACGTGCTGTCCGAGAGCCCCGAGCTTGCCATTTGCAGGCGAGACCTGGCCGTGGGCTAGGTCAGCCACGAAATCCTTGACCGGCAGTTCGTTACTGGTGACGAGGGCTCCGGAATTGGACGAGACTTCATCGAAAGTCAGCCATTGGGCTCGGTTCTTCAGCCGGCCGAGGAGAGCGCCGGAGGGAGTAAGTATAAATTCCGCTTGCGAGGTGCGCAGATGGATGCCGTCCGATTGGGTCTCGACCGCGATACTGGAGCCAGGCTGGGCAGGTTGTTCCTTGCGGTGGCACCCCGCAAACAAAGAAACGGACAGAAATGCCACAACCGGGAGAACTACGGCGCCCGGTTGGCTCAGGAAGCGTTTCATCGCTGATCCCCATGGTACACAGAAAAAATTTTCTCGGCGTTACGGTGATAGACCTTCTCGAGAACAAGATCCGGTAGCCCCAGGCCGTAAATCATCCATCGTCCCTGGCCAGGGTAGCCCCAATACGGAAAGTATTCATCCTGCGTTTCGAGCCATCGGAAATAGTTGGCATACATAGCGGGAACAGGTTCCGAATCTGTTCCAAACAGGATGCGGTCTTGAAATTCACCAAAGAATTGGGCGGCGCGGCGCGGCTGGCGACCAAGCTCGGCTTGCCGCGCTCCGAGTTCGACATACATATTGGGATACTTGCGAAGCCAATCGGAAACGACATCCAGATTTTCCGGCCAGTTGGCAACGTGGAGAGCGATAAATGTGGTGTGCGGATGTTTGGCGATCACATGGTTGCGCTCGTCGAGAAGCGTCTGTTTGTCGGGAAATTTGTGGTCGTAGAAGCTCCAGGTTGGATTATGCATGAGCTCTTCATAACGCTCGTTGCGAGCATCGGTGGGGCTGAAAAAAGCTTCGGGATCGGTTGAATGGATGGCCACGGGAATTCCCAGCCTCCCACATTCCTCCCAGACCGGGTCCATGCGCGGGTCGTCGATAGGGACAAGTTTTCCACTCTTGTCACGGACGCCGAGACCCCAGTCCTTTAGGATTTTGAGGCCCCGAGCGCCACGTCTCACGGCATCATCAAGTTGCGCGACCATTTCCTGGCTGAAATTGGCATCGTCAATCTTGCTCCAATCCATCTGTGTGAAAACAATGAAGCGGCCAGGATAGGGCTTGACCATTTTATCCAGGACGACTTGCAACTTTTCGCCCCACATGCCCGTGAGGATAACGACCTTTCTAACATTCGCCAGGTCCATTCCCTTCACCACTTCCGCAGGCGGAACTTCTTCGTCGTTAACATGCTGCGCATCGTCGACGTGGTTGTGCACGTCGATGACGTAGAATTTTGCCCGGGGCACCTTGTGAGCAGGAAGGTGCACCATCGATGTAGGGTCCCAATCCCTGAGCAATAGAGTCATGTGTTTGTCGGCATCCGGATCTGCCCGATACTGGATATCTTGTGAGTAGGCCGGAGGCACGCAAACGGTCACCAGGACCCAGAATGCGGCTACAAGTGAAAACGGGTACAACCGGGTGCGGTCGTTATTCATAAGAGTTGGCTTTCAACGCGAATGTTCCTGTGGCTCGATGTGATCGGAAACCCTGCCGGCTAGTGTAAAGCGAATCGCAGATAAACGAAAGTAAAAGAAGCAAATCGAAACCCCGCCTTCTGACTCCCCGTAACGGCCGCCGAGTGGCGGTCCTGCCCGCCCCCGGTCATGGCCGCGCATCCGATGTGGATTTGCAAAGGGCTCAGAGGAAATCGGTTTATCGAAATACGAGAAGTCACCGGCGGGTAAAGCAGTTTGCTGCCGCATAGCTTTTCATACTAGAAACAGGGGGGCCGTCATCCCGGCCGCACCGGCGGCGGTTATCTTTGCGAGGAAATTCGCGGCGTCGCGCTTGCTAAAGAATCCCCGTTTCTTCGCTTTCGTCCACACCCTCTATTACCGTGCGATGGGAATTCGAACCTGGAGTTACTGCAGCCGAGCTCTCGTTATCATCCCGACTTCGCCTGATTCTTCCTCCCAGTAGAACAACCTACAAGGATCTGGGAAGAGAGGCCATCGAAGCTGGTCGAAAAAGGCCCTGTTCGGAGAGGCTCGGCGGGAAGGTTGCGCCTCAAGTAAAATTCAGGCATTCCCCAAAAGCGAAATCGCCCCTGTTGGCCGCAATTTTGCGAGTATTTGGATTCTTGTGCGTTTCGATTCTTCAATAACTTCCGTGTTTTCAATAGGCTTGAATATTCCGACTTCCCTCGTCTCCACCCTATTTCCAATAACTATTGCCGCGTAAGCTTGGCCACCTGAAGGTGGCCGCCAGCCTCAGCCGGACAATTATGCCGGCTATGCGGCGTCGCCGGAGACTTCGACAACCGAACGCAGGCGGGAAGAGTCGCGGAGGGCGGCGCGGGCATGGAAGAGGCGTCCCTTGGCGGCGGCCACGGAAATGTCCAGCAGCTTAGCCGTTTCCTTCATGGGACGCTCCTGCAACTGGCCCATTTCGACGACGGCGCGGATGCGCGGGCGCAGCGTGCCGATGGCGTCGCGCAAGATGCGCTTCTTTTCAGATTGCAGGAAGTGCTGCTCGGGGTTCGCGGCATGGTCGGGAATCTGGAGATGCGGGCGGGTCTCCGAGGATTCGCTCAGCTCATCGGCAGAAACCTGGCGCGCGTTGCGAACCTTGCGGCGGATCATGAGCGAGGAATTGATGACGATGCGCGTGAGCCAGGTGGAGAAACTGGAGCGGCCATCGAAGCCCTGGATATGCGCAAAGGCGCGCAAAAGGGAGTCCTGTACGGCGTCCTCGGCATCCTCGCGGTTGCGAGTGATGTAGAAGGCGGCCTTGAGCAGCTTCGCGGTAAGTGGCTGGCAAAGGGCCTCGAAGGCCTCGGAGCGGCCGCGACGCGCGGCGGCCAGCAACTGGGCCTCCGTGCGATGGGATACGGCAGGTTCCGCGGAGTGAATTTTCTTCTCGGGACCGAAAGAAGTGGAGCGAATCATTGTTTCTTCCTTCCTGCGTAGAATCTCGATGGACATCGGCCGGGAATGCGTGATGTCGTGGGGAAGAATGCCGGATTTGAAAACGGGAAACATCCCAACATGGAATGTTTTTTTGGTACCACTCGCTGGGGGAAACAACATACCACCTTTGTGGAAGTAGAAACCCTCAGGTAGATACCGGATAGCGGTAAGCAACAGAAGCCTGATCGAAAACGGGCCTTTAGAAGGCTTGTTGAGGGGCTCAGGACTGCGGGGTACGCGGGGGAATGACGATTTCGCGGCGTCCAAACAAGTAGCCGTCCACAGAATAGGCGCCGGGACCCAGGAAGGCGATCGCAATCGAGATGAGAACCAGTATCCCGATAAAGTGCCTGGGACCCAGGAAACCAAGAAGATAAGCAGGAGTCGTGGAAAAAAAGCCGGCCACCAGGCAAAGGCCGAAGAGCAGGCTGGCGTAGGGGGTCATCAAACCAACAATCAGAGCTGCCCCGGACACAACGAGGCTCAGACCGGTAGCCCAGACAGCCGGAACCCGGTCAACGCTCCCGGAAAGGCACAGTACACCGCCGGCGGCGGCCAGCCCGCCAACCGAACCCCTGAGCAGGAGCAGGCCAACGCCCGGCCCGCCATCGGGGAAGGTGGAAAACAGCCGTTGCAGAGGAACCTCCACGCGCGCGTTTCGGGCGATATCACGCACTAAACAGCAGGCTACAAAAGGCATCCCGGCAGGGGAAACCCCTCATCGCGGAATATTTGGATAACACTTTCGGGTTACGAGTAGAAAATCGTACATCACAAATGGATAATGCCGCGGCGGACACCGATGGCGACGGCCTGAGTACGGTCGCTGGCGCCCAGCTTGTCCATGATGTGCTTGATATGAACCTTGACGGTTTCCTCGGCAATGAAGAGTTTCTCAGCAATGTCGCGGTTGCGGTTTCCGCCGGCAATGAGGCCAAGGACCTCGATTTCGCGGGTGGTGAGGGCCTCGTCGCTAAGGTGTTCGGCGAGTTGCGCGGCGATCTGGGTGGGAATGCGCTTCTTTCCGGCATGCACCTGGACGATCACTTCAAACAGTTCCTTGGGAGGCATGCTTTTGAGGACGTAGCCGCGAGCGCCAGCCTCCAAGGCGCGCTGGATCTCCACATCGCCTTCGAAGGTGGTGAGCATGATGACGCGGGCCTCCGGGAACTCGGCGCGGATGTCGATGAGGGCTTCAATCCCGCTGCGGTCGGGGAGGCGCAGGTCCATGAGTGTGACGTCAGGAAGGTGCTTGCGAAATTGCTGGATGGCTTCCTGCGCGTTAGAGGCTTGGGCCACAATAACCATGTCCGGGCGGCTGTTGATCATGGCGGCGAGGCCTTCGCGGAGAAGCGGATGATCGTCGACGGAAAGAATGCGAATGCTGGGTTGATCGGTCATGAGTTGTGCCCGCCCTGAGATTCTCGCATCGCCGGTTTCCATTTGGGCCACCACCTCCCCAGCCACTTAGATATTCCGCTGGAAGGTTTTGATGCAAAAGCGATCTGGCCGGGAACAAGAAGCTCAACTTCGGTGCCGGCAGCAGGGCCGCTCAGCAACCTGAGTTTTCCGCCCAGATGTTCAGCGCGCGCCCGCATCCCGGCGAGCCCCCAGTGCCCGTCGCGGCCGGTTTGCACTACCTGGGGATCAATCCCGCAGCCATCGTCGCTGACCACCAGGCGCAGTTGGTGAGGATGGTACTGGAGCTGAACATCAATGCTCGCGGCATGGGCATGGCGGAAAGCATTCACCAATGCCTCGCGGCCGATACGGTAGACCTCGTCGTGGATGGCTGGGCGGAGCGGCAGGGTCTCTCCCTGCACGATAACGCGGAATTCGACGTCGCGGTTTGCCAACTCCTGGGGAATCTGCAAGAAAGAGGTTTTGAGATCCTGGGTATCGCCAGCGGTGGAGCGCAATCCGCGAAGGGTGTTGCGGCCTTCGTCGATCACGTGAGCCATTAACTGAAGAGTGCGCTCGAGATTGGGGCGCGCGGGAGAGTCAGAAGGCAGGTTGTCCACCGCGACGTGGAGCTGCATGGAGGCGCTGACCACCCCCTGCAACAAGGTGTCGTGCAAATCCTGAGCAATGCGCATGCGCTCGGAGAGGCGCTCTTCAAAGCGGAGGTTGAGCTTGTTGGTCACATGCAAAAGCCACGCCTGATAGAGGCTCCATATTAGAGCGGCGGCGGCGATGGCGGATATCCAGGGAAACCACCAATTGCGCCAGATGGGCGGCCAGCCTCCGGTAACCGCGACGGTGATTACGCCGTCGGTCGGCAGCGTTGGGGTTGTCCAGGGTGGCTGAAATCCGGGGCCAACCAACAAGGCGGCGTACTCGCGCCCCGGATGCGTCGTGTTTCGCCACCTCGAATCGGAATCGATTTTGGTGAAAGGCTCCCGGACAAACGGCTGCACATACCAGGTTGGTTGGCCGGTCTCGTTGCTGGCGTGCGCATAGAGGACGATCTGTTGCCCGGGCTGCGCGCCAATCACGCGGCCCCCGATGGTGCTCTCCTGCGCGGCGTTGCCGATAGCATCGAACCGGCCGATTCGCGGGACGGAGGTAAACTCGATGATGGGCTTACCGGTGGGAGAAACACTTTCCCGCACGCCGCACGAAGCAAGAAAAAGCGAAACGCAAAGCAAGAACGGTGCGGCGGCAAATGCGGCGAGGCTTGTATAAAGCCACGCAATGCGACTGCGGCGAGGCCAGCCGCGCGCTCGCAGAATCGCATCAGGAATTTGCACGCTGGATTTGATTCCCATCCTCCTCTAGAAGGTAAAGCGCGCGCCCAGTTGTCCCACACGGGGACCCGGGAGACCGTTCAGATCTTGCGGCAGAACCTGGCCGAAGCCCGCCGAGCCGATTTGCGTGTTGGGACCGGCAAAGCCGTGGCGATTGAAGACGTTGAACACTTGAAAGTAAATGCGAAGCTGGCAGCCATCGCAAGCAAAGTGCATGGTCTTGCTGAGGCCGAGGTCTTCGGTTGCCAGGTTGGGCTTTCGCAACCCAGCCAGGTAGCCGGGGGCATCACCGAAGTCGCCAAAGGGAGGGTTCACGAAACACGCAGGATTGAAGTAGGTTGCACCCACCTGACCATTGTAATGCTTGCTGTAGTCGCAGCCGGGAACAATGTCCGAATAAACGTTGAAGATTCCGGGGTAGAAGACGTTCGCAGGGATACGCAAGGGCATGCCCGTCGCGTAAAAAACGTCGCCGCTGATGGTCCATCCGCCGACGAAGGCGTTGAGGGCGGAACCCGCGTTGCCCAGGAGCTGCTGGCCACGGCCGAACGGGAGTTCATAGAGGGCGTAGCCTTTCACGATGTGTTTCTGGTCGAAGGAGCAAATGGTGTGGCGTTCGCCTTCGAGATCGTAAAGGTTCTGCAGTGGCCCGGCGAAGAAGAGGTCTTCGAAGCTGTTGTCAACATCGCCATGGCAGGAAGAGAGATTGTAGCTAGCAAGTAGAGACAGGCCATGCAGGGGACGCTTTTGGATGGAAAGCTGGAGCGATTGGTAGTCGTTATTGCCGCGGGGTGAGCCAACGAAAAACAGAGGGCCGAAAGTGGCGGCGACATTGGGAAATGGAGCGACCGAAGCAAAGGCCGGACCGCTGAAGCCCGGTTGCGTGACGAAGCCGAAGAGGTTGCCGGATTGTGCCAAAGCG
>Ga0126371_10005862_pt1 | contig 10912 bp, 8 predicted proteins | sample PanSoiMetaPlot_4_FD_110145 | JGI IMG/M metagenome (GOLD analysis project Ga0126371, IMG submission 110145) | Tropical forest soil microbial communities from Panama - MetaG Plot_4 | ecosystem: Environmental > Terrestrial > Soil > Tropical forest > Bulk soil | place: Panama | collected 2016-02-17
AAAATAAACGAAAAGTTGGCTTCCGGTGGCTCTCGCAAAGCGGCGCGGACGGCGGCCAGTGCGTCGGCGCCTCCGCGGCCCGCAGCGCCGGGAATCGCCGTGGCGGCGCCACCGGATTGCGCCCCGCTGAAAAAGCTGGAAGGAATCGGCGGCGTCGGTCCCAGACGCCCACCCGAAAGACTCAACCAACCATCCACGCGGTTCTTGAAGAATTCCGTTCGCAACAGGCGGTTCGACGTCATGCCACCCTGCGAGTGACCCACCAGCCAGAAGGCCTTGATGTTCTTCTTGCCGACCTGGTTGTAGACCAGGTTGACGACGTTCTGCAGGTATTCATCGTCTTTATCCGACCAGATGTGCGTCGGCGAATTCGGCGTGGCAATCACCAGCCGATACTTCTCCTTGTAATCGACGATCGGGAAGTAGTGGCGCTGCCAGTTGCCGTACGAGCCCGCGCCGTGCAAGCTGAGAATGAAAGTCACCTTCTCGCCACGCTTCAGATCGCAAGGATAGTCGAGGAAAAACTTGCGCCCGGTCGTCGGTTCGACCGCGGTCCCTTGCTCGACTACGAGCGAACCCGGGCAATTGGCGTCGGGGCAATGCAGCGGCGGCGGTGTCGTGCAACTCACTCCGGCGAGCTCCACCGGAGGCTTGTACGCGTAGCATGGAAGCGCCGTGATCGCACTCGCCAGAAGCAGCGCGGGAATCACATTTTGCCAGGTCCTCATAGTTTTCTGCCTACCGATCGACAGGTAGTATACTACAGGCCGAATACCAGACTGCACCCGCGGCCTATTCGACCCTCAAGGCAATCGTCGGTTCGATCGCGGTCGCCCGTCGCGCGGGAATGAGCGTCGCAACTCCTGTTGACAAAAGCAGCGTGCCCACCGCGGCAACCAGGACAACCGGGTCGTCGACATTGCGGATCGACCACCGTGCGAGCACCGAACTGAGGCCGGCACTCAGGACCAATCCGGCGCCGAGGCCGGCGAACACCGCGAGCATGGTCGACTGCAGAGCCGATCGGATCACGGCGCGCGGCGCCGCACCCAGAGCGATCCGAATGCCGAACTCGCGCGTGCGATGCGCGATGCTGTAGCACGCGACGCTGAACAGCCCGAACGAGGCAAGCACGAGCGCGATGCCCGCACAGCCCAGAAGCACGCCGCTCACGAACTCGCCTTGCTGCCGGCCCATGAACCCTTCGGGTGTGAGGAACCGGATGATCGGAAGGTTCCCGTCTGCCCTGCTGACCGCCGTTCGCAGGCGGGCTTCGGCAGCCAGCGGACTTCCTTTCGTGCGCACCAACAGCACCGCGATATCACTAAGCGCCACTGTGTAGGGGTAGTACATCGCCGGCGCGATCGGCTCGCGCAATCCTCGATTGGGCGCGTCTCGCAACACGCCGATCACCTCGAAGGAACCGTCCCGGCCGGGAGCGTTCAAGATCCATTGGGGCCGGTGCTTGAGGAACGCTCGGTCGCGCACGTGTTTGCCGATCGGGTCTTGGTTTGGCCACAACTGCCGCGCCATGGTTTCGTTGATCACCACCACCGGTCGCGCGCGTTCGTCGTCGGCGGCCGACCACGCCCGTCCACGCACCAGCGGCATCTTTAACGTGGAGAAATAATCGGACGCGACCGAATGCCGCAGCACTTCCCGGTCGTCAGCGCCGAGACCGTCGGCATCGATGCGAGTTGGCGAGCCCGTGCGGGGCGGCGGGCCGGTGGGAATCAGGCTGATTGTCGCACTCTCGACGACAGATTCGCTCGTCACCTCCGACCGAAGTCGCTGATACAACGCGACACGCGCCGGCCAATCGGTGTAAGTCCCGACCTGCAGGTAAATCTGTGCGATCGTCACACGCGTCGGGTCGTAGCCGACCGGAGCGCGATAGAGATCGACCAGCGCCCGAATCGCGGCGCCGGTTCCCGCCAGGAGAACCACGGCGATCGTCACCTGGGCGGCGACCAGGAAGCCCGAACTCGCACGGCCTGCGCCACAAGCCGCCCTGGCTGCTGACGCCGCACGCATCGCATCGCTGCGCGCGCGAGAGACGGCCAACGCCGGCCACAAGCCGACAATCATCGACACCAGAGCGCTCACTGTTATCGCGAAGAGAATGGCCGTGGGTCCAACCACGGCGCGGGCCGCCGGCAGCGAGATGACGCCTGGCACTTCCGCAAGAAGCCGCGGCAGGGCATACGTCACCGCCAGCAGCGCGAGACCGGCGGCAGAGAGCGTGACGAGTAGCGTTTCCGCGAGCAGGAGGCTGACCAGCCGCCACCGTCCCGCTCCGAGCGCCTGGCGCACGGCCATCTCGCGCATCCGATAACGCCCGCGCGCCAGCAGCAGGATCGTCACGTTCGCGCACCCCATCAATAGAAGCAACGCAGCTGCCCCGAACAGGAGACCGAGAACCGGCACGTAAGCGGCGCCTCGTTCCTCGTCCACCAGCCGGCTCAACTGCACGCGGAAGTCTGTTGGATAGGAAGCGGGCCTTGTTCGTTTGAACTCTCCGTAGACTTTCTGCAGTTCGGCCTCGGCCTGGGCGATCGAGCTGCCTGGCTTCACGCGCACGCTGACCGGCCACGTTGCATCCGTTGCGAGTGGCATCCGCAGCGGAAGTACGATGTCGGTGAGGTCGGTAGTGTAGTCACGCGGAATCACACCGATGACAGTGAACAGCTCACCATCAAGCCGGAGTGCTTGTCCGATCGCCTCTGGCCGGCCGGCGAAGCGGCGCTGCCAGAACTGGTACGTCAGCACCGCGACACGCTGTGGCTCGGACCCGATCGGCGCGTCGGCTTCGTTAAACACACGCCCGACCAGCGGCCGAACGCCAAGCATCGATGGCGCGTTACCGCTGAGATACTCGGTCCACACCGATTCGGGGAACGCCGTTCCGCCGAGCGTCTTCGTAAAGCTGTCCTGGATGTAGGCTCCCTCCAGGGTCGACGCGGTCCGCAGCACGCGGAACTCGTCGGCGGTCACCATCGCTGCCTGAGGCTGACCGGACGGCGTTACAAGACGAACCCGTGCGATGCGATCGGCGCCGGCATACGGCAGCGGGTGCAGCACCACCGCATCGATCACCGCAAACAGACCTGTACTTGCGGCAATGCCGAGGCTGAGAATCAGCATTGCGGATGCGGCAAACCCGCGATTGCGCCACAGCATTCGCGCGGCAAACCAAAAGTCCTGCGTCAAATTTGTGAGCATTTCGAGAAGCTTCTCCCTCGCTGAGAATCAGTCTGGCCAAGGGTTCACTGGTTCATCGTACCCGATCACCGCGGTGTCCCGGCCGCAGTCCTTGTCCACGCCGCCATCTTCGACGCACCTCCCCGGCGACGTCGCGAACTGCGCGATTCCCGTACGCGTCGCCGGCGATCCGCACAGGATTCATCGGGGATCACTCCATACCCAGCTCCTGCATTCTTTTCCCCAAATCTTGGTGATCGATCTGGAAGACAATCCGAGACCGATCCTCCGTTTTCGAAAGAATATAGGAAGCAGCGTTTTGACTGTATACCGATTCCCTCGCACCCCGGTCAAAACGCATATTCCAGAGCACTTTTACCAGCGTGTACTTCGAATCCAGCGCAGATGCTTCGAGCGACTCGATGCGGGAGGATACCAATCCTCGCGACCGAAAGAATTCTTTGCGCCGAGGAAGGACTTTCAGGAAATCCTCTTTCTTCACGCATTGAATACCTTCTGGTCCACCAAACATGAAGACGTCAGCATAACAAGCGGCAATCTGCTCCACGTCAAATGTCGCGTTTGCCGCCTCATAGCCAGCAAAGAACGATTTCACTTCGGCATTTTTGTTGCTCATCTGGCGTACGATAGCACCTTCCGCGCTTACGCATCCTCTGCATGCCGCCTCGCAGTCGAGCGAATACCCAGGATCGGGAGTGGTATACTCTCAGTGCAACTGAGAGCCGCTTAAACCGTTTAGACCGGCTGGCTCCTCTTTCTTGCGGAAAGAGGAGCAGGAAGTGATCAACAGTGCCCGCGTAAGAAGGCCGCTCTCCCTTGAAAAATTGAAGAAGTTGGGCAACCGGCGAATCGCCGAGGCTCAAGAAGCCATGGCGGACTCGCTGCGAATTGCTCATGAAACCAGCCGGATTTGGGCATACGTGGATAGCTCGCACGATATCCCAGATCTCTCATACGTCGGTAAAACCAGTCGCTAAGATCAGTGATGGACCCTTGAAGCGCCAGCCGATTCGGGAGATCCGGGCTGTCAGCGCTCAATCAAGCGGGCGGCGCGTCGTGCCAAAAGTTCCACTAAGCGAAGGTCGCGTTCCGATGGCCGGGTCGGGCGGCGATAGTGCGTCGAGAGCATGCCAATCACGTAACCGGACGCCGATATCAAAGGAGTGGACTGGACCGCGCGGGCTCGGGCATCAAGCATCACTTCCAAGCTATCGGCGCCAAGGAAAATCGGACTCTCCGTTACATCCTCGACGACAACTTGGGTTCCGATCGCTAACGCTGTCCCGCACGCGGCCTCCCCGTCATGGACCTTGTCGAAGAAGTCAAGGAATCGTTGATCAAACCCGAGTTGTACCTGAATTCGTAGCGAAGCCCCCGAGGGATCGAGCAGTTGAATGTTTCCCATGTCAGCACGAGTGGTCGCAATCGCTCTCTTTAATACCTCGGTCAATTCCGCCACGCCATCACTCTTAAGGCCGCCGAATCCGCTATGACCGCCATCCTTTACGGCATCCCCGTTCAGCTTCGTCACCATCTTTACCTGGGCGTCCGCAGCCGCCCGGATCACGTGTGAATCATGAGTCGCAAGCTTGGCGTGATGTTGCATTCGGCACGCCGACTCGTGCATTTCATGCGCTTGCTTAACCGCTGCAACAGCGCTCAAGAAATCAATCTTCAGGCGCCACGCCACTCCATCTTGGTTGGTGCCGTCGGATGAATCGTCCTGAAGTTTATAGCGCACGTTTCCCTCCCGGCTTTCTCTCAGTCTAACAGAATTCGGACTGGTATGACTTAAATACCCTCCTCATCGTCGCGACACTCCCCGCGGCAACCCTTAGGTGTATAGTGTCCCGAAGGAGGTTTTGGGCCCATGAAACTCTTCACGGCCGCGACCCTCTCGATTGCCCTCGTCACTCCGCTCGCCGCGCAGTGGCTGCACTCTCGCACGCCCGGCATTCCGCGCACCGCCGATGGCAAACCCAACCTCACCGCCCCCGCGCCCCGCACCGCCGGCGGCAAGCCCGACCTCAACGGTCTCTGGGACATGATCACCGACGCCGCGGTCGGCAATATCCTGGTGCGAAACGCCGGCGATCTGCAGCCCGCCGATGTGCAGCCGTGGGCGCGCGCTCTGCTCCAGGAACGCGCCGAGAACTTCGGTAAGGACAATCCGCATTACAAGTGTCTGCCCGAAGGCCCGGGCTATACCACCAGCCTCGGGATGAAGCGCTTCCTGCAGACCCCCGCCATGCTCGGCATCCTGAATGACGATCTTACTTACCGCCAGGTTTTCCTCGACGGCCGCGCCCTGGAGCCGGAGCCCAATCCGAGCTGGATGGGATACTCCGTCGGCCACTGGGATGGCGACACTCTGGTGGTGGAAAGCAACGGATTCAATGACAAGACCTGGCTGCTTGAGGGCTATCCGCATACCGAAGCCTTGCGCATGACCGAGCGCTACCGGCGCATCGACTTCGGCCATATGGAAATCTCGGTGACGTACCAGGATCCGCGCGCCTACAACAAGGCTTGGACCATGCCGCTCCGCGCGCAACTCGCCGCCGACACCGAGTTGCTCGAAGCCGTCTGCAACGAAAACGAGGACACCAAGCAGCAGCACTGGATCGGCAAGGCCTCCGATTCCAAAAGGACCGCAATCGACGTCGCTCCTGAAATCCTCGCGAAATATATCGGGGTGTACAAGGGGCCGTATCTCGGCCGTCCGCGCACGGTCGCCGTCACGGTCTCCGGCGGTACCTTGTTTGTCTCCGTGAATGGAGGACTCCCGCAGCCGGTGGTCGCGCAGTCGGAAACGATGTTTACCGGCACCGGGCTCACATACCAGATCGTCCGCGACGCCCAAGGCTTCGCCACCGACGTGATCGAAGGTCACGTGGCCGGCGACTTCAAATACGCGCGCCAGAAATAGCCTCTATGCTCCCTGCAAATTGGAAGATCCCTGTCGCGCTGGCGGCCTTGATCCTCGCCGGCGCCGATGCTCAGACCGCGCGCCCGGCGCCGGACTCGATCGAAGGTCATCTCGCCGCTGGCAAGGCCGCCTCCGGCGGCCGCGACAACAGCCCGGATTTCTACGGTCTGGTCACGGCGCTCTGCGTCGCGCCGCTGAACGCGCCCGTGCGGCCGGATGCTCCGCCGCCCCGCATGAACTCCGATCGCACCCGCACCTACCTCGAGCCGATCAAGGCGTTCGACGATCTCTATTGGATGGGCAGCGCGTCCCGCTCCACCTGGGCGCTCACCACCAGCGACGGCATCATCTTGTACGACACGCAAAGCGTCTATGACGCCGAGGACGTCATTGCCGGCGGCCTGAAAAAGCTGAAGCTCGATCCCGCCCAAGTAAAATACGTCATCATTTCCCACGCTCATGAAAACGAAGTCGGCGGCGCGAAGCTCATGCAGGAACGCTATGGCGCCCACATCGTTATGGGAGCGGGCGATTGGGATATGGTCGACGAATCGTTGAATGGATTTCCAAAGGGCAAGCCCAAACGGGACATCGTCGCCACCGACGGCATGAAGATCACGCTCGGCGGCCGCTCCGTCACCTTATATTTAATGCCCGGCCACACGCCCGGCACGATTTCCGGAATCTTCCAGGTGCACGACCACGGCCAGCCGCTGACGGTTGCGTATTCTGGCGGCACCGAATTCAACTTCGTCAACGACGTGCCGCACTTCGACGCCTACCTCGCGTCCGAGCGGAAATTCGCAGCCACCGCGGCCGCGGCCGGCGCCACCATCATCATGGGGAACCAGTCTCAATTCGATGGCGCGGCTCTCAAGCTCCGGACGCTGCCCGCCCGCCGCTCCGGCGAGCCGCATCCCCTCGAAGTCGGCGCACTCGCGGTCGCGCGCTACTTCAAAATCGAAGACGAATGCGCGCAAGCCGTGCGCCTCAGGCTCCTCGCGCGGCCGTAACGCTGAAGTCGGTGGCTGAGACTGTCACGAGCCCGAAAAATATTTCCGATCTTCCTCGAAATCTTCGACTTGCCGCTCATAAAGGCTTACGCAAAAACCGTCTGCGCTCGCACCTGCGCGCGATAATGAGGGTGAGAGAAGAATGATGTCGCTGCGCCCGATGATCCGAGTTCAAACCGGCTCGAACGGGAGCGAAACGGTTCGCTTGGTACCAAGCGGAAAGGTCACACTAACTACTTCCGCTACAACAAATGTTCCTCGAATTCCGCAACGATCGTTTCCTGGAATGGCGAAAACGGCGTGAGCCGGTGTTAGTGCAGGCCCACGTGGCCGCGGATGGACTCGGTGAGTTTCGCGGGATCGTAGCCGACGCCGTCTTTGAAAACAAGCTTGATGTTTTCGATGTCGGCGATGCGGGCGGCGGGGTTGCCCTCGATCAGCACCATGTCGGCTTGCTTGCCGTTCGCGATCGAACCGATGGTCGACGCGAGGCCGAGTTGCTCGGCGCCGTTGAGCGTCGCAATGCGGATTGCGTCTTCTGGAGAGAAGCCGCCTTCCACTAACATTTCGATGTTGCGCTGGTCGGCGTAGCCGGCCAAGGCGCTGCCGTTACCGGTGGGATCGGCGCCCGCCATCAGCAGGCCCCCGGCTTTCACGAACGCGCGCTCGAAGGCGAGTTCCTTGCGAATCTCCGCACTCAATTCAGTGGTCGGTGCCGGGCCGCGCGCCCGCATCGTCATGTAGTTGAGCGCCGTGCCGGGAGAGAGCGCATCGAGGAACCGTTTTTGGATGACCGGGTTGCGTTCGAACACCGCCAGCGTCGACGTGATCGCGACTTTATGTTGTACCAGAGTCTGAATGGTCTCGCGCACCGGCTCGCCGGAGACGTCTAATTGCCGAAAAACTTGCGGCTGGTTGGCGGGACATACATCCGGCGCCTTGCCGGGAATAAAATCGGTGTCTTCGATCAAGCCGTGCTCGAGATTGTCGATGCCCAGCGCGGCGGCTTCGCGAAAAGTTACCGAGCACAAGTGGCCCGTGAGTGTGAGGCGGCGCTCGTGAGCGGTCTGAATGGCTGCGCCCAAAGCCGCGCGCGAAATGTTCATGTACGCCTTGAACGAGTGCGCGCCTTGCGCGGCCCAGTACTCGACGAAGCGCCGGGCATCTTCGGGCGTGTCCACTTCCGTCATCTGCGGAGTGAACATACCTTTGCCTTCGAGATATCCGGCGGTGATGAGCAGCTTGGGGCCGGGCATGCGGCCGGCATCGATCAGCTTTTTGATGTTGAGGTCCGTGTGCGGCTCCAGCGTACCCGCGGTGCGCGCCGTCGTGACGCCGCTTGCCAGATAGAGGCGCGGGAAACTGAAGGCGTGCTCGGTATAAATGGCGACTCCACCGCCGGACGGATAGAAGAGATGCTCGTGCATGCCGACCAGGCCGGGGATCACAGTGTGGTTCGCGAGGTTGAGGCGGCGCGCGTTGGGCGGAATAGCGACTTGAGCGGCTGGACCGGCGTCGCGAATTTTGCCGTCGGCGATGACAAGGGTCTGGTCTTCGCGCGGCGCGGCGCCGGTGCCATCGATGACGCGGACGTGCTCTAACGCGATGACGGGAGCGTCGACGGCAACAAAGGGCTGCGTTCCCGGGTAGAGAGGATTCTGCGCCGCAAGGCCGGTGGCGTAAACAAGGAGAGCGGCCGCCGCGGCAAAGCAAAACCCGGAGCGCAGCGGCATCAGCGCGCGGAGGCGGTTTTGACGGGCTTGGCGGGGTGCTTCAGTTCCTGGTCGAGCACCGGCTTCAAGGCCGCCAGCGTGAGGGGACCGTTATAGCGCTGGCCATCCACGAAAAGCGTGGGTGTGGAATCGACGCCGATGTGTTCGCCCTCGCTCATATCGCGATCCACGGCCTGCTTGATGGCGGGCGAGTCAAGGTCGGCCTGAAACTGTTTCATATCGAGGCCGGCGCCGGCCGCCAAGGCTAGAACACCTCGGCGCGACAGGTTGCCTTTTTGCGCGAACAGGCCGTCATACATGGGCCAGAACTTCCCCTGCTTGTGGGCGGACAGAGAGGCGGCGGCCGCGAGCGGAGCCTGCGCGTGGCTGTCGAGCGGGAACTGTTTGAAGATCAGCTTCACCTGCGACGGGTACGCTTTCAATACCGCTTCCAGTTGCGGCGTGGCCGCGATGCAGAACGGACACTGGAAATCGGAGAATTCCACCAGAGTGATGGGGGCGTTGGCGGCTCCGCGAACCGGGGCGTTGTTCACGGGAATGTTGACCGCGTCCTCCAGAAGCTTCGAGTGGTCCGGCGGCCCTTTGGCGATGTCGGAAGCGGCTACCGCGGCCAGCACTTGTGTATCGTTCTTCCCTTGACGAATGGCGGCCACGGTTTCGGCGGCCATGCCGCGGCTGTACGCGCAGCCCGGATCTTTCATCCGGCATTCGGCGACCTTCATTCCACAGCGGCAGGAGCAATCCTGATCGCGGAGCAGTTTCAAGGCACGAGCCGTCTGCGCCGGCGTGAGGCCGGAGAAATCCACTTTGGGCAAGGAGGTGGCGGTGGTCCAATCCTGCCCGAAGAGCAGGAAAGCGCCGAGAACTCCAAGCCCCGCCAGTTTGTGCCCACGGCTCATCGCGTCCCCTCCTGGTGCACTTAAAATTATAGCGCCCTGGATTCCCGCCCACCGATCTGGTATATATGGAGGCCCCCCGGGAACCTATCTAGGAGGACCACCATGCAGAATCGTGCCGGAAGAACATGGCGTGCCGTGGCCGGCGCCGGCGCGCTGCTCGTCAGTGCGCATCTGGCGTTCAGCCACATTCGGATCTACCCGACCGAATCGACGTTCGGCGCCCGCGAGAAGTACACCATGCGCGTGCCCAATGAGAAGCAGGTCGCGACCATTCGGGTGGAAGGCGAGTTTCCCAGCCAGGTGACCATTTACGACTTCGAATTCAAGCCCGGCTGGAAGATCGACTTTAAGAAAGACGACAAGGGAAAGATTACCGGCGCCGTGTGGAACGGCAAAATCGAGCCCTACGAGTTCGTCGAATTCGGGATGCTGGGCATCAACCCGAAGGAGGGATCGGACTTGGTCTGGAAGTTCGTGCAGTATTACGAAGACGGATCGAAGGAAGAGTTCACGGGGCCGGTGGGTTCGCGTCTTCCGTCGCCGGTGACGGCGTTGAAGCGAGCCGAGGGCAGCCGGTAAGCGATTTAACGCCGATTCGTTGTTATCCGAAGTGAATCTTGTTTCGTGGTATCACGCAGGTTAACTTCACTCAATCTTAACGATGGATGCAGGAAGCATCCGTCGGATTGGAGAGAGAAGTTCGATGAACCATCAATCGCCTGCGACCAGCGCTCTCAGAGCGTACAACCGATACCGCGACGGTGCTGCCCATAGCCGCTCGGGCCGGGTGGGTGCCGGGGAGTGCCCGGTGTGCCTGGGACAGCACGACGAAGACATTCACATCGCGACAATTCGGATCCACCGCTGGTTTCGGGGAGAAGTGACCAAGGGATTTGTAAAACGCGCGGTCTGCTGAGGCCGCGCCGATTTAAGGTGTTTCGCCGAAGCGCGGTTCACACTTAACGGGCGGCGGACGATACGGGGAATAGAGGCCGGAACGCGCGCCTCACCCGGTTCTGTGCTCGCCTTGGTCGGCATCCTGGTCGTGTTCGGCGCCGTATTCGGCGGTTACCTGGTAGAAAAGGGGAATCCCTGGGTGCTGCTGCAGCCGGCCGA
>Ga0126371_10005863_pt1 | contig 10912 bp, 9 predicted proteins | sample PanSoiMetaPlot_4_FD_110145 | JGI IMG/M metagenome (GOLD analysis project Ga0126371, IMG submission 110145) | Tropical forest soil microbial communities from Panama - MetaG Plot_4 | ecosystem: Environmental > Terrestrial > Soil > Tropical forest > Bulk soil | place: Panama | collected 2016-02-17
TCGGCTGACCGGCGATTGTCCACTTGCCGATCCCGGCGTCATCGACGCCGTCGTGCGCTTTCATGTGGCCGGCGGCTACGACTACAGCAGCAACACGCTGCATCCGACGTTCCCGGACGGTCTCGATGTCGAGATCTGTCGCGCCGCCGTTCTCGCCGAGGCCGGCCGCGAAGCCCGATCCGCCTTCGAGCGCGAGCATGTCACGCCGTTCATCTATCGCCGGCCCGAGCGCTATCGACTGGGCGATTTCCGCCGGTCGCCCGATCTCTCCGCGTGGCGCTGGACGGTCGACAATCCCGAGGATTTCGAGTTGGTGCGGCGGATTTACGAGGCGCTTTATCCGGGGAAACCGAACTTCGCGCTTGACGATATTCTGGCGCTGTTCGAGAAACGCCCGGAGCTAGCGAAAATCAATGCCGTCTATCGACGGAACGAAGGCTCCACGCCGCCGTCCTGAAAGCAGCCCATCTATGTCCGAGCGTTACAAGAAATCCGAAAGCCTGCTGGAACGCGCGCGCCGCACCATTCCGCTCGGCAGCCAGACTTTCAGCAAGAGCTTCACGCAATATCCCTTCGGCGTCTCGCCGTACTTCATCGCCCGCGGGCAGGGCAGCCGCGTCTGGGACGCGGATGGAAACGAATATATCGACTTCGTCAACGGCCTCTGCGCGGTGACGCTCGGCTACGGCGATCCGGACGTGACCCGTGCCGTCAAGGCGCAGCTCGACGACGGCGTAATCTTCTCGCTGCCGCATCCGCTCGAGATGCAGGTCGCGGAAGCGATCGTCGATATGGTGCCGTGCGCCGAGGCGGTGCGCTTCGGCAAGAACGGCTCCGACGCAACATCCGGTGCGGTGCGGCTGGCGCGCGCCTATACGGGGCGTGATCACGTCGCGGCCTGCGGCTATCACGGCTGGCAGGACTGGTACATCGGGGCGACGGCGCGCAATCGCGGCGTGCCGGAGTCCGTGCGGCGGCTGACTCATACGTTCGCCTACAACGATTTGGATTCGCTTCAGCGCATCTTTACGGCGCACGCCGGCGAGGTCGCGGCGGTGATCCTCGAGCCGATGAACGCCGTCGCGCCGAAAGATGGCTTCCTTCAGGCCGTGAAGGAATTGACGCACCAGCACGGCGCGCTGCTGGTTTTCGACGAGGTCATCACCGGCTTTCGTTACGCCAACGGCGGCGCGCAGGAATATTTCGGCGTGACGCCGGATCTCGCCTGTTTCGGCAAGGGCGTCGCCAACGGCTATCCGGTTTCGGCGGTCTCCGGCCGCGCCGACATCATGAAGCTGATGGAGGAGATTTTTTTCTCCTTCACTTTCGGCGGTGAAACGCTGTCGCTTGCCGCTTCGCTCGCGACGCTGACCAAGCTCAAGCGTGAGCCGGTCGTGGCCACGATGCGTGCGCGCGGCGAGCGGCTGGCGGCCGGCGTTGACGCCCTGTTCCGGCGCCACGGTATGGATGGGCTCCTGGCGCTCTCCGGTCATCCGGCATGGTCGTTCCTCAATTTCCGCGATGCCGGCGGCTATTCGCTTTACGAAATCAAGACGCTATTCCTGCAGGAAGTCTTCGCGCGCGGCGTGCTGACGCTTGGCACGCACAACATCAGCTATGCGCATTCAGACGCCGACATTGACCGGCTGATTGCGGTCTATGACGAAGTGTTTCCGTTACTCAAGGCCGCGGTCGCCGAGCGGCGGCTGGCCCAGCTGTTGCGCTGCAAGCCGCTCGAGCCGCTGTTCAAGCTGCGCTAAGCCCCACGGGTCCAAACAGTGCGCATCGCCAGCGCCGTGGCGAAGCCGCGCTTGAAATAGCCGATGTTCACTTCTTTGGCGTCGGCCGCGCCAGCGCGTGGAATTTCGCCGATGTCGAAAACCCGCATGCCACGTTCGCCGGCGTGCAGCATGCCGAGCCACAGCGGCCAGTGTGCCAGGGGCTTGTCGAAGCGGTTGCGGTCGTAAACGCCCGATGCGTAGTAGGCCGCCTCGGTCCCGTCCACGACCATGGTGCCGGTGACGAGTTCGCCGTTTAATGAGCCGAGGACGAGTTCCCCGTGTCCGCGGGCGATCCAGTCCGCCATGACTTTCCAGGACTCCGGCGCACGCGTCACGCGGCCGGCGACCTGCGCGTGGAAGTCCTGGTAGCGCTTGAACACGGCGTGGTCCGCGTTGGGCTTGCCGTAGATTTCGAGTGCTAGGTTGCGTTTGCCCCAATTGAGCAGCGACTTGAAGCTTTTTCGGAGCCCTTTGCGCAGGCCCGCCTCGCCGCCGGTCAGATCGGCGGAGGCGAAATCGTGCTCGGTTGCGTGGTATCCGTGCCCATGGCATTGCGCCATCAGCGGCAGCCCGGGCATTTCTAGAATCGCGATCTGGCTTGCCGCGTGCTTTCCGGCCAGCGTGTCGAGATGCGCCAAAGCTGTTTCGACGATTGCCGGGTCCAACGACGTGCCGGCGCGCGCGAACATGCGAATCGGCATGCCGTACCAGTCGAGTACGCCTTCGCCGGTGGTGCAGATGACGAGCAGACGTGTCACGCCGCCGTCATCGATTGTGAAACTCTCGTCGCGGCGACGGTCGCCGAACACCGCAGGATAATAGCGCCGGCCGAATTCGCCGGTGAACGGATGGGCATCGACGGCGGCAAATGCCGGACCATTCAAGTGAGCGGCTGTGACGCGTCCGATCTCCATCGCTTAGACGACGCCGAGCGCCTGCTTCAGCGCTCCGACGACGCGATCGACGTCGGAATCCTTCATCGAAGGAAAGAGCGGCAGCGACAGCGTTCGCGCGTAATAGGCGTCAGCGCCGGGCATCGCAAGGTTGCCGTACCGCTTGCGGTAATAAGGCTGACGATGGACCGGGATATAATGCACCTGCGTACCGATGCCGGCGGCGCGCAGCGTCCGCATGACGTCGCCACGCCGCCGCTGGAGTGCGCTGAAGTCGATCTGGACGGCGTAGAGGTGCCAGGCGGCGACGCCGCTCGTCGGGCGGGCCGGGATTGTGACGTGCGGTTTTAAGGTCGCCAGTGATCGGTCGTAGCGCGCCGCTAGTTCGGCGCGGCGCTTGAGGAAGCGGTCGAGTTTCTTGAGCTGGCTCAACCCCAGGGCGCAGCCGATATCGGTAAGGCGGTAATTGTAACCGATTTCCGCCATCTCGTAGTACCAGGGCGCCGGCCGGTCGCCGTCGCTTCCGGCCGCCGGCTCGGTCCAGCGCGCCGGGTCGTGCTCCATGCCGTGATTGCGCAGGCGCCGTGCGCGTTCCGCCAGCGCGGCGTCGTTGGTCGTGACGATGCCCCCTTCGCCGGTGGTGATCGTCTTGACCGGATGGGTCGAGAACGCCGCCAGCGCGCCGCGCGCGCACGCGCCCACCGCGCTGCCAGCGCCGTCGGTCGCGCCGAGCGCATGGCAAGCATCCTCGATGATGGTCAGGCCGGCGTCGCCCGCCACCGTGCCGATCGCATTCATGTCGGCGACCATGCCCGCGAGATGCACCGGCAGCACCGCCTTCACCTTGCCGCGCGCCGATTTGAGCGCCGCGCGCAGGGTTTCGGCCGTCAACATCCCGGTTCGGGAATCGACGTCGGCGAAAACCACCTCGGCGCCGGTGAAGCGCACGGCATTCGCCGTCGCAAGAAAGGTCAGGCTGGGGACGATCGCGGCGTCGCTGGGGCCGAGACCGATCGCCATCGTCGCCAGATGCAGGGCGGCGGTGCCCGAGCTGCACGCGACGGCATGGCGGGCGCCCGTGCGCGCGGCGAATTCCGCCTCGAACTGCGCCACGGCGGGACCCGTGGTGAGAAACTCGCCGCGCAGCGCGGCGTCGACCGCCGCGATGTCGTCGTCGTCGACGACTTGGTGTCCGTAGGGCAGGAAACCGTCGCCGGTCGCACCGGTCATGCGGCCGTGCCGCGAATCAGCTTCAACAACGTGGCCGCCGTCAGCCAGCTTTCGTTGGTATCGCTCGCATAGCAGAAGGCCTCCGGCACCGGCTTGCCTGGCAGCTTCTTCGTCTCGTGCCACAGCCGGATCGACGGCTCGATGACATAGCGATCGCCCAGGTCGCGCGTCGTGCGCGAATCGTCGGTGGTGATCATGATCTCGTGCAGCTTCTCGCCCGGCCGGATGCCGACAATCTTGTGCTTGACGCCCGGCGCGATGGCCTTCGCGAGCTCGGTCATCTTCATGCTCGGGATTTTCGGCACGAAGATCTCGCCGCCCTGCGTCAGCTCGAGGCACGAGGCGACGAACGCAACGCCCTGATCGAGAGTGATCCAGAATCGGGTCATGCGCCGGTCGGTGAGGGGAATCTCCTTGGCGCCTTCGGCCACGAGCCGCTGGAACATCGGAATGACGCTGCCGCGCGAACCCAGCACGTTGCCGTAGCGCACGACCGCAAAGCGCGTGCCGCGCTCGCCGCTCAGATGGTTCGCGGCGATGAAGATCTTGTCCGACGCCAGCTTGCTGGCGCCGTAGAGATTGATCGGATTGGCCGCCTTGTCGGTCGAAAGCGCGATGACGCGTTTCACCCCGGTGTCGATGGACGCCTGGACCACGTTCTCTGCGCCGAGCACGTTGGTATGGATGCATTCGAACGGATTGTATTCGGCGACCGGAACGTGCTTCAGCGCCGCGGCATGGATCACGATTTCGACGCCGCGCAGCGCCATCGCCAGCCGCCGCGCGTCGCGAACGTCGCCGATGAAGAAGCGCAGCGCACCGTCGCGATCGAGGTCGGCGAGCGCCTGGCTCATCTCGACCTGCTTCAGCTCGTCGCGCGAATAGACGACTAGCCGGCGCGGCCTTCCATGCTTGAGCAGCGCCGTGACGAATGCCTTGCCGAAGGAGCCGGTGCCGCCGGTGACGAGGACGGCGCGGCCGCGGAACGAACCGAACGAAGCCGCCGACGCGCCATTGGCCGCGGTCCAAGCCGCCGAATCTTTTTTCATTATCCTGGTCTATCCCGGGCGATGCATGCCGGCTGGCGCTCCCCGACCGGCGCCGTCACTCAACCCGGATAGGGCATTTCTGTCAAGCCGAACCGGCCCGCCACGTAGCATCAGCCGGGAAGGAATCGGCCCAAGCGTAGCATCAGTTCGAGCACGCGCAGAAGCTGCCCGTGATGCTCGGCCAGAAAGCGCGGCAGTTCCGCCAGCGCCACGATCCTGATTTCGGCGTATTCGTCGCTGCCGTGGTTTTGCCAAGCGGCGCGTAGCGCCGCGGCGCTCAGATCGGTTTCGATCCGGAAGACGATATCTATGACGCGGCTGGTTGTGTCCTCGACCAAGCCGAGCGGTTGCGGCGGCCGAACCTGGTTCCGGTCGAGGCCGAGCTCTTCGGCGAGCTCTTCCAAGAGCTGCTCGGCCGGTTCGGGCCGCGCGAGGCTGCCGGCGGGCGCCGGCTCCCACAGGCCGGCGTCAGCGGCGACATGTTTCGCGCGATGTCCGAGCACCAGGCCATCGGGGCCGGTAAGGAGGCCCGTGACGCCAATGGGCCGCACCGCCAGCGTGCCGGCAAGATCGGGCGCCTGCCGTTGTGCCACGAGCCGGCGATAATCCAGCGCGCGCGCCGTCAGGCATTTCGGCGTCGCTTCGACCAGCGAGTAGATGCGGCCGTTGTACAACGCTGGCTGCACGCTTTGCGCGGCGCGCCAGATCGCGGCGATGCGCTTTTCGACCGCTGCCGGCAAGGGCGGCAGCGCCGGAAGGACGTCGATACGAAAATCAGGATCGAGCGGGTAGGTCCGATGCATCGGGCTCCGGCATCTGCCGGTTGTCGCGGACGGGAAGCCATACTATGAAGGCTCTGGGTCATCCATGGAAGCCATCTCGGCCAAGCGGATTTCATTCGAAACTTGCCGTCCTGTCGAGGGCGATGCACGGCAGGTTATGGCGTGGCGAAACGATACCGAGACCCTCGCGATGTCGTTCCATCGCGCCCCGAAAGTTTGGGACGCGTTCTGGCCGGAATTCCGGAGCACGTATTTTCGCGATCCGCCGCCGTCGTTGTTCGCGCTGCTCGATGGCAAGCGCATCGCCTTTCTGCGATTTCGTCCCGCCGCGCATCCGCGCGGCCTCGTCGGCACCACCGTCGACATTTCGATCATGGTGGCGCCGGAGGCGCGCGGGCAGGGACTCGGCACGGCCGTGCTGAATGCTGTCGCCGGCGAATTAAGTGTGCTGGGTATCGATAGTGTCGTCGCCGAGATACGCGCCGAGAATGCAGTATCGCTCAAGGCATTCGCGGCGGCGGACTACGAAGAGCTCGGCCCGGCCGAGAAGCTGATCGAGGATACGGGCGAGCGGGCGCGAATTCATCGTTTCGTGCGCGACCTTGTGCCCGCTCACTGGCGTCGCGACCGCGTCTTCGTCATCGCGGAGGCCGGCTCCAACTGGCGCGCAGGCAATCCGCAAGCCGACCTGGATCAGGCGCGGCGGCTCATCGACGTCGCGGCGGCGGCCGGTGCCGACGCCATAAAGTTCCAGACCTATCGCGCCGAAACCGTCTATGTCGCCAACGCCGGTGAATCGGATTATCTCGCCGCGGCCGGCATCAAGAAGAACATCCGCGAAATCTTCGCCGACCTCGAGATGCCGTATGAGATGCTGCCGAAGCTGGCGAAGGAAGCGCGCGCGCGCGGGCTGCAATTCATGTCGACCGGATTTTCGCCGGCCGATTTTGCCGCGATCGATCCGCTGGTGAGCGTGCACAAAATCGCGTCCTACGAGATCGGTCACCTGCGCCTCATCGATCTCGCTGCCAAGAGCGGCAAGCCGCTGTTGTTGTCGACTGGCGCAGCTGAAATCGAGGATATCGCCTGGGCGGTTGAACGATTTCATGCGGCGGGCGGCCATGACCTGTCCCTGATGCAGTGCACGGCGAAATATCCCGCGCCCCTCGATGCGCTCAATCTCGCGACCATTGAGACCTTGCGCCGATGCTTCGGCGTTTCTGTCGGCCTGTCCGATCACAGCCGCGATCCGGTGACTGCGCCGGTCGCCGCCGTCGCCTTGGGCGCGCGGACGATCGAGAAACACTTCACCCTCGACAACAAGCTGCCCGGTCCCGATCACGCCTTTGCGCTGGAGCCGAACGAGCTGAAGCTGATGGTGACGAAAATCCGCGAGGCCGAGGCGGTGCGCGGCACGGGCGTCAAGCATATGGTCGAGGCCGAACGTGAGCTGGCGGCCTTCGCGCGGCGCGGCGTGCAGGCCACCCGGGCGATCCGCAAAGGCGAACGGCTCCGCGAAGGTGAGAACATCGACATCCTGCGACCCGGCAAGCAGAGCCTCGGCGTTCATCCGCGTTACATCGAGCAGATCGAAGGGCGAGCGGCGACGCGCGATATCGCGGCCGGCCAGGGGTTGCAGCTCGGCGATTGGGCCTGACCGGCGGATGGCTTCGCGCGGCCTGTTTCTCGATCTCGACGGCACGCTTGCCGATAGCTTGCCGGCGATGGAAGCGGCGTATCGCGCGCTATTGCGCCGCTTCGGCCGCGAAGGCAGCGCCGCCGAGTTCAAGAGCCTCAACGGCCCGCCGGCCACGGTGATCGTCGAGCGGATCGCCAAAGCCCACGCACTCCCAACGCCGACCGAGGAGCTGCTGGCGATCTACCGCGATCTCGTGGCAGAGGCGCATGCCGCGGCACCGCCGGCCGCCGGTGCGCGCGAGGTTCTTGAGCGCGCCCGCAAGCAGGACTGGACCGTCGCACTCGTCACCTCGGCGGCATACGCCGATGCTCGACAATGGCTGGCCCGCGTCGGCTTGGCGGCGTACGTGCAGGTCGTCGTGGGCGGCGACGAGGTCCGGCATGGCAAGCCCGATCCCGAACCTTATCGCGTCGCGCTCCAGCGAACCGGCTGCAACGCCCAAGAGTCACTCGCCGTCGAAGACAGCGTGCAGGGAGCAAAGGCCGCGATGGCGGCAGGATTACCGACGTGGCTGATCGGCGCCGAGCGGGGCCGGGAAAGCGCACCGCTGCCGCTGCTCCGCGGCCGTCTCGCCGATTTCCACGCGCTGTTGGCGCTGCTTTGAACGGCTAAACGTAGAATTTCCGCGCGATGCGGCGGATCGCGGGCGCGAGGCCGCCGATTTTCGCCGGCGCGATGCCGCAGGTGAACTCCTCGGCGTGCGGAATGTCGATCGCGCCGAAAACCAGCTGCATCAACAGGCGGTAGTCCCGGCGCACGGTCGTGCCCTTGTGAAATCCGGCGGTGTCCTCGGCGAGAATTGTTCCCGCTGGCGCGGCAAAGACGATCTCGTTTTCTTCGCCGTAATGCGACAACAGGTCGCCGCGCTCGTATCGGCGCGACAGATGGAAACGGTCCGGCTTGATATGCGCGTGGCTGCCCTGGATGTAGGTATGGGCGCCGGTGTCCGCGTCGACGTCGCTGATGTAGATGAAGATTTTCAGAAAGCGCGGCCCGTCGTTGTCATAGTGGTAGATGTGCGCGTCGTATTTACCGTCATAGGCCGGGTCGAGCCAGAGCGTGATGCTGGCCAGGGCCGGACGGCAGCCGAGATACTCCTGCGCGATGCGATGGAGCGCGCCGTCGGCGACCAGGCGTTGCACCGCCGGCACGCGAATGAATTCGGAGATCGGCCAGACATAGCGAGGGCGGTCACGCGGCACCTGGGATGCGGTTATGGTAACGGGCCTTGCCGGGTCGTCCGCGTATGCCGGGGTCGTAAAAGCAAAGCGCCTGATCTCGTCGAGGTCGGCCGCCGCGAGCCGCCAGGGCAATATGTCCCATCCGCGACGCTTGAGCGAAGCGACGGTCGCGACGATCGCACTTCCGTCGGTTAGGCGAGACGGCGGCAAAGCCGATTTCGGTTTGAAGGCGGCCGCCAGACGGCACAGCGCCGCGTCAATGCGGCCGTGTGCGCGCTCGTGGAGGATTTGCGCGATCCGAAACAGAAAGAGCGAAAAACTGCCATCCTTCGCCGGCTCGGCGACGAGATACCGCAAGCTCTTGGTTATGCCGCCCATGGGAGTCCCTAAGACGCCATCCAGAAGAGCGGCAGCCCGCGGTGATAGAGTCGCAGCGGCAGGTGTTGCGCCGGCGCGCGGCATTTCGCTTTTGAGTCCGCGCTGACGCCGTACGTCAGCGCCGCATGGCCGTGGTAGCTGTAGCTGAAGGCGTCGCTCTCCATTGTTGCGATCCGGTCAAGCCGCAGCGCCGCCGTCAGATAATGCGCCATCTTTTCCCGGTCGCGATTGGGCTCGACCGTAATCGGCGCGTCGGTTTTCCGGCCGATCAGATATTGACAGTAGTTGCTGTAATACTGGAACAGGTCATCGCGCGCGACCACGGTTTGGAAACCGCATTGTTTCATCAGCATCTGCGCCGAACGCCGACTCAGGCTCGAGAGATGCTCGAGCGCATAGATGTTGTTGAAGATTCCCTCTTTATAGAGTTCGGGAATCGCCATATAGAAGATTGCGCCGGGCGCCGTGATTTCCCGCAGGATTTGCAGTTCCGCGCGCGGGTCATAGATGTGCTCGACAACGTGATAGCTGAACACGAGGTCGAAGGGCGCCGCGCGCCGGAGTTTGGCCTGCACCGCCGGACTGTCGAGGCTTCCGAAGTAGACGTTCTTGGTGACGTGGTCCCGGAGATATTCAGCCCGCCGCGTCGTCGTCTCGGTGCAGTGGACCTCATGTCCTTCACGGACGAACGGAAAGCTTTTTTCGCCGTAGCCCGCACCGATATCGAGCACCTTGAGCTTGCGCGCGCCGATATAGGGCAGCAGGCGCCGGTAATAACGGCGGGTCGGCGTGCGCGCCGCCAGCTTGCCGGCGGTCGAGCCCGAGCTGTCCCAGTTTGAGGCGTACCACTGGGCAATCCAATCCTTCCTGGGCATTACCGAATACTGTTGGCTGTCGCACGACGCACACCACGACGATTCGATGAAATCGTCGGCGTCATCGGCATTGATGATTTGGACGATCGGCAGCAGCGGTTGATCGCAGATCCAGCAGCGGTTGGTCCGAAACTTGTCGCGCACTCGGGTGACCAAGGCGCGGCGTTTCTCATCCGGCTGGTCGAACTCGCGGCGTGCGTTGGCATCCGGGAGAAGATTGAATTCGATCGATTCCGTGCGGTCGCGCGGCGGCAAGGCGATCTTGGCGGTCTCGGGCTTCAGGCGCGGCCGCTCGAGAGACAGCGCCGGATTCAGCCTCTCGCGCACGAGATGGAGCGCGTATTGTGAAAAGACCTTGATGCGCTTCAGCGGCTTGCCGCCGAATACCATGCGCAGCAACAGCGCGAGCCGCTTGGCGGGCCGTGTCGGGGCGCTGGCAAAATTCATCGCGAAAACCTTGGCATCGGCATCACAACCGCCAGCGGGTCACGCCCGCCGGCAGATGTTTTTTGCGCCACATGCCCTTGATGTCCGCGACGAATCCGGACGGCTTGATCAGTCGCGCGAACACCGCAGGCTCGAAGCAGGTATAGAGAAGGTGCGGCACGGCGCCGACGAGACAGTCATAGCCGGCGAGGTCGTCAAGACGAGGCGCCAATGTAATGCCGTAAAGTTCCTTCGCCTCGCGCGCGTCGGCGAGCGGATCGTGAACGTCGACCGCGACGCCGCGCTGCTGTAGGCCCGCCACCAGATCGGCCACCTTCGAATTTCGCAAGTCCGGCACGTTCTCCTTGAACGTAAGACCGAGAACCAACGCGCGCGACTTGCCGTGTGACGCGGCCTTGAGACGATCGGCGATCCCGGCGGCGATGAAATCCGCCATGGTGTCGTTGATGCGCCGGCCGGCAAGAATCACCTCGGGGTGCAGGCCCAGATCGGTCGCGCATTGCGCGAGATAGAAGGGGTCGACGCCGATGCAATGGCCGCCGACCAAGCCCGGCTTGAAATCGAGGAAGTTCCACTTGGTGGCCGCAGCGTCAAGCA
>Ga0126371_10005866_pt1 | contig 10910 bp, 10 predicted proteins | sample PanSoiMetaPlot_4_FD_110145 | JGI IMG/M metagenome (GOLD analysis project Ga0126371, IMG submission 110145) | Tropical forest soil microbial communities from Panama - MetaG Plot_4 | ecosystem: Environmental > Terrestrial > Soil > Tropical forest > Bulk soil | place: Panama | collected 2016-02-17
AGCGGAATCTCAATCGCCACCGAGGGCCGGTTGTTGTCCGGTGCTAGTCGTACGGCCATGTCTTTTACCGCCGCACATCATTTCACGGAACCTCGAAAAACGCACGATTTTCCGCCCAGCCATTTAAGCGCGCCGTTATTTCGGATACGGGCTTCCCGAAAGTATCGCGAATGCGCGATAGATTTGTTCGGCGAGCATGACCCGTGCCAGTTCATGGGAATAGGTCATCGCACTGAGGGATAGCCTCTGTTTTACCCGCTCGCGCAAATGGTCTGGGAATCCGAGCGCATCGCCGCAGACGAAAAACAATTCTCGGGTCCCGCGGTCCCGCAATTCTCCCAGCCACTTGGCAAAAGCTTCCGAGTCGTGCTGTTTTCCACCCGCGTCCAGCAACACCGAAGCCGCGGCCCGGTTAACATCCAGGCGTTTCAATGCGGCCCCTGCGTCGCGCACCTCCGCCACGTCAATCGGACAGCTTCGCGAAATCCGCTTCACATAATCCTGCAACACCTCGGCCATTTCCGGGTGTCGTGTTTTCCCTAGCATCAGCAGGCAGATCTTCATGCCTTGAGTCTACCCTTCTCTGGAGGCCGTGCGGCTCTCAGCCGAGAGTTTTTGTTTGAGAAATTCGCGAAACTCCCCGTATCATGGCCCTGCGACGTTTACCCCCTTCACGACCATGGCAGACACTCAAATCCCTTCTCAGGCATTTTACGCGGCGGAACTTCGCAGTGAACGTGTCCGCATCTTTGGAGTGCTCGGCTTTCTCGTTGTTGTTGCCGTTGTGCTCACGGTCCGCGTCTTTCTGCTACACACGACGGTGCTCAGCAGTCACGTTGGCTGGAATCTGGGGCTGGCCGCCGCCCTGGGCCTTTACGAATACATAATGCTGCGATTGGTGAACCACGCACTGGCCAGTGAGCAGTTCTTTCCGCGCACCCTGTGGGTCACTAGCACGATCCTGGAAACGGCGGTGCCCGCGATCGGCGTAGCCTGGCTCACAACGACTAGTTTCGACGCCGCTTATCGGCCTCTGGCAAGTCCCTCCACGCTGTTGTTCTTCGTTTTCATCATTCTTTCGATCTTGCGTCTCGACCCGTGGATTTGCCGCCTGGCGGGTGTTACGGCCGCCGCCAGCTACCTCGCAGCTTCGGTCTATCTCGGGTGGGTTCCACCCACGCCCGGCCAACCGGCACCGGTCACACAGACCGACGTTAGTCTCTATGCCGTCATTTTGCTCGTCAGCGGCTTCATCGCCGGCGGGGTGGCTGGCGAGATTCGTAAGCACGTGGAAGTGGCATTGCGCGAAGCGGAAACCCGACGCCAACTTGATCGTGTCCAGCATGATTTGCAAACGGCTCGCGAAATACAGCAGGCGCTGCTCCCGCAAACGCCCCCCAACATTCCCGGCTTCGCGATCGCCGGCTGGAACAAGCCTGCCGATGATACGGGTGGCGACTTTTACGATTGGGATTCCATGATTGACGGGCGCCTCATTGTCGTCCTAGGTGATGTCACAGGGCACGGTATTGGCCCGGCTCTTCTTGCCGCCGCCTGCCGGGCGTATGCGCGGGCCGCTTTCGGCGCGGGCCCGGATGTGCTGACCGCAGTAACGCAAATCAACACCAGCATTGCCCGTGACCTCGATCCCAGCCGCTTCGTGACTTTCGCAAGCGCTGCTTGCACCCCGGAAACGGGTGAACTCGAAGTGCTCTCGGCCGGACATGGCCCGATTCTTCTCTATTCGGCAACGCGAGATACCTTCCAGGAAATCGACTCACAAGGCGTGCCGCTGGGCGTGGTTCCGGAGTTTGTTTCTGGGCCGGCCTCGAAACTGCAGCTCAAGACGGGCGACATTTTCTTACTGATCACCGATGGCTTTGTGGAATTTGAAAATCCGAAACAGGAAGAGTTCGGCAGGAGAAGGCTGGAGGAAGCCCTCCGGGCCGCGCGGACGCAGTCTCCCGATCAGATCATTAAATCGCTTTACCAAGCTGTCCTAGCCTTTTCCAACGGGACGAAACAAATGGACGATCTCACCGCCGTGGTGATCAAGCGAGTCTAGACGGTCGAGGACTCGGGAAATTCTATCCGGCTTTCTCCGATAGCTCTTTTTGACTTCGAGCACCGGGTTCATCCGCCAGCACCAGCGACGGCGCCTGCCGCCACAACCGCTCCAGATCGTAAAATCGCCGTGCCTGCTCGCCGAAGACGTGCACAATGAATCCGCCGAAATCGAGCAACGCCCAATCCGCCGATCGGTGCCCTTCGCGATGTTCCGGCGTGCGCTTCATCTCGCGGTACAACACTTCCTCGATTTCCGAGCAGATCGCCTGCAGTTGCGGCGTGCTGTAGCCCGTGCAAATGACGAAGTACTCTGTGAAGGCTCCCAGCCCGCTTAAATCGAGCACGGTAATTGCGCCGGCCTTTTTCTCCTGCGCTGCTTCCACTGCCAACCGCACGCCCTTCGGCAAGGTTTTCAATTTCACCGGTACAACCCCTGTTTCAAGATGTACTCCTCCACTCGCGCTGAGACAAGCCCGTGAATCGATTGCCCGCGGTTCACCTTTCGCCGGATGTCGGTCGCGCTCGCCTCGCTTGAAACGTTTTCGAGCAAATAGACGGTGGTCTTATCGAGTTGCGCCACAATCGGCGAACCGTGCGCGATCTGTTCGTCTTCCTTCCCGCGTTTCGCATTGAGACGCCCGTGAAGATCCGGCGGTATCACCAGGCGCAGAGCCTCCAGCCGGATGCCCGGACGGTTGGCAATCACAAAATCGCACAAGCCCAGCAGTGTTTCATATTCCTTCCACATGGGAATATCCAGAAACGCATCGGCGCCGACCATGAAGAAAATCCGGTCGCCCTGGCCGTGGTATGCGTGGCGGAAATAACGCACCGTGTCGACAGAGTAGTGCAACTGCGTCCCGCTGAAATCCTCTCCGGCTTCCGCAAGAGACGGCACAAAGTGTGGATGCTCGGCGCACGCCAGCGCGACCATCGCGAAACGGTGCGGAAACGGAGCGAGGTGCTGCTTCAGTTTGTGAGGAGGACGGCTCGCCGGGATGAAGTGGATTTCATCGAAATTGAAACGCCGGTCCGCCGCCCTTGCGACCGCCAAATGCCCGGCATGAATGGGATCAAAGGAACCGCCAAACAGTGCAATGCGTCTTGGATGGTGTTTTGCAGCCGTACGGTGAGCTGAAGCTTGCGCAGTGGTCAATCCGCCTCCCGGATGTTCAAACTGATTCTCTCACGATTTTCCGCCACTGGCTGCTCCCGAGGAGTCTTCCTCCGCCTCATCATCATCCGCTATTCCCTGAACAGGCGAAACGTCCGTGTCTCTGCCCTCTATCCCTTCTCCTTCCTCGGCTTCCCTAACTTCGGCCTCGTCGTCTTCCAGCGCTTCTTTTGGAATCCTGTCCAGCGCATCTGCGATAGCACGCACAAGTTCCCGCAGTCCGTCACCGGCAGCTGCCGATATCGCATGGAACTCGAGCACGCGCTGTTTGCAGAATTGTCGGAGCTCTTCGAGCTTGGCCCGGTCGGTGGTGGCGTCTAGTTTCGTTGCCACCACGATCATGGGCTTTTCGAGCAGCTTCTCGCTGAACGCACCGAGCTCGCCCTCGATGATTTCGAATCCCTTTACGGGGTCTAGTTCGGCCGTGTCGCCAGTGTCAATCAGATGCACTAACAGGCGCGTGCGCTCTACGTGCCGCAGAAAGCGAATCCCTAATCCCGCCCCTTGGCTTGCGCCTTCGATCAACCCCGGTAAATCCGCCACTACAAAGGTGCGTCCAAGCTCCGTGCCGTGTCCGCCCGTTCCGCCGTCGGCGTTCACCACGCCGAGATTCGGCTCCAGCGTCGTGAAAGGATAATTCGCAATCTTCGGCCGTGCCGCACTGATCACCGAGATCAACGTGGACTTGCCGGCGTTTGGGAAACCAACCAGGCCGACATCGGCCAAAAGCTTGAGCTCCAGCCGCAGGTGCCGTTCCTCGCCGGGCTCGCCTTCTTCTTTCTCTCGTGGTGCCTGGTGCCACGGCTTCGCAAAATGCTGGTTTCCGCGCCCGCCGCGTCCGCCCTGCGCTACCAACAGGCGCTGCCCCGGAAGTTTCAAATCCGCCAACAGCTCCTCGCTCTCGGAATCGAATACCAGCGTTCCCAGAGGCACTTTCAAAACCGTATCCGTACCCGATTGCCCGGTGCAGTTCGAGCCCTCCCCGTGCCGCCCGCGATCTGCCTTGAATTCGCGGTTGTAGCGATAACGCAACAAGGTGTTGTCGTTGGGATTGGCTTCTAAGTAGACGCTGCCGCCTCTTCCGCCGTCGCCTCCCGACGGGCCGCCGCGAGGAACGTACTTTTCCCGGCGAAAGGCGACGCAGCCATTCCCCCCGTCCCCGGCTTTGACGTAAATTTTCGCTTCATCGACAAACATCGCTTGCTCTCTCTAGTCGTTGTGGTCTTTCTCTGCGGGCCTGCCTTCGTTTCCTGCATGCCGAAAAGAAAAAGCGGCCCCGACTCGCGCCGGGGCCGCCGCAATGCCTTGGAGGTTAGTTCGCGGCCTTTGCTTGTTCCGCCGGTGTCACGCTGATGAAGCGGCCCCGGTTGCCTTTGTCCTCGAACTTTACGTAACCGGTGACCAGGGCAAACAGTGTGTCATCCTTGCCCCTGGCCACGTTGTCGCCGGCCTGGTGCTTCGTGCCCCGCTGCCGCACCAGAATCGTTCCGGCGTTCACCAACTGCCCGCCAAACCGCTTGACGCCCAGCCTCTGTCCGTGTGAATCGCGACCGTTTGTAGACGAGCCGCCACCTTTCTTATGTGCCATGAATCAAATCCTCTCGCTGAATTACAGCTTGATTTCGCTGACCTCGACGGCGGTGTAGTTCTGCCGGTGGCCTCGCTGAATCTTGTACTGGTTGGTCTTCTTGTACTTCAAAACGGTAAGTTTCTTTGCGCGGCCCTGCTCCACGATCTTGCCCGTGACAGTAGCCTTGCCCGCATCGGTTCCGGCCAGCACTTTCTTGTCGTCGGTGTGTACTGCCAGCACCGTTCCAAACTTGACCTGCTCGCCCACATCACCCTTCACCCGCTCGATGCGGATGGTGTCTCCCGGCGCGACACGATATTGCTTTCCCCCGGTCTGTATGACGGCGTACATCTTTCCTCCAAAGGCCTAAGACAAACTATAATTATACTTGGCTCTTTGACTCACCGTCAACGCACAGTATTTCAGGCCATTTTGGCCAATACCCGCGCCCTTTCCCGCGCTTCCGCCCGCCCGGTCGTTCGACCTAGACTGCAAAGAGTTGCGAATCGATCGCCTTCCGAGGCACCCTCGACATGACTACCGCTCCAATCATTCCCATCCGGATCCCACGCTTAATGCTTGAAGGACGCTTCGTCCGTCTGGACCCGCTTGAACCTGCCCATTCGGCGGCCTTTTGGGAAGCCGCCAAAGACTCTCTCGAGGACCTCTTCCGCTGGATTCCCTACCGCATGCAGACGCTGGGCGATTTCGAGCAAGTGGTCGAAAAGGCGTTCGCGGAACAATCACGGGGGGAATCGGTCGTCTTTGCTACGGTTGAAAGCGGCTCCGGAAAGATCATCGGCAGCACGCGATTTATGAACATCGATCGTGCCAGTTCGCGCGTCGAAATCGGCTCCACTTGGATTGCGCCTCCCTGGCAACGCACCGCTGTCAATACCGAAGCCAAATACCTTATGCTGCGTCACGCGTTCGAAGCCTGGGGCTGCATTCGCGTGGAACTCAAAACCGACGCACTGAATGCGAAATCGCGCAACGCCATCCTGCGCCTCGGCGCAAAGGAAGAAGGAATCCTTCGCAAACACCTGGTCACCTGGACCGGCCGCGTCCGCGACACGGTCTATTTCAGCATCCTCGACGCCGAATGGCCGCAAGTAAAGCATCACCTGAAAGAAAGGCTTTCTGGCGGCCGGGAGTAATCGCCGGCGGTCGTTCAGAAGACCGGCGAATCGTCGCCGAGCATTGCCTTGCGCACCACGGCGATCGGAGGTTCTCCCTGGTTCATGAATTCGTCGTGGAATTTGCCCAGGGAAAACGAACTGCCCATCTTCTTGCGATAGTCCTCACGCAGCCGCAAAATCTGCAACTTGCCCAGTGTGTAGTAGAGGTAGGCAGCTCCTAGAAATCAAAACGGTATCCGAGGATCATCTTGGCTAGAAGGTGGTCGGTGGATTTCGTTACGCCGACGCCCACGCCAAAGTTAAACTCCCATTTTTCCGACAGGTTCAAGTCGATTGCAGGAATAATCTGCTGTTGCTGCTGCGACACGGGGTCGAACCCGGTTACCGGGCCGAGCGATCCGTAATACTCAACGCCGCCCGCGATCTTCTTGGTAATGTCGTAGCTGACTTTGAAATTCGGCGAAAACACGAACCCCTGATTTTCGCTCGGCCCATGAAAAGATCTATCGAATGTCGGATTGAACGAAAGGTACCAGCGACCCAACTGCTTGTCCACGATCGGGCGCAACTCGTAGGTCCAGGTGTCCGGCGAAAACTGACTGCGCTGGTAGCCAAACTCCTGCGAAATGCTCACCCCCAACGGCCAGTTCCACTTCTTGGGAACGCGCACGCGCGGCCTGATGTGGCTGCCGACATAATCCCAACCGAAACCGTTCTGCAGCGCCGTGAAGAAATAAAATCCCGTCTCGAACCAGTCCGTGAACCCATGGGTAATCTCCAAAGTTTCATGCCACTGGTGATTCGTAGGGCGCATGCCGTCCTGTTCCGTTTTTGACCCCTGGAACGTGAAATTGCTGTGCAGTTCCACCATGGTGTGACCCGGACCGACAGTGTCGGCACCATACACCTGAATTTCGTAGTTATCCTGCGCCCGGGTTGAGGCTCCATCTGCAATGCCCAACCCAAGCAGGCAGGCCAAGAGCCATATACGGCTTCGACTCATTCTTCTCCCCTGCTTATGATACGCATTCTGGTTTCCTGCGAATGGATTTCGCTGTTGCCTGCAGGGCTTTGGGGTACAGAGGAACTACTGGCTGCCATCTGGACCGCTGGTTTCAAGCGTGGGGATGCGCCTTATCGTAAATATCCATCAATTGCCGCATTGAGGCGTGGGTGTACTTTTGTGTAGTGGACAGCGACTGGTGCCCCAGTAACTCCTGGATCGCGCGCAAGTCCGCGCCGTCGGCCAGCAAGTGGGTAGCAAACGCATGACGCAGCGAGTGCGGATGCAAATCCCAGTTTACGTTCACCAACCGCACGTATTTCTTCACAATACGCCCCACGCTGCGTTGTGTCAGCCGTCGGCCCCGATAGTTCAGAAAAATCGCATCGGCCGTTCCCTTGTAGCCGGATCGCTCACCCTCGTCTAACAGTGAATGGCGCACCGGCCAATACGCCGCGAGGGCCTGCGCCGCCTTTTGCCCATAAGGCACGATGCGTTCCTTGTTGCCCTTGCCGCGCACCCGCAGCATTTGGTTGTTCCGGTCCATGTCCATCAGATTTAAGCCGGTCAGCTCGCTCACACGCAATCCGGCGGCATAGAGCAATTCCAGAATGGCGCGGTCGCGCGCCAGCAAGAGACCATCCGCGTCAATCCGGAGACTGGCGCGCGAGAGTGAAGCTTGCACCGCTGACCGGCCTTTTTTCCTGCCCCGCATCTCGTTCTCGCCGCTTCCAGCCAGCTGGTTCAGAAATCCGTTCATCTCCTCGGCCGAAAGTACCGAGGGAATCCGCTTTGGCAGCTTCGGCGTGGCCACCAGCCGGGCCGGATTTTCGCTCAATTTTCCCACACGGACACAGTACTTGAAAAACGAACGAAGCGCGGCCAGCTTCCGCGCGATGGAACTTTTCTCGAGCCCTATTTCGTGCAGATGGCTTACATACTCACGGATCATGTGGTGCGTAATCTTTGTGAGTGCGGGGGTCTCTGCTTCCGGGGGCGTAAGATAAGCGACAAACTGGCCGAGGTCGTTCCCGTAGTTGAGCAGCGTATGCGGCGACGAGTTGCGCACCGAGCGCATGTAGTCTAGATATTTTTCAACCGTCGGTTTCATTGCGTCCCGGGATTTCATCCCATGATAGGTACACGCCGCGCGCAGATGCTTTTCCGGCGGGGATGTTTCTTAAGAAACCCGGCGTCGGTCTTGCCGTTCAGGCCTTCACGCCAACCGGTGTTGCCTCTTCCACGTTAGCTCCCGCCGGTTTTTCCAGAGGCTTCTCTTCCGGTGCCAGCTTCTCCCAGTCGCAGCCTTCTTTAATGCACGCGCGCACCATGCCGATCTTGGTTTTCTTCTCCACCACGAAAGGCGCGCCGCACTTGGGGCATGGCTCCGCAACGGGCATGAACGGCGTCGTGAAATCGCAATCCGGATAGCGCGAGCAGCCGTAGAACACGCGGAACCTGCCGCGCCCGCCTTTGCCCATGCTGCCGCGCTTCACAAACTCGCCTTCGTGGCACTTCGGGCATTTGATACCCATAGTGATCGGCCGCGTGTACTTGCATTTCGGGTATCCCGAACAGCCGATGAACTCGCCGAAGCGGCCATGCTTCTTGACCAATCCCTGCCCATCGAGCGGGCACTTCTCGTCGAGCGGTTCATCCGGCTGATGCGCGATACGGGTTCCCGCCACCAGGCGCCGCGTCGTCTTGCAGTCCGGATATCCGGTGCACGCCAAGAACGCCCCGAAACGGCCGCGCTTCAGCGCCATTTCCTTGCCGCAGTTCTCGCAATACTCGACCTTGTTCTCGGCATCTTCCGGAATCTCTTCCGAAAGGTCCTGGATGAAATCGCAATCCGGATAGCGCGAGCATCCAAGGAAAAATCCGTGACGGCTGATGCGCTCGAGCAGTTCGCCCTCGCCGCACTTTTCGCACTTTTTCCCGGTCGGGATGCCGGCTTTGTAGGAAATCATCTCATCGCCGGCCTTGTCCAGGTCCACGATGAACTTCTCCCAGAACTCCTTCACCGATTCGCGCCAAGGCAGCTTGCCTTCTTCGATTTCGTCCAATTCTTCTTCAAGCCGCGCAGTAAACCTCGCGTCGAAAACATCTTCGAAGCTCTTGATGAGCAGCCCGCAAACGCGTTCGCCGAGCATCGTTGGCGTAAACCGGCCCTGATCCTTCTTCACGTATTCGCGCTCGACAATCGTGGAAATGATCGAGGCATAGGTCGAAGGCCGCCCAATGCCATCTTCTTCCAGTTCTTTCACCAGCGTCGCTTCGGTATACCGCGGAGGCGGCTCGGTAAAGTGTTGTTCGGGCCTGACCGAGTCGAGCTTTAGCAGCTGCCCTTCGGTCACCCGCGGCAGCGCTTTGCCCTCGCCCTCATCATCCTTTTCGTCATCTTCGCGATCTGCACCTGCCACCGGAATCTGATAGACCTTCAGGTAACCGTCGAATTTCAAAATCGATCCGGTGGCCCGGAAGGTATAGTCTCCGGCGCTGATATCAATCGTCGTTTGGTCATAGATCGCCGGAAGCATTTGTGAAGCCACAAACCGCTGCCAGATTAGCTGGTACAGCTTGAAGACATCGTCTTCCAAATATTTGCGCACGTCTTCCGGAGCCCGCGAAACGTCGGTTGGACGGATCGCTTCGTGGGCACCCTGTGCGTCTTTCTTGGATTTGTAGAAATTCGGCTTTTCCGGCAAATACGCGCTGCCAAACCGCTCCGGAATCAGTTCCCGCACTTGCTCCAGCGCATCGTTCGACACCTGCACCGAATCGGTTCGCATGTAGGTGATCAGCGCCACTGAACCTTCGTCGCCCAACTCCACACCTTCATACAAACGCTGCGCCAGGGCCATGGTGCGCTTCGCCGTGTATCGCAGCCGGTTGTACGCTGCCTGCTGCAGCTTCGACGTCGTAAAAGGCGGGGGTGGGTTGCGGCGCTTTTCCTTCAGCGCCACGCTGGCCACCTGCCATTTGGCCTTGCCGACTGCCGCGACAATCGCTTCCGCCGTTTCCTGATTCTTGACCTCGACGTCCTCGCCCTTTTTCTTCGTCAGGCGCGCCTCGAAATTCGGCGGCTCGCCCGCATCGAGCATGGCGTGAATTGTCCAGTATTCCTGCGGCACAAACGCGCGGATCTGCTGCTCGCGCTCCACGATCAGCCGTAGCGCAACAGTTTGTACGCGTCCCGCGCTCAACCCGCGGCGCACTTTGTCCCAAAGTAGTGGCGAAATCTTGTAACCCACGATTCGGTCGAGCACGCGGCGCGCCTGCTGCGCGTCTACCAGTTGCGTGTCCACTTGGCGTGGCTTCTCAAAGGCCGCGCGAATCGCTTTCGGCGTGATTTCATTGAAGGTCACGCGGAAAATCTTCTTGGGGTCGATGGGTTCGATTTCAATCTTGTCTTTCACAGGGGCCTTTTTCCCAAACTTGCCTTTGGCGCCCTTCTTTCCGTTGGCCGCTGCTTCGGTTTCCTTGGGGTCTTTTTCGCCGTTCTTCTTTGCGCCCTTTGCGTTTTCCTCCTCGTCGGGGATCAAAAACTTGGCCGGCTTGGAAAGGACCATCTGAAGGTGTGCGGAGATGGCTTCCCCTTCGCGGTCCGGGTCGCCCGCCAGATACACGGCGTCGGCGGTGCTGGCGCTCTTTCGAAGGTCGTTAATGACCTTCCCCTTGCCGGGGATCACTTGCAGCGTGGGTTCGAAAATCTTGGGGTCGTCCAGGGATATCGGCTTTAGTGGCGGCCTCGGCGCCGCTGCCTTCCCGCCCTTCTTGCTCTTCTTCTTTTTCTTCTTGGCGTTGATTTCATCTTCATCGATGGGCAGGCGGATGCCGATCGTCTTGGTCGGCAAATCCATTACGTGGCCGACCGAAGCCTTTACCGTGTAATTCTTCCCGAGATATTTATTGATCGTCTTCGCTTTAGCCGGCGACTCGACGATTACCAATGAC
>Ga0126371_10005867_pt1 | contig 10909 bp, 9 predicted proteins | sample PanSoiMetaPlot_4_FD_110145 | JGI IMG/M metagenome (GOLD analysis project Ga0126371, IMG submission 110145) | Tropical forest soil microbial communities from Panama - MetaG Plot_4 | ecosystem: Environmental > Terrestrial > Soil > Tropical forest > Bulk soil | place: Panama | collected 2016-02-17
GAGCTCAAGGTCCACACCCAGATCGTCAGCCACAACAATCCGCACGAGAACCGCCCGCCGTTGCGCAAGTACGAGCAGGCGCGCGTGCTGGGCGGTGGCTCGTCGATCAACGGGCAGCTCGCCAATCGCGGTGCGCCGCACGACTACGATGCGTGGGAGCAGCGCGGCGCCAGCGGCTGGCGGTGGGAAACGGTGCTGCCCTACTTCAAGAAGATCGAGCGCGACATCGATTTCGATGGACCGCTGCATGGCGCGGACGGCCGCATTCCGGTGCGCCGGGTGTTCCCCGACAACTGGTCCGACTATGCGACGGCAGTGGCCGAGGCGTTCAGGCAGGCCGGCTATCGCTACATCCCGGATCAGAACGGCGAATTCGAGGACGGCTATTACCCGCTGACGATGTCCAATCTGTACGATCGGCGCGTGTCGGCGGCGGTCGGGTATCTCGGCCCGACGACAAGGCTGCGCGACAATCTGACAATTGTCACCGAGGCGCCGGTAAGCGAGCTGCTGTTCGACGGCACGCGCTGCGTCGGCATCCGCGCGATGGTGCGCGGGCAGAAGGTGGAATTCCGCGGCAATGAGGTGATCCTGTGCTGCGGTGCGATTCATTCGCCGGCGATGCTGCTGCGCGCCGGGATCGGCCCGGTAGGACATCTGCGCGAGCACGGCATCACGGTGCGCGCCGGCCGTGCCGGTGTCGGGCAGCGGCTGATGGACCATCCGTCGATCTCGGTTGCCTCCTATATCAAGCCGGGGTCGCGCAGGAATCCGTACAGCAAGCGATCGCTGCATCTCGGCATGCGCTTCTCGTCCGGGCTCGATGGCGCGCCGCCAGGCGACATGGCGCTGACGGTGTCGAACAAATCGGCATGGCACGCGATCGGCGATCGGATCGGCGTGATCACGCTGTGGGTCAACAAGACGTTCTCGGAAACCGGCCAGGTCCGGCTGGCGACCGCCGACTGGCGGCGTGAGCCGATGGTGGATTTCAATTTGCTGGCGGATCACCGCGATCTGCAACGCCTGGCGGGTGGCTTCCGTCGCATTGCAGCACTGCATGATCTGCCGCCGCTGCGAGCGGTGGTCTCCGACGCATTCCCCGCGAGCTTCACCGACAAGATCCGCCGCGTCGGCACCTACAATACGAAGAACCGCATCATCACCGCGATCGGTGCGGTGTTGATGGATGGCCCGGCGTTCCTGCGGCAATTGATCATCCGCGGCTTCATCATGGAGTCGGCTGACCTGGTGCACGCGCTGCACGACGATGAAACGCTGGAGCGCTATATCCGGCGCGCGGCCGTCGGGGTTTGGCACTGCTCCTGCTCCTGCCGCATGGGCGATGCGGCCGATCCGATGGCGGTGACGGACAACGAAGGGCGCGTGCACGGCGTGGACGGGCTGCGCGTGGTGGATGCCTCGATCTTCCCGGTCATCCCCTGTGCCAACACCAATTTCCCGACCATGATGGTCGCCGAGAAGATCGCCGATGACATGCTACGGGCGCAGCCGCCGGCGCAGTCGGCACGGGAGGCTGCCTTGGCTTGACAGGTGCCGGGGCTCGGCTCTGGATGTAACCGCTATCATAAACACGCTGAGGGGAGGTCAAAGGGATGTGGAAGCCCATTACCGTCGCCGCCGTACTCGCGGGCGCGCTGTCATGCAGCCAGCAGGCCGCCGCGCAGGATGCGGATGTCATGCACTGGTGGACCAGCGGCGGTGAATCGCGCGCCGTGGCGGTGTTCGCCAAGGAATACGACAAGCGCGGCGGCAAGTGGATCGACGATGCCTCCGTGGGTCCGCAGGCCGAGCATGCGGCTGCGCTGAACCGCATCGCCGGTGGCAACCCACCGACTGCGATGCAGTGGAACATCGGCGTCGCGGTGCGTCAGTTGGCCGAACAGGGCGTGCTGCGGCCGCTCGATGACCTTGCCAAGAAGGGCAACTGGGAGGCGAACCTGCCGCCGCTGCTGGTCAAGAACATGACCTATGACGGCCACGTCATCGCGGTGCCGGTGAACATCCACGGCGCCAATTGGATGTTCTATTCCACCAAGGTGTTCGACGCGCTGAAGATGCAGCCGCCGAAAACCTGGGACGAATTCCTCGCCGACGCACCGAAGATCCAGGCGGCCGGCTACATTCCGATCGCCTATGGCGCCAATGCGCAGCAGGTGGATTGGTTGTTTGAGGCTCTGCTTGCCGGCGTTGGCGGCAACGACCTGTACCGCAGCGTGTGGGTGAACCACGACGCCAAAGCGGCCGGCAGTGCCGCAATGGTGCATGTGTTCGATGTGATGGGGCAGCTCCGGCAATACGTGGACGCTGGCAGCCCCAACCGCAAATGGAATGACTCGCTCGCTCTGGTGGAGAACAACAAGGCCGCGCTGATGATCGTCGGGGACTGGGCGAAGGGTGACTTCGCCGCGGCCAACAAGAAGCTTGGTACCGACTACGGCTGTCAGATGGCGCCGGGCAATCAGGATGCCTATGTCATGACGGTCGATGTCTTCGTCTTCCCGAAGAACAACAAGCCGGATCAGAAGGCGGCGCAGGACAAGCTCGCCACGCTGATGATGGATCCGGCGGTGCAGACCGAGTTCAACGCGTTCAAGGGATCGATGCCGTCGCGGCTCGACGCCAACGTGGCGGACCTGGATGCCTGCGCGCAGCTTGGCAAGAAGGTGATGGCCGGTGGGGCGGCGAACCAGTTGCCGAATTTTGCGCTGGCCTTCAGCCCCGATACGCAGGGGCAGATCGAGGACCTGCTGGGCAACTACTGGAGCAACAAGTCGATGTCGCCGGCGGATGCGGCGAAGCAGCTCGCCACCATCATCGGCAACGCCGGACACTGAGCGCGTGTCGGCGCGGCTGCAGCCAGACATCGATGCGGCCGCGCCTGGGATGACGATGGCGACGGTGGCGAGCCAGGCGGTGGGACGTGCCTACCGTCCGCGCAGCCTCGCCGCGAAGATCGCGCTGACACCGACAATCCTGGTGATGCTGGGGTGCTACTACGCCAGCATCACCTGGACGGTTTACATCTCGATGACCCGCTCGTTCCTGCTGCCGGTGTATCACTTCGCGGGCGCGACGCAGTATCATCGGCTGTTCGCGACGCCGCGCTGGCAGGTTGCCTATACCAACATGTTCCTGTTCGGTGCGCTGGACATTCTGGGAACGCTTGCGGTCGGCGTGCTGCTCGCGGTGCTGCTGGATCGCTCGGTACGCTTCGAGGGCATCTTCCGCACCATCCTGCTGTATCCGCTGTCGATCTCCTTCATCGTCACCGGCCTTACCTGGCAATGGATTCTCAGCCCGACGATAGGTGTGCAGCAGCTCGTGCGCAGCTTCGGCTGGAGCGACTTTGTATTCGACTGGATCACGCAACCTGACACGGCGATCTACACGCTGGTGTTCGCCGGCATCTGGCATCAGTCCGGCCTGATCATGGCGATCATGCTGGCGGGCCTGCGCGGTGTGGACCGCGAAATCTGGCGCGCGGCACGCATTGAGGGCATCCCGGTCTGGCGAACCTACATCAGCATCGTGTTGCCGATCCTGCGGCCGCTGATGGTCACCTGCGTGGTGCTGATCGCCATCGCGGTGGTGAAGAGCTATGAGCTCGTGGTGGCTATGACCAACGGCGGCCCCGGCTTCTCCTCCGACCTGCCGGGCAAATTCGTTGTCGATTTCGAGTTCGAGCGCGCCAACATCGGCCAGGCATCTGCGGCGGCGACCGTGATGCTGGGATCGGTGCTCGCTATCGTCGTGCCGTATCTCTACTTCGAGCTGGCGCGGAAGAACCGATGACGACAGCCAGTCGTCAGGCGCGGATCGGCCGCATCGGGCTCTATGCCCTGCTGGTGTGGGTCTGCCTGTTCTTCTCGATACCGCTGCTTGTTGTGATCTCGACGTCGCTGAAGACATCGGATGAGGTGCGCACGTTCTCGATCTTCACCCTGCCGGCGGCGCCGAGCATCGCAGCCTGGATCAAGGCGTGGGCGTCCGCCTGCACCGGGCTCAACTGTGGTGGCGTGCGCGTCGGGTTCTGGAATTCTGTGCGCATCCTGATCCCGAGCGTCATCATATCCGTGACGGCCGGCTCGGTGACTGGCTATGCGCTGTCGCACTGGCGCATCCGTGGCGCCAACGTGATCATGCTGCTGCTGCTGCTGTGTGCCTTCATTCCCTACCAGGTGATCCTGTATCCGCTGGTAAAGACGTTCAGCACCATCGGGATCTACAGCTCGCTGCCCTGCATCATCGCCGTGCACGTGATATTCGGCCTGCCGGTGATGTCGCTGTTGTTCCGCAACTTCTATGCCGGCCTGCCGGAGGAGCTGGTGAAGGCGGCGCGGATCGACGGTGCCGGGTTCTGGCGCATTTTCGTCTCCGTGATGTTACCAATGTCGGTCAACATCCTTATCGTCGCGACGATTTTGCAGACCACAGGCATCTGGAACGACTACCTGCTGGGCCTGATCTTCGCGGGCCGTGACAACATGCCGATGACGGTGCAGCTCAACGCGATCGCGACGACGTCCACGGGGATCATCGAATACAACGTCAACACAGCGGCGGCATTGCTGACCGCGCTGCCGCCCTTGCTGGTTTATTTCGTGTCGGGACGCTACTTCGTGCGCGGGATCACCGCTGGCGCGGTGAAGGGCTGACGATGTCCGCGGTTTCCGTTGTTGGTCTCAGCAAGTCGTTCGGCACCCTTCAGGTGCTCCGGGACATTCATCTGTCGATCGACGCCGGCGACTTCACCGTGCTGCTCGGCCCGTCTGGCTGCGGCAAGACCACGCTGCTGAACGCGATCGCCGGGCTGGAAGACACCAACGCCGGCGTCATTGAGATTGACGGCGCGGATGTGACGCATCGCGAGCCAAGCAAGCGTGGCATCGCGATGGTGTTCCAGTCCTACGCGCTCTATCCAACGATGAATGTGCGGAAGAATCTGTCGTTCGGATTGCGCGTGCGCTCGGTGCCACGGCAGGAGGTGACGCGCCGCGTGGATTGGGCGGCGCGCCTGTTGCAGATCGATGAGCTGCTCGAGCGCAAACCGTCGCAGTTGTCTGGCGGACAGCGCCAGCGTGTCGCCATCGGCCGGGCGCTGGTACAGCAGGCCAAGGTGTTCCTGTTCGACGAACCACTGTCGAATCTCGATGCCAAGCTGCGCACTGAGATGCGGGTCGAGCTCAAGCGTCTGCACAAGGAACTTGGCGCGACGATTGTCTATGTGACCCATGACCAGATCGAGGCGATGACCCTGGCGACGCGCATCGCGGTCATGCGCGCGGGCCGGATCGAGCAGTATGCCGCACCGGATGATCTGTATGAGACGCCGCAAACGCTGTTCGTAGCGGCGTTCGTGGGCTCGCCGGCGATGAATTTCATGCCGGGCCGGCTGGACTCGGGCGCGGTGCACGTGGGCCGGGCACGGCTGCCGCTGAATGGCTATCGGTTCCGTTCGTCACCCGTCACCGGGCAGGAGGTGGTGGTGGGCATCCGGCCGGAGCATGTGGTGCTCGCACGCGGCGAGCCACCGGAACAGACGATAGTGGCGAACGCGCTGTTCATGGAGCCGATGGGTGCCGATACACTGGGCTGGTTCCAGTTCGGCGAGCACCGCTTGTCCGCGCGCCTGATACCGCAGGTGGCACGCGGACTTTCCGGCGAGGTCAGGCTGTCACTGCTGTCGGACCACGTGTCCTTGTTCGATCCGGCGAGTGAAGTCAGGCTTTAGCGTGGGCTATTTGGGGGCGCTGGCGACGATGGCGGCGAATTTCCTTGTCGCCTCCGCCGCCGACATAGCGGGATTGGCCCAATACTGCGCGAGCAGATCGGTGTACTGGCCGTAGCTGTCCGGCGTGAACACCAGGTAGAAGTGCGGCAGTTGATGCGATGGCCCAAGCGCCATCACCTGCTGACCTTTCTGCGCGCAACGGTCCAGCTCCGCAATGTTGGCATCCAGCCTGGACGGGATCGAGCCCTTGTAGCGGGTGAATTCCGTCTGCACCGCGGGGTCCATCATGAGCTCCGCCAGCTTGTGCTGGGCCGCGATCTGCTCGGGCTTGTCCGACTTTGGGAAGGCGAACGCGTCGATGGTCATGATGTAGGAGTCGGCGCTGCCTGGCGCGAGCTCGCAGCCATAGTCCTTGTCGAGCGTCAGGTTGGCCGCCGCGAAGTCGCCCTTGGCCCAATCGCCGACGATCATGAGCGCTGCCTTGTTGGTCTCAACCAGCACAAGGGTGTCATTCCATTTGCGGTTGGGGCTGCCCGCATCGACGTACTGGCGCAGCTTTCCCATGGTTTCGAACACTGCCTCCACGCGGGCGCTGCCGGCCGCCTTCGGATCGTGATCGACAGCCACCGCGCGATAGGTGTCACTGCCGGCGACACCCGCGAGCAGCGCCATGAACAGCCAGTTCTCCTGTTGCGCATTGGCGCCGAAGGCGAATGGAATATAGCCGGCGGCCTGAATCTTCGGCGCCTGGGCAAAGAACTCGTCCCAGGTCTTCGGCGGCTGCAAACCAAGGTCGTGGAAGATCCTGGTGCTGTAGAACATCCAGTTCGCGCCATGGATATCGACCGGGGCATTGAACACGTGGCCATCGACGGTGACGTTTTGTAGCAGGAACGGCGGCAGTGTCTTTTGCCAGTGGCCCGCCTCGGCGAGCCAGTCGAGATTGGCGAGCAGTCCCTGCTGGGCGAGCTCGCGCGTCGGCGACCCGGTCTGCCATTGCATCGCGGTCGGCGGGTTGCCGCCTGCGATCCTGTTCAGCGCCAGCGCGGTCTCCGCCTGAGGACCGACCGCCGGATCGTCGATCCATTTGCCGCCGCGCTTTTCGTACTCGTGCGCGAACACGGCGACAGCGCGGGATTCGCCGCCACTGGTCCAGAAATGGATCACGTCGGCCGGCTGCGCGCTGGCCTGCGACGCGAGGCAAACGAGCGCGACGATGGCCGCAGCCAAACGGTGCTGGATCATATGGCTTCCTCCCGCGTAAGCGTTTACAGCGGAACGGGGCGGCTGCCAACCGGTGTAGCGCCCACGCTGGACATGATGGCTGTAATCGCTTACTAGCGCGGCATGGTTGCCCTGAAATCCGGCGCGATCGATTGCGACGTGCATCTGGCGGTGCCGACCACTCGTGCCATCGTGCCGTATCTGGACGACTATTGGCGTGAGCACCTGATCCGGCGCGGCATCGACGGCGACAATCTGGAGCTGAGCGCCTATCCGCCAAACGCGCCGCTGAACTGCCGCCCGGACTGGCGTCCATCGAAGGGTCTGCCTGCGTCGCAGTTCGAGCAGTTGCGCGACCACGTGCTGGAGCCGTTTCAGCCGCGTTTCGTCATTTGCAACGTGCTGCACGGCTCGCAGATCATGTTCAGTGAGGATCTGTCCGCCGCGCTGTGCCGCGCGATCAACAACTGGATCGCGGCGGAATGGCTCGACCGCGATCCGCGGCTGCGCGCGTCCATCGTCGTGCCGGCGCACAGCCCTGACCTGGCTGTGGCGGAGATCGAGCGTCGCGCTGCCGACACACGCTTCGTGCAGGTACTGATGCTGGCGATGACGGAGCTGCCGCTGGGACGGCGGCAGCACTGGCCGATCTATGCCGCGGCCGAGCGGCATGACCTGCCGATCGGCATCCATGCCGGCAGCAGCTTCCGCCATCCGCCGAGTGCGCTCGGCTGGTCGTCGTACTACATCGAGGATTATGTGTCGCAGGCGCCAGGCTTCTCCGGCGTACTCAACAGCCTGGTGGCGGAAGGCGTGTTCAACAAATTTCCTCGTCTTAAGGTCGTGCTGATCGAATCCGGCATCACCTGGCTGCCCGGACATTTCTGGCGCATCAACAAGACCTGGCGCGGCGTGCGGTCCGAGACGCCGTGGATCGACCGGCCGCCAGCCGACATCATCCGCGAGCACGTGCGACTGACGCTGCAACCGTTCGACGATCCGCCGGAGCCAGGCCAGGTGCAGACCATCGTCGAGGAAATCGGCTGCGACGACATGCTGCTGTTCTCGACCGATTATCCGCACTGGCATTTCGACGGGCTCGACGCGATTCCTGCCGGACTGCCCGAGAGTTTGATTTCCAAGGTCCTGGTGGACAATGCGCTCGCCACATATCCGCGTCTGAACTGATCCGGAGATGCCGACATGAACATGACCGTGATGGACCGCAGACCCGAGGCGATCAACCAGAGCCATCTGGGCTTCATCGACTGCGACGTGCATCCCTTCTACAAGTCACCGGATGAGTTCGATGCGTTCCTGCCGCAACGCTGGCGCGAGCATCGGCGCACCATCGGTGGCCGCGTGCGGCAGGGTCTCGCCAAAGCGTCGAACTATCCGCGCATGTCGCCGGGCAATGGCCAGCGCGGCGATTCATGGCCGCCCGATGGCACGCATCCGGGCTCCGACCTGCCGTTCATGCAGCAGCAGTTGCTGGACCTGTTCAATGTCTCCTACGGGCTGCTGGCGCCGCTTGTCGGCGGCTCGGCCGGTGAGCGCAACGTCGAGTTCGGTGCGGCGCTGGCGACGGCCACCAATGAATGGCAGCTCGCACGCTGGAGCGATCCCGATCCGCGACTGAAGTCCGCGGTGATGGTGAACGTCGAGCATCAATCGGCGGCGATCGCGGAGATCGAGAAGCGCGCCGGGGATCGCCGCTTCGTGCAGGTGCAGATTCCGCCGCGCGGGCTCGAGCCGCTCGGACGCCGGCGCTACTGGCCGATCCTGGAAGCCTGCGCCGCCAATGGCTTTCCGGTGTCGCTGCATCTCGGTGGCGCGGGCGGGCATCCATCGACCGGCGGCGGTTGGCCATCGTTCTATCACGAGGAGCATCCCTCCTACGTGCAATCCATGCAGACGCTCGTCGTCAGCCTGGTGTGCGAGGGCGTGCTCGAGCACATTCCGAATCTTAAAATCGTCCTGGTCGAAGGCGGGTTCGCGTGGCTGCCCGCGCTGTGCTGGCGCCTGGACAAGGCGTGGAAGCGTTTGCACGCCGAGGTGCCGTTCCTGCGGCAGAAACCGTCGGAGTATGTGCGGCAGAGCATCTGGGTCACCACGCAGCCGATCGAGGAGCCGGAGCGCCCGCAGGATATGCTGTCGACGATCGAGTGGATCGGGGTCGATCGGGTGATGTTCTCCACCGACTATCCGCACTGGGACCAGGACGATCCGCGTTTCGCCTTCAAGGTTGCGCTGCCGGAGACGTGGAAGCGCAAGATCTTCCGCGACAATGCGCGCGCGCTGTACGGATTGGACTGATCGTGAGCCGCCATGTCGTCGCCACAGTGGACGAGATCGCAGCCGGCACCTGCAAGATCGTGACGGTGAAGGGGCGCGAGATCGGTGTGTTTCACGTCAACGGCGAATACTTCGCGCTGATCAACCGCTGTCCGCACCAGGGCGGTCAGCTATGCCGCGGCGAGCTGTTCAGCCGCCTGGAATCGCCGATGCCGGGAGAATACCGACTGACGCGCCAAGGGGAGATGCTGCGCTGCCCGTGGCATTGCTGGGAGTTCGACATCCGCACCGGCCAGTCCTGGTGCGATCCGGACAGCATCAATGCGCGCACATACGCGGTGACGGTGGAACCCGGTGCCGCGCTGGCACAAGGGCCATTCCAGGCGGAAACCGTTCCGGTCAGCATCGAGCAGGACTACGTTGTGATCACGGTATAGCCGTGAGGTGCGTGTGATCAGGGGCGATCACGCCGACATCGTAGCCCGCGCTCGCCGCCGGCCGCGCCGAGCGAGCGGCGCGCCCGTCAGGCTGGAAGACGTCGCGCGGCACGCGGGTGTTTCGACCGCCACGGTGTCGCGCGCGCTCAACACGCCAAACCTGGTATCGCCCGTGCTGCGCGACCGCATCGCGCAGGCCGCGCGCGATCTGAACTGGGTGCCCAATGGCGTCGCCAAGGCGCTCGCCTCGCTGCGCACGCGCACGATCGGCGTGATGATCCCGACGCTCAGCCATCAGAACTTCGCCACGCTGATCGAAGCGCTGCAGAAGGACCTGGGCGCGGCGCATTACACGCTGATTGTCTGCTGTGTCGATGTCGCGGATGAATTCAGGCTACAGCAGGCGCGCAAGCTGGTGGAGCAGGGTGTCGAGTGCCTGGTGCTGGTGGGCGAGACGCAGCCGGACGGGCTGTTCGAGCTGCTGCGATCGCAGAACGTGCCTTACGTCATCACCTATACCAGCGGCCGTGAGGCAGGCCACACCTGCATCGGCTTCGACAACTACGCAGCGTCCGCCACGCTGACCGAGCATCTGCTGGCGCTCGGCCATCGCAACTTCGGCATGATTGCCCACGCGGTCGAAGGCAATGACCGCATCCAGCAGCGCATCGCGGCGGTCGGCGATGTCCTGGCACGCGCCGGGCTTGCGATCCGGCCGCAGCATTTCGTCCGGGTGAACAGCCGGCATATCGCCAGCGGGCGCGAGGGGATGCGCCGGATTCTGGCCGATGAGGCGCTGCGCCCGACAGCACTGGTGTGCACCAACGATTATATCGCCACGGGCGCGATGATCGAGGCGAAGCAGCTCGGGCTGGTCATTCCGCGCGATCTCAGCATCGTGGGGTTCGATGACACGGACATGTCGGCGCATCTCGATCCGCCATTGACGGCAGTGAGTGTGCCAAGCCGGCAGATGGGCGAGGAGATCGCGAAGTACGTGATCAGCTATCTGGAGGATGGCGCGGCTGACTGTCCGCCCCCGCTCGAGGCGGAGCTGGTTATCCGGGGCAGCACACAGGCGCCACCACTTTAGCGACCGGCTGACGGCGCGATCAGGTCCGCTCGCCGGAGAGGTCGTACATGCAGGCCGAGCCGTCGATCTGCCCGGTCATGCGGGTGCCGTCGATGCGTCCGGTGA
>Ga0126371_10005868_pt1 | contig 10909 bp, 9 predicted proteins | sample PanSoiMetaPlot_4_FD_110145 | JGI IMG/M metagenome (GOLD analysis project Ga0126371, IMG submission 110145) | Tropical forest soil microbial communities from Panama - MetaG Plot_4 | ecosystem: Environmental > Terrestrial > Soil > Tropical forest > Bulk soil | place: Panama | collected 2016-02-17
GACGAACGTTTACATCAACAACACGGTGAACGTCACCAACGTGACCGTGAACAAGACGGTGATCAATCGCACGGTGAACGTGCAAAACATCAACAACAACTACACCAGCGTGCACAAAAATGTGACTTTTAATAATGTAGCGCGGAACCGCCCAGCGCCAACGCCGGGACGTCCGCAAATCAATAATCGCGTGATCAATCAGAACATCAACACGAACGATCCCCGGCTGAACCAGTTCCGCGGGCATCAGAACGCGCCAACGCCGGGACGCCCGCAGGAAAACACCCGCGTGCCGGAGCAGCCGCAGCCGTCACGGACAGAGCAGCCTCCGAGGCAGATCCCCGAGCAACAACCAAACCGGCAGCCACGGCCCGAAGCGCAACCGAGGCCGCAATTTCAGCCGCCTCCGAGGGAAGCGCGCCCGACTCCGTCGCAAGAGAATGGGCCGCATGCATTTGGACGCTCTGAAACGAACTTTAATCCGCGCGCAGCGCAAGAACGCGGAGCTCAAAGCCGTCAGCAGATGAGCCGCCCGGCCCCGCGCCCGGCAGCGCCACGCTCTGCTCCACCGCAGCGGCAATCGCGGCCGGCGCCTTCGCGTCCGCATCATCCGGGAGGTGAGCGATGAACGCATGCGAGTTTCTAAACAGAATGAATTCTTTCAGCCGTATGGCGTGGCTCTCCTGCTTTGCAGCTGCGGCTACAGTTATTTTCTGCGCGCCATCGCCTGCGCGGGCGCAATCGCCAGGCCAGGAGACTTTTTCTTCACCTGAGGATGCCATGCACGCGCTCGTTCAGGCCGTGAATTCAAAGGACCGCGCTGCGCTGGGGAAAATTTTCGGGCCGGAGTACAGGGATTTGCTCTCTGGCGACAGCGTGGAGGATGACAAGGATCTCGCGGATTTTGATGCTGGATTGCAGGAATCCTCGCAGCTCCAGAAGCAGAATGATACGAGTTTCACGGTGCTGGTCGGCCAAAGCAACTGGCCTTTTCCCGTGCCGATTGAAACGGAGAAAAATCCAAACGAATGGTTTTTCGATACGAAGGATGGCGTGAAGCAGATTCTCGACCGGCGCATCGGCGAAAACGAACTCTCGGCCATCACCACAGCTCGCGCGTATGTAGTGGCGCAGTGGCAATATTTTACGGACGATGATTGGGGCCACGACGGCGTGTGCGCGTACGCGCAGAAATTCGTGAGCACTCCGGGAACGCGCGATGGACTTTACTGGGAGAGTGCGGAAGGTGAGCCGCAAAGCCCGCTCGGTTCGCTGGTGGCAGCGGCGCGCAGCGAAGGTTATGGTCCGCAGAATCGCAGCGAGAGCGGCGAAGCATCATCAGCGAACGCGGCGACTGATTCAAACGGCGCGTCGAGCGCTTCGGGCCCGCGGCGTCCTTTTCACGGATACTATTTCAAGATTCTCACGCGTCAGGGAACAAACGCTCCCGGCGGAAAATACAATTACATCATCAACGGAAACATGATTGCGGGATTCGCGCTCGTGGCGTATCCGGACAAGTGGGGAAATTCCGGAGTTATGACCTTCATCGTGAATCAGCAAGGCCGCGTGTACGAAAAAAATCTCGGGCCGACCACGGATAAAATTGCAGTGTCGATGACGGAATATAATCCGGACACTTCATGGAAAATGGTGGACTCGCAATCCGGAGGGCCTGGGACGCCCGCGAGCATTCAGAAATAATCGCTGAGGGATTCGAAATTCTGCGAGGGAAACTCACGACCTGGGCCGCAAAATAGCTCATTATAAGGGCTATTTGCGCGGCTTTTTTCCACAGTTGTCCACAGCTTTCCACAGATATTTTGGGCGAATTGGCTTGACGCTGCGCGCGGGAACATTTATCTTGCGCGCCAGATTGAACCGGAAGCTTAGAAGACTTGACGGTTCGATTTAGAATCCGCGACCTCACGGTTTCGGATTTCTGAAGCGACCGGGAAGTTGAAAGACTTCCTGATTCAGCGTAGAACACGCGATAGCCTAACGGCGGTTGCGTAGCTACGCTGGACTGGGGGGCTCTGAGAATCAGGATGCTCCGCAGTTCTGCGATTGTCCGAAAGGCTTTTGCGGAGTTGCCGCACCGAGAAGCTTAGAGGCTTGAGAGTCTGTTCAGCGATTCGCGCGGGCTTTACGGCTTTCGCGAACACCTGTCAGAAACAAAGAGCTCGCAGGTAGTACGCATCAGTTTGGAAGACACATTAGCCGAAAGGCTGTTGGGTCGCCGGATTGACCCGGAAGCCTGTAAAAGTTACGGCTCGATTTTTGAGGGCGCAATGGCTTAACGGCTATTGCGCCCTCAACTTTTTTGGCGGATGAAAAAAAGATCTGTTGCCGCGAACCGCCGTGTGGTGGTTCCGTCGGAAATTTCGTCATTGCGCAATCGTATGCAACCAGCAATTGACGGCTGGTAAAAAGAGGCCTAAAGTAGCGCCGTTCCTCTCGGAGGTGCTTGTGCGCGTGATGTGCCGAAGCGCCTTAATTTTCCTGCTCATAATGTGTCTAGCGGAGCTTCCGGCGGAAGCAGCGGAGAGCCGTGCGCTGGGATTTGTGCAGAACGCGCAGTCGTCATTTGTGAATAACGTCCCGGCTGCCAATGGCACGAATTTAATCGCAGGGGATGCACTCTCAACCGAAAGCGATGGCTCAGCAGTGCTGCGATTGGGCGTCAACCGGATTTTCATTCCCAGCAAGAGCGGGATCGCGCTCAAGGTGGGGAATCAAAGCATCATTGCGACGGTCACGCACGGATCCGCGGAGTTCAATTCGCCAGAGGGCTCCGGCATCGCGCTTAGCGTGGATGACGTAATGGTCAGGCCGAAAACGCCGGAAATGACGCGCGCGCAGGTGACGCTGGTGAGCAGCAACGAACTAAGAATTGCCAGCCTGGCAGGACCCTTGGAACTGGAGCTGGATGGTAAGAGCTACTCGCTGACGCCCGGCCGGACGTATGGAGTCAGGATCGTTGACGAGCAGGAGAGTGGGCCTTTCAGGTCGGCTCGAAGTAGCAGAAAGCTGATTATTCTGGTGCTTGCGGCAACAGCTGCTGTTGCCGGAATTATATTCCTCGTCAAAGAACTTCACGAAAGCCCCGAAGTGCCCTAGGTAGCCGTCCGGAGCAGTGAGCGATTCCCAGAGGAATGCACGCAAGATGGGAAACTGCGGCTACTTGTGAGCACCCTCTTTGGGAGCGGTATCCTTCGGGTCGGCTTCAATTGTGACGTTGACCTCTGCGCCTTCCTTGAGCTTTACCTTTCTGCCCTGCGCGTCCTCGAGAGCATTATCGATGCGAATCTCGCGGTACAGATGATCAGCGCCTTCGACGGCGATTTCCGCCTTTTCGGGCATTTGGGGGTGAAAAGGCTTGATAACTCGCTGCACCCTTCCGGGCTTTGTTATTTTGGGCTTCTTGGGCATTTCGGTCCTCGGGTTCTCGGGGAAGGAGGGTCGGGGGGGGCACATCAGTATAGCAGGAGGGCGCAGGAACGCAAATTTCGACTGGCGGGACGGCCTCGCGGAGTGACCAGTCGCAGATCCCAAGGTGCACGCCTTCTCCTCGCCCAGGTGGACTGAAATTACAACAGACATTGAGGCTTCGCGGGCGTTACCTTCCGGAAACGGCAGCCAATGTCGAGCAGCGGCAGGATTGCCTATGTGCAAGCGTTACAGTACGCTGTAGCCACTCTTGGGGCGGTGTGCTGATAGTCGCTGAGGGCATAACGAGGGAAGAATTCGGACGGCAGGCTGGCAAAGGCGTCGAGGAATCCGAACCCGGAACGGCGGTTGTAACTGCGGTCCGCAATCTGAAAATACACAAACGAACGGAAGCGATGGAGTGCAGGTTGTAGCCGGAGAGCAAGTTTGAGCACGACAACAACCCGAGCTTCAGCTTCAAAATCGCGGCTATATGCGTGGCTGGGTTACACCGTCTCGGGCGCATGCCTGGTGTGGGTTTTGTACGATTTCCACGTCGGGCAGGCGTTACGGGAACTGGAGAACGTCAGCTGGAGCTGGGTGCTGCTGGGGATAGGGTTGGACGTTCTCAGCTACGTGGTGCAGGGCATTCGCTGGAAGTTCCTCCTTCGTCCTTTCGGAAATGTAAAAACGAAAAATGCGATTCGCGCAGTATTCGTGGGATTGTTTGCCAACGTGCTTTTCCCGCTGCGTCCTGGCGAGCCGCTGCGAGCGTACTTGGTGGCGAGTTCCGAAGACATTGGGTTCGTGACGGTGTTTGGCTCGGTGCTCGTGGAAAGATTGATTGATCTGGTTGTGATCACTGCGGGATTCGGAGTCGTGTCTCTGCTAGTGCCCATGCCGGAGCGCTTCCGGCACGCCGCCGACGCGCTGGGCATTGCGACGCTCGCGCTGCTGGGTCTTTTTGTGGCGCTGATTGTGTACATTGAACTGCGCTTCGCTGGCGATCCGCGGCGGATGCACGGAGGACGGCGAGTTCCAGGGAAATTGATGTCGGCGCTGGTTGGACTGCACGCAATGGGGACTTCACCGAGTTTTTATCCCGCGGTGTTCACTTCGCTGCTGATGCCTTTTTGCCAGTTGCTGGCGCTCTGGGCGATGATGCGGGCTTACCGGATTATTCCCGGATTGCCATTCATCGCAGCGGTGGTGGTGCTGCTGATTATCAACTTGGGCGTGTCGCTGCCGAATGCGCCGGCGAACGTTGGCTCCTATCAGCTTTTCTGCGTGCTGGGATTGAGCATTTTCATCGCGATTGGACGGAATACGGAAAAGAGCTTCTCGTTTTTTGCGTGGTGGATGTTGACGCTGCCGGTGGCGCTGCTGGGATTGTACGCGGCGCTGCGAAGCGGGCTATCAGTGCGTTCGCTGCGGCAGCAAGTGGATCGTCTGCCGAGCGAGACGAACGGGCAACGGGCTTGAGCTTCCTTGCAGAGTGCTCCGCTTTTCTTTAGCCTCGAAGCTGCCGGACATTGCTTATTCTTGCAAGAGAGACGAGGCGAGTTGCGGATGCGTGTTGAATGCGGAGGTGAATGATGAGCGGAGAGATTACAGGCGAACTGATCGAGAAATACTTGTATGACATTTTGCCGAGGCGGGACGCGGTGCTGGCGGAGATGGAGCGGCAGGCAGCGGCGGAAAACATTCCCATCATCGGCCCGGCGGTGGGAAGGCTGATGTACCTGCTGGCGCAGATTTCGGGAGCGAAGCGGATTTTCGAGATGGGTTCGGCGATCGGATATTCGACGATCTGGCTGGCGCGCGCGGCGGGCGCCAAGGCGGAGATTTATTACACGGACGGGGATCCAAAAAATGCGCGGCGCGCGAAGGTGTTTTTCAAGCAGGCGAAAGTCGAGAGGCGGATTCGCATGATGACGGGAGACGCGCTCCAGCTGCTCGACCGCGTGCGCGGAAAGTTCGACATGATTTTTATTGACGTGAACAAGGACCAGTATCCGGCGGCGCTGAAGAAGGCCTTGCCGCGAATCCATCGGGCAGGCCTGCTGGTGACGGACAACACGCTGTGGTCCGGCCGGGTGACGCGCTCGGCAGACAGCGACGCGACGCGAGGCGTCCAGGAATTTAACAAGGCGGTTTACGCGTCCAAGGAATTGTTTCCGGTGATGATTCCACTGCGCGACGGAGTGACCGTCTGCCGGAAACTATAGGACGGCCGCCGGAAGATTACTGACGCGTTAGGCGTGGGCGGCGCGGTGCAACAGCGCAGGTGTGGTTTCTTCGGCGGGCGCGAGAATAGAAGTTGCGCGATTTTGAGGGGCATGCGCCGCGACAATCGAGAAGAGCACACAGGAAATATCGCGGTCGATGCCGGTTTGCATAGCAAGGCGTAATTGTCGTAACTGAGTTTCAAGAGCGCACCAATCGCCCACGGGTGCGCGGGCGATCTGGATTTTCGGATGGGGTGTTTGGCCCGCAGATTCGTGAGTATGAAAAAGTTCTTCGCATAATTTCTCGCCGGGGCGCAAACCGGAAAAGCGGATGCGTAGTTCTTTCTCAGATTTTCCGGAGAGGCGGACAAGTGTTTTTGCAAGGTCTACGATGCGCACGGGCCGGCCCATGTCGAGGACAAGAATTTCTGCATGTTCGCCTATGGCGAAGGCTTGAAGCACGAGAGAAACGGCTTCGTGAATGGTCATAAAAAAACGGCGAGCGTCAGGATGGGTGATGGTCAGTTCGCCGGAAGTGCGGATCTGTTCCTGAAGAATCGGAACGATGCTGCCGTTGGAGCCGAGGACGTTTCCGAACATCTCGGCAAGGATATCCGTACTGCGCAGCGCTACGAAGCGGAAGGTCTGCCTGTCTATCGTCGCCAGCACGCCAAGCATGGTTCGGTATATGCATACAAGTCGGAGCTCGATAGGTGGTGGACTGCTCGTGAGAAATCTATCCGCCACGAACGCGCCGAATTCACCCTCGCCCCCCGGCTTCTGCGCGCGAGGCGCTACTTGCGTCCGGCGATTTATGTCGCCGTCGGAATCGCGATCAGCTCGTCCGCGTTCCTTGCGCGGCAACTCCTTTTTGGGGCCAAGCAAGCGCTCGCCAGCTCCTCGAGTCTTCATTCGACAGTTGCCGTTCTTCCATTCAGTGATGCATCACCAGCGTCGTCAGACGACAGTCTTGCGCAGGATTTCACGGAACGTGTGGTCATGAATCTCAAGCTCGAGCATTCGCTCCGCCTTCTTGAGATATCTGGCGTGGATCAACCCTCCGGCAGGCCGCCCGCTCTGTCATACATCGTGAATACGCTACACGCTGATGTATTTCTGTCCGGGACAATCGCGCGCGACCGCAATGAATTGCGCATAAACGCCCAGCTCGCCAATGCACGCAGCGGGAAAACGTTGTGGAAAACGCAATTCGAAAACGATGCCGCCGACGTGAACGCTTTTGAATCCCGTGTTGCGCATGCTGTTGCAATCGAAGTAGAGAACGCGCTATCTGTAGAAGGTAAGTAAGCGGCGGCAACATCAGAATCAATATCTATGACGCGGCAAACGTCAAAGTGTCTGCGTCACAATCTGCAACGATCGCGGACGATCCGGGTCGAGTCCTTTCACTTCGGCCAGATGCGCCGCAAAAAGCTGCCCCGGCACGATGTAAGGAATGGCGCTGTAGATTTCGTTGATTTTTCCCGGGACGCGAATGGCCCGCGTGACTCCCGGCAGCCGCGCATCGCTCGAAGTAATCGCAATCGTTTCTGCCTTCAAATCCGCCAGCCGTTTTATCAACGCGAGCTGCCCTGCGAATGTTCGCCCCGGAGGCGCGAGCAAAATCACCGGAAAATCCCGCTCAATCATCGCAATCGGCCCGTGCAAAAAATCCGCCGACGAAAAGCGCTCCGCAACGATGTAGCACGTCTCCATCAGCTTCAGCGACAGTTCAAACGCGTTGGCGTAACTCACCCCTCGCGCCACCACCGCGCACTGCCGCATATAACGATAGCGCTGCACCATTTCGCGGATGTGCTTCTCAAGTCTTAGAACATTCTGCACGCGTCCGGCAATCTCTTCGAGAGCGCGCAACTCAATGTGCCGCCCCAGCGCGAACGCCAGCAGGTACAAAATCATCAGCTGTCCCGTATACGTTTTGGTGGCGGCAACAGACTTTTGTTTTCCCGCACGCACAAGAAACGTATCGTCCGCGAGCCGCGCCATCGCTGAGCGCGCCTCGTTTGTCACCGCAATCGTGTACGCGCCCTGTTTGCGCGCGTTCCGCAGCACCATATTGATGTCCGTGCCCGCGCCCGATTGCGAAATGCCGATGACCAGTGCCCGGCGCAAATCCAGACGCGCGTTGTACAGTGTGTGTACCGAAGGAGCGCACAGCGAGACAGGAATGCCCGTGGAAATTTCCAGCAGGTAACGGCCAAACAGCGCGGCGTTGTCCGAAGTCCCGCGCGCGACGAGAACAATCAGCCGGAAGTCGCGCGATGCCGCGAATTTTCTGAATTGTTCCGCATGCCCGCGTTCCGCCGCGAATGTTCGTCGCAGCGCTTCCGGCTGCTCATGAATCTCCTCCATCATTCGCGACATGAGCGCCTCGCCTGTTGCACTGGCCTTGAAAAACTCAATTTTCCCCGTGCCATCCTTGCCCGCGTAGCGGCCGCCCCGCCGGCTCGCCGGTCAGCTTCCCATTCGCGAACTCCAGCTGCCCGTTCACGAAAACGTAATCCACGCCCCCGGAAACCTGATTCGGGTCCTTGTACGTCGCTTTATCAATGATCGTCTTCGGATCGAAAATTGTAATGTCCGCGAAAAATCCCTGCTTCAGCAGTCCGCGCCCAGCCAGATGCTCGCGTTCCGCCGGCAGGGAAGTAATTTTGCGAATCGCCTGCTCCAGTGGAACCAAATGCAAATCGCGCGAATAGTGGCCGATGAACCGCGGCATCGAGCCCCACGCGCGCGGATGGTTGTGCGGCTCGAAAAGCGGCCCGTCGAGCGCTGTTTCTGGCGCGTCCAACCCAATGCTCGTCCACGTCTGCTTGAGCCCGTATTGTAAATCCTGTTCGTTGGCGATGAAGTACAGCGCGCCGGTTTGCGCGTGATCGGTAATCACAAAATCAAAAAGCGCCTCCAGCGGATCCTTCTTTTCCGCGCTCGCTATCTGCGCTACGGTCATGCCATCATACTTTTTCAGATCCGGATTCACCACGCCGGAAACCATCACGCCCGGCGCTCCGCCGCTATCGAAATACAAATTCTCCCATCCCGGATGGTCCGCGGCCATTTCCGTCTTGATGCGTTTTCGCATTGCAGGATCGTGCAGACGCGCGAGCAGTTTTGCTGCCCCGCCATCCGCTACCCACGGCGGCAAACATGAAGCCAGCGCTGTCGCTCCCGCCACATACGGATACATATCCGCCGCCATGTTTAGTCCTGAATTGCGCGCGGCCTGAATTTTCTGCACCAATTTCGGCATCGAGCCCCATCGCGATTTCCCGCTCACCTTCAAATGAAAAATCTCGACCGGCAAATCCGCCTGCCGTCCGATTTCGATCGCTTCATCCACCGCCTGCATTTCCGTTTGGCCTTCACTGCGCATGTGCGACGCGTAAATCCCGCCATACTTCGAGGCGACTTTGGCCAGCGCAATCAATTCATCCGTTTTCGCGTAATGCCCGGGCGGATAAATCAGCGCCGTCGAAAGACCCATCGCGCCTTGCTGCATTTCCTGCGCAACCAAATCCTCCATTTTCTGCAGCTCTTCGGGAGTCGGCGCGCGGTCATCGTCGCCAATCACCGCCTCGCGAACCTGCGCCGCGCCGACATACGTTCCGATATTCAGCGCCGTGCCCGATTTTTCCAGCCGGTCGTAATAACCGCTCAAGTCCGTCCAATCAATGCTCAAATGATAGTGCTCGAGGAATGGCTTCATCGGCGTAATCGTCTTTTCGTCCTGCGGCGCAATCGAGCCGCCCTCACCGGTGATTTCGCTCGTGATTCCCTGCGAAAGTTTGCTCAGCGCCCGTTTATCAATCAGCAGCGAAGTCTCCGATTGCCCGAGCATGTCAATGAATCCGGGCGCGACGATTTTTCCAGTGGCATCAATCGTTTCCCTGGCGCTCGCGCCGTCCAGTTTGCCAATAGTCACAATTTTGTCACCGCGAATTCCGATATCCGCCGCGTACCAAGGATTTCCCGTGCCATCCAAAATGTGCCCGCCGCGAATGATGACGTCATAGCTCCCGCTGGAACTCGCTGCAGCCTCTTGGCGCGCGCCCGAACGAACGCCAATGGCCAACACTCCCGCCACCAGCAGCGCCGCACAAACAATGATCATTCGTCGCATCGTCCACACTCCTTCCGGCGGTGGGTCAGTTTGAATTTTCTTGATCGTGACACAAGGAGTCAAAATTCAAACTGACCCATTACCCCTCTTCCCGGTTGCCAACAACTATCGCGCTAGCGCGCCTGCCTGTTTCTCACGCGCGTGAACTTCAATCCCTCCGTCCTCATCTCCGCCACATCCCCATTCGCATCCAGCACGAACGTCACCCGCGAATGCCCCGCCTCGCCCAAATCGGCCATAAAAGTATCGTATTGAAAATGCTCCAGAGAGCCGCCAAGCGAAAGAAACTTGATCTTTAGCGCATCTCCTTCGAGTGAAACCACTGCATCGCCATACGCCTCATTGCGATACGTCCCCGCGTACGCTGCCAGCTCGCGCGAAGGATGCGTCCCCGGATGCTTTGGTGTCCTTGACGCATTGGCCGCTCTCTTTGCCATCGCGCTGAATTTCTCTCCGATATCCGAGAAGTACTTCGTCCAATCCCGCTCCGGCACGTTCAAGAATTGGTCAATCAAGTGATAGCCCAGGCCTTCGCGCAGCGGTGTGTGATCCAAATTGGTCAAAATCACGAATCCCGTGTGCACCTCGGGAATAAGCACGACGAGCGATGCAAATCCGTCAATGTCCCCGGGATGCAGCAAAATCTGGTGCCCGCCGTAATCTTGGATGAACCATCCCATGCCGTAGCTCAGTTGCAGAGCGTGCGGGAAAAAGAAATCGAATTCGCCGCCCTGCGGCACGATCATCTGCGGCGTATGCATTTCCTTCATGCTGTTCGCGGACACAATCTGCTTGCCGTCGTACATGCCGTCATTCAGTTGCATCGAAATCCAATGCGTCATGTCGCCGACGCCCGCATTGATTGAACCTGCCGGCGCGACGTTATCAATATTTCTCCACGGAATGGTCACCACTTTTCCGTTGCGCTCATCATGCGGCGTAGCGTGGTCTGCTGCTTTTTGCGAATCGTTCGCGCTGAAGTCCGCGCCATTCATTCCCAGCGGCGCGAAAATGTGCTCGCGAACAAAACTCTCCCACGTTCCGCCGCTCACTTCGCCCACCGCGTATCCTACTGTCGCGTACATTACGTTTTGATACTGAAATTCCGCGC
>Ga0126371_10005870_pt1 | contig 10908 bp, 11 predicted proteins | sample PanSoiMetaPlot_4_FD_110145 | JGI IMG/M metagenome (GOLD analysis project Ga0126371, IMG submission 110145) | Tropical forest soil microbial communities from Panama - MetaG Plot_4 | ecosystem: Environmental > Terrestrial > Soil > Tropical forest > Bulk soil | place: Panama | collected 2016-02-17
GACGCGATGCCGATGAACGCGGTCTATCGCGGGCCTGCCGATCTGCCGGAGACGATCCCGGTGTTTCCGCTGCCGGGCGCGCTGCTGCTGCCACGCGGGCAGATGCCGCTGAACATCTTCGAGCCCCGCTATCTCGCGATGGTCGACGACAGCCTGCGCGACGGCCACCGGCTGATCGGCATGATCCAGCCCGACACCGGCCATCCGGGCCCCGACGACAAGCCCAATCTCTATCGGGTCGGCTGCGCCGGCCGCATCACCCAGCTCGCCGAGACCGGCGACGGGCGCTATCTCATCCAGCTCATCGGCGTCGCCCGCTTCCGCATCGAGGAGGAGCTGACCGTCGCCACTTCCTACCGGCAGTGCCGCGTCACGTTTGCGCCGTTCGCCGACGACTTCGTCGCCCGCCGCGGCGAGGAGGCGGTCGACCGCGAGAGCCTGCTCGAGGCGCTGAGTGCGTTTCTCAAGGCGAACAATCTCAAGGCCGACTGGCAGGGGATCGAGAGCGCGCCCAACGAGGCGCTGGTCAACGCGCTCGCGATGATGTCGGCCTACGCGCCGGCCGAGAAGCAGGCCATGCTGGAGGCACCCGATCTCAAGACGCGCGCCGAGATCCTGATCGCCGTCACCGAGATGGAGCTCGCCAAGAGCCGGACCGAGGACGAGCCGCCGCTGCAGTAGCGGCGCTACGCGCCCGCGCGTTGCGCGAACCGCGCGACGTGGCGACGTTTACAGGTTGCGCGCACCGTGCTATGCGACCGCGCATGACGATGTCGATGTACTTCGTACGCGAGCAGCTCACGACCCGCCTTGGCGGGCCGGTGGAGGACGCTTTGCGCTGAGATCGTACGTGCATCGTCGTCCCACAGGCCCCGCCGGCATCGGACGGGGCCTTTTTCATGGGCCCCTCCACGCCGGCTCGGACAAGAGGAGCGTCCCATGCGGACAGACGACCCCGTTTCACCTGCACGAGATCCGGCGGGCTCCACGCCGCCGGCCGGATTGATCATCCGGGCGCGCGAGCCGAGCGACGCGGCGGACATCGCGGCGATGTGGCAGCTGCCGCGCGTGCGCTGGGGCACCCTGCGCATGCCCTATGCGAGCGCCGACGAGGTGAGCAGGATGATGGAACAATCGCCCGACGGTCATGTCGGGATCGTCGCGGTGCTCGACCGCCGGCTGGTCGGTTCGGCCGGGCTCGCGCCGCAGAAGGGGCGGCGCAGCCATAGCGGCCAGATCGGCATGTGCGTGCGCGACGACGTCCAGGGACGCGGCATCGGCACGCATTTGCTTGCCGCGCTCATCGACACCGCCGACAACTGGCTCAACCTGCGGCGGCTGGAGCTCGCGGTCTATGTCGACAACGCGCCGGCGATCCGCCTGTATCGGAAGTTCGGCTTCGAGGTCGAAGGCACGCGGCGCGCGGACGCCTTCCGCGACGGCGCATTCGTCGATTCGCTGATGATGGCACGGCTGCGGGGTTTTGCGCCCGGAGCATCGCCATGACCGGCGCGAGCCCGGCGCAACTGCGCGCGTTTGCACGCCTCGGCCGGTGCCCGACATGGGCAATCTGTGGGTCTGGCCGGGCTCGCACGCGGTGTGCGCGGCCCATCTGCGCGAGCGCGGTCCGCAGGCGCTGTTCGAGCTGGGGCATCCGCAGCTTTCATTCGCGCCGCCCGAGCAGATCGTGGCCAAGGCCGGCGACCTGCTGCTGGCGCACTACCTGCTGGGCCACAACATGGGTGGGAACCTGTCCGCCACGGTCCGGCGCGTCGTCTATTTCCGCCTGCACACGGAGGGTCACGCGGCGCGCTGGGAAGCCTGCGTGCAGGACCCGCTGCTGGAATTCGCCCCTGTGCGTGCGGCGCTCGCCGACCCGGCTTGAACGGAACGCCGCAAGGTGTGGTAACGTAGGTCGTCGCATCGCGGCCTTGCCAAGAAACCCACCATGACCGAGCGCCCTGCCAACTCCGTCGACCCAAAACTCCTGGAAATCCTGGTCTGCCCGCTCACCAAGGGGCGGCTCGAATACGACGCCGAGAAGCAGGAGCTGATCTCGCGCGCCGCCAAGCTCGCCTATCCGATCCGCGACGGCATTCCGATCATGCTGCCCGAAGAGGCGCGGCCGCTGGAGTGAGGCACCCCCACCGTCGTCATGCCCCGCGCAAGCGGGGCATCCAGTACCCGCAAGAACCAGCGATGTGGAATGCAATCGCGTCGAACACGCGCCCGCGATTACTGGATCGTCCGCTTGCGCGGACGATGACGATCGTGTTTTGGGGTCGCCGAAGTCATAACTACGGGAGGACAGCATGAAAATCTGGGGCCGCACGACGTCGTCGAATGTGCAGAAAGTCATGTGGGGCGTCGGCGAGATGGGACTTGCGCATGAGCGCATCGACATCGGCGGGCCGTTCGGCAAGAACCGCGAGCCGGCCTATCTGGCGATGAATCCGAACGGCCTCGTGCCGACGCTCGAGGAGGACGACGGCTTCCTGCTGTGGGAGTCGAACTCGATCCTGCGCTATCTCGCCGCCAAGCATCGGGCGGCGGTGCTGGAGCCGACCGACGCCCGCGCGCGTGCGCTCGCGCATCAGTGGATGGACTGGCAGCTCTGGGTGCTGGCGCCGGCGATCACGCCGGTGTTCTGGGGCCTGGTGCGCACGCCGCCCGAGAAACGCGATCATGCCGCGATCGAGACCGGGAAGAAGAAGACCGGCGATGCGGTCAAGATGCTAGACGAACGGCTCGGCAAGACGGCGTATCTCGCCGGCGACGCGTTCTCGTATGGCGACATTCCGTCCGCCATCATGGTGCGGCGCTATCGCGACCTCGTGCCGGAGCGCCCGCGGTTCGACCATGTGGAGCGCTGGTACGCCGCGATCGCGGCCCGCCCCGCCTTCGACGAGCATGTGACCAAGATCCCGCTGGTGTGAGATTGGACGCTGGCGTCATTGCCCGCGAAAGCGGGCAATCCAGTACGCACGCATCGAGCGAGACGGAGTACTGGATGCCCCGCTTGCGCGGGGCATGACGGCCGGAGCAAGCGGGCACATCATCCCTTCTTCACCACCGGTCCGCGGCGCATGGCGACCGCGATGCGGTTGAGCGCATTCATCAGCGCGATCGCGAAGGTGAGATGCGTCGCATCATGCTCGGAGAAATGCCGGCGCATCTCGTCATAGACGTGGTCCGGCGCGCGCGAGGTCGCGATGTGGGTGACCGACTCGGCCCAGGCGAGCGCCGCCTTCTCGCGCGCGTCGAAATAGGGCGACTCGTCCCATGCCGCGAGCCCGTCGAGCCGCTCCGGCGGCTCGCCGGAGGCGCGCAGGTCGCGGCCGTGCGTGTCGACGCAGTAGGCGCAGCCGTTGATCTGCGACACGCGCTGAAACACGAGGTTCATCAGCTTGCCGTCGAAGCCGCTCTTCTTGAGCGCCGTGTGCGCGCCCATCAGCGCCCGGTAGACGTCGGGCGCGACCGCGGCGTAGTCGATGCGTGCTGGCATTGTTGTTTCCTCCCACCCACAACGCACCGTCATGCCCCGCGAAAGCGGGGCATCCAGTGTTCCGCGAAACTGGTTGTTAGGGGTCGAAGCTTTGGGCGTCCAATGAGAGTTTGTGATTACTGGATGGCCCGCTTTCGCGGGCCATGACGCCGCGCGTGAAGGAAGTTACAGCGCCTCGCCGCGCAGCAGCTTCGGCACGTCGCCGGTGAGGCCGGCGGCCTCGCGGATGAAGAGGTTTTTCAGCGCCGGCAGCCGCTCGACCACGCCGAGGCCGAGGTCGCGCGCAAGGCGGAGCGCATCAGAGCGGTTGGAAAACAGCCGGTTGAGCCCGTCGGTCGCGATCCCCATCGCCACGGTGTCGAACCGCCGCCAGCGCTGATAGCGGTCGAGCACCGGCGCGCCGCCGGGATCGAGCCCGAGCCGCACCGCATCGACGACCGCCTCGGCGAGCGCCGCGATGTCGCGCAGCCCCATATTGAGCCCTTGGCCGGCGATCGGGTGGATCGCATGAGCGGCGTCGCCGACGAGCGCAAGGCGCTCGGCGATGAAGCTGCGCGCCATCGCGAAGCCGATCGGAAACGCGCGGCGCGGACCGACCACCGTGAGCTCGCCGAGATGCAGGCCGAAGCGCGTTTCCAGCTCGTCGTGAAACGCCGCATCGGAGAGCCGCAGGATGCGCTCGGCCTCGGCGGTGTCCTCGGTCCACACGATCGACGAGCGGTTTTTCGGCAGCGGCAGGATCGCGAACGGCCCGGCAGGCAAGAAGTGCTCCTCGGCGCGGCCGTGATGCGGGCGCTCGTGCGCGACCGTGGTGACGATCGCCGATTGGCCGTAGGGCCAGCCGACCGACGTGATGCCGGCGCGCTCGCGGATGCCCGAGCGCACGCCGTCGGCCGCCACCAGCAGCTTGGCGGCGACGCTCGCCCCGGAGGCGAGCCGCACCGTCACACCCTTCGGGTCGGCGGATAAATCCGCGACCGCGTCGGCGGTGAGCGCGATGCCGTGCTCCTTCGCCTTGTCGGCGAGGGCGGCGAGCAGATCCGGGTTCTCGATCATGTGGGCGAACGGCTCGCCCGGCGCGACGTCGCCCGCGAAGGTGAGAAACACCGGCCGCACGGCGTCGGCGAGCTTCGAATCGGTGATCACCATGTCGAGGATCGGCTCGGCGCGCGCCGCGACCGCGTCCCACACGCCGATCGCCGCAAAGAGATGGCGGGCGGCGGCCGCGATCGCGGAGGCGCGCGCGTCCTGGGCCGGCCGGCCGAGCCCCGGGTCGACGACCGTCACGCGGAACGAAGCGCCGAGCGCCTGGCGCAGCGCCAGCGCGAGCCCGAGACCCGCAAAGCCGGCGCCGCCGATCAGCACGTCGGCGCGCTCTTGCGCCTGTTCTTGCACCCGCTCTTGCACCAGCTCTTGCGTCTCGCCCATTCGTTCCAACCACTCGCCCGCTCGACCCACGGGTTCCGGCAGCATAGCATTCCCGATCCGCCCTTGCGTGTCATGTCGGGCGGCAGCGGAGCGGTTGCAATGGTCTCAGCGGCGGTCCAGGAACTCCTCGCCATCCTCGATCTTGAGCCGCTCGAGGTGAACCTGTTTCGCGGCCGCTCGCCGCAATCGCGCTGGCAGCGCGTGTTTGGCGGGCAGGTGATCGGACAGGCGCTGGTCGCGGCCTGCCGCACGGTCGAGGAGGTGGCGACGCGGCCGCCGCACTCGCTGCACGCCTATTTCCTGCTCGCCGGCGACCCGAAGGTGCCGATCATCTACGAGGTCGACCGCATCCGCGACGGCCGCAGCTTCACGACCCGGCGCGTGGTCGCGATCCAGCACGGCCACGCGATCTTCACCATGGCGGTATCCTTTCACGTCGCCGAGCAGGGCCTGTCGCACCAGGTCGCGATGCCGACGGTCCCCGGGCCCGACGCGCTTCCGGACGACGCCGAGCTGCGCCAGGCGGTGCTCGCCCGCATGCCCGAGCCGGTGCGGCGCTACTATGAGCGCGAGCGGCCGATCGAGCTGCGGCCGGTCGAGCTCGACCGCTATCTCGGCAAGCCGACCCCGGACGGCCGGTTCCACGTGTGGATGCGGGCGCTGGACAATTTGCCGGACGAGCCCGCGATCCATCAATGCGTGCTCGCCTATGCGTCCGACATGATGCTGCTCGACGCCGCCACCATCCCGCACGGCCGCACCCTGTTCGAGCCCACCATGATGGCGGCGAGCCTCGATCACGCGATGTGGTTCCACCGGCCGTTCCGAGCCGACCAATGGCTGCTCTACGCGCAGGACAGCCCGAGCGGGGAAGGCGCGCGCGGCTTTGCGCGCGGGTTGATCTTCGCGGCGGACGGGACGCTGGTCGCGTCGGTCGCGCAGGAGGGGATGATCCGGCAGAAGCGGGGGGCGGCGAGCTCGTAGCGCTCGGCTCTGCGCCCACAGTGCTGCGCTGCTCAAAAATTGTTCACATGATCGTCGAAAGCCTGTAATCAGGCCGTGGGCGTCGCCGGGGCGCCGGGCTGCGGAATCCAAGCATTCCTGCGGCCGCGATTCTTTGCGTCCGGCGAACCCCAACGGGGGACTGCCGGTCATGAAGCTCATCATCGCGATCATCAAGCCGTTCAAGCTCGACGAGGTGCGCGAGGCGCTCAACCGCCTCGGCATCAGCGGCATGACGGTGGCCGAGGTCAAAGGCTACGGCCGCCAGAAGGGCCACACCGAGATCTATCGCGGCGCCGAATACGTCGTGAACTTCCTGCCGAAGGTCCGCATCGAGGTGGCGGTCCCGTCCGAGCGGGCCGACCAGGTGATCGAGGCGCTCACCGGCGCGGCGCGCACCGGGCAGATCGGCGACGGCAAGATCTTTGTCGCCCCGCTCGACCACGCGGTGCGCATCCGCACCGGCGAGACCGACAGCGACGCGCTCTAGAGCACGATCCCGAGACGTGGCCACCGGTTTGCGGAAAACATCGATGCTCCAACAATAAGCGGCGCAAGCCGTGCCCATCGCCAGCCCGTACGAGTCGCAGGATTGAGGGGACGACCATGACCAAACGGACGCTGCACCGACTGATTGCAACACTCGCATTGTCGCTGAGCGCCTCGCCGGCGCTGGCGCAGGGCGGCAAGATCGACGCCGCCGACACCGCCTGGATGATGGTCGCGACCGGCATCGTACTGATGATGACGCTGCCGGGCCTCGCGCTGTTCTATGCCGGCATGGTGCGCAAGAAGAACGTGCTCGCCACCATGGCGCAGTCGCTCGCCGCCACCGCGATCGTCTCGATCCTGTGGGTCGTGGTCGGCTACAGCCTCGCCTTCACGGGCGACGGCGCGCTGATCGGCACGCTCGATCGCGCCTTCCTCTCCGGCATCACCATGGACGCGATCAGCCCGCTCGCGCCGACCATCCCGGAAGGCCTGTTCATGCTCTACCAGATGACCTTCGCGATCATCACGGTCGCGCTGGTCGCCGGCTCGGTCGCCGACCGCATGCGGTTCTCGGCGTTCCTGCTGTTCGCGACCCTGTGGCTGCTCGTCGTCTATGTGCCGATCGCCCATTGGGTGTGGGGCAACGGCTTCCTCGGCACCGCCGGGCTGCTCGATTTCGCCGGCGGCACCGTGGTGCACGTCAATGCGGGCATCGCCGGGCTGGTGGCGGCGCTGGTGCTCGGCGCCCGCCGCGGCTATGGCTCGGAGAACCTCGCGCCGTTCGATCTTTCGATGGCGGTGGTCGGCACCGGCCTCCTGTGGATCGGCTGGTTCGGCTTCAACGGCGGCTCGGCGCTCGCCGCCAACTCGCGCGCCGTCATGGCGATCACGGCGACCCATCTCGCGGCCTGCGCGGGCGCGCTCACCTGGGCGGCGCTGGAGTGGCGGGCGCGCGGCAAGCCCTCGGTACTCGGCATGATCTCTGGCGCGGTCGCCGGGCTCGGCACCATCACGCCGGCGTCGGGCTTCGTGCTGCCGATGCATGCGCTCATCATCGGCATCGTTGCCGGATCCGTCTGCTTCTGGGCCTGCACCAGCCTCAAGCTGCGGTTCAAGTACGACGACTCGCTCGACGTGTTCGGCGTGCACGGCATCGGCGGCGCGACCGGCACCTTGCTGTGCGGCGTGTTCGCCGCCGCCGCCGTGTCGATCTCAGCCGCCACGCCGGCGGGCCAGCCTGGCCTCATCGAGGGCAATCCGCACCAGCTGCTGGTGCAGCTCTATGGCGTCGCCGCCACCGCGGCGTGGAGCGGGATCGCGACCTATGTGCTGCTCAAGCTGGTCGGCGTGATCTTCCCGCTGCGCGCCTCGCCCGAGGACGAGCTCGCGGGCCTCGACATCTCGCTGCACGGCGAGGCACTGCAATAGGCGCGAACGGCGGCAGGGTGGAGATCACGGCGCGCGCGGCACGCGCGACACGCCGTGATCCCGCGGCGTCGGAGTACGTTCCGATGGAATCGGAACGTACTCCCGACTCACGTATTGGCGCATATTCTTGTCGGCGAACCGGTATCCACTTCGCCGGAATATGCGCTACAGCGCATTCAGAAAGGCGATCAGGTCGCTCTTCTGCTGCGCCGTAAAGCCGATGCCGAACCGCTGATCGTAGAAATCGACGACGTCGGCCAGGCTCGCGGCCGAGCCGTTGTGGAAATAGGGCGCGCGCGCCGCGAGCCCGCGCAGGATCGGGCCCTTCAGCCTGCCGATGTCGGCGCAATTGCCGGTAATCAACGCGCGGCCCGGGTCGGTGACCTTGAAGACTTGGCCCACGAGCGGCCCCTGCGTGCAGGTCAGCGTGAACACCGGAAGTCCCGAGATGTCGAGCGCGGGCGGGCGCTTGGCGCCCGCGTCCCCGATGCCGATGTCGAGCGGCAATTTGACGGAATGATTGCCGACATTGGGCGTGTCGTGACAGGTGCCGCAGAATCCCGGAATGCTCGCGACGCCGAGAACGTCGTTGAGACCCGTGACGCCCGTGATGTTGATCGGCGTCGTGTCGAACACCTCCTCGCCGCGCGCAATAGCCCGGCGGTGCTCGACGTCGTCCTCATCGCGGCGTGCGCTCAGCCACGGCCGGTAGATGTCGAAGATGTCGGAATTGAACGGCGGGGTCAGATTGGCCGTGAGGGGATCGTTGATGCCGATGGAGAACGGCTGCAGCGACAGCGCCACCGGGCCGCCGAGCGCGCCGTCGCGATGCAGGACCCCGGCGCGCTGGTCGATCTCCTGAGCCGTGTAGATGCCGCTCTCGAACGCGACGATCTCGGCGAGCTGCGCGGCGGTCGGACCCGGCGTGGGAACGGCCTGGGCATGGCCGAGGGTCGCATCCTTCGCCTGGTTTGTGAGCGTGGGTTCGCGGCCGTCCCACATGATGGTGCTCAGAAAGCCGAGATTGGTCGAGGGCAGCGGCCGCCGATAGACCGACACGACACCCGTGGTCGGGCTGGTGAGGCCGGTCGCCGGATTGGTGTTGCAGCCGTAGGGATCGTCGACCGCCGTCACCGCGAACTGCGTCGGGTTCGGCATCGTCAGGCCGATGCGGATCAGGCCCTTGTCGATCAGCAGCGCGTAGGCGCGTCGCTTGGCGCCGAGGCTCGACACGTCGGCGCTCGGGCAGACGGCGCCGTCGACCAGGCGGAAGATCGGATCGGTGCCGTGGCTCGCCGCGAAGCGATCGGCGACGTCGGCGGCGCTCACGGTCCAGCCGTCCTGCGGCTGGTGGCACGTGAAGCACGTGCGGCCGTTGGTGCCGAGGTTCTGGAAGAACGCGTTGTTGGCCGGAAACGTGGCGCCGCCCGGCTGGAACGTCGCCACCGCGCCGCTCGGATCTTCGTCGAGCGCGAAGCGCGGGATGATGTTCGGCGCCGATTGCACGCCTCGATCGGGGTCCTTGAAGCGGCGCATCGCCTGCATGTGGGCGATCATGCCGGGCGCGAACGCCGGCGGGCCGGCATCGCCTCCGCCCGCCGGACCGGCGAGCGCGGCCGGCGACAGCGCGCCGATCAGGCAGGCGACTCCTGCGGCGCAAACTTTCAAGCCTTTGGTGACGGCAAGATACGCATTCGCAATGCTCGGCTGTCGGTCCATGATCGTCTCCTCTGAAAAAATTTGCGGCCGCCACGAATGGCGGCCGCGCTACGAACGTCAGTAAGAAATGCAGCGCCGCGGAGAACCGCTCCGCGACGCCACCAAGAAATGCCAAGGTGATTTTCGATCGTCAGGACGCCGTCGCCGCCAACGGCGCGACGCACAACAGCGCGCCGATAAGCGGCGAGGCGTTTCGCTGAAGGCACCCATGCTTCCCCATCTGAAGCGGTGTGCATTTGCGGAGCGAACGCCGGCTATAATGCCGCATTCCAGCTTGGATGCGTGCGAACGCCTTCACTTGCATGTTTGTATTTTTCGGGCGGCGGAAATCTTGTGCCCAAAGAATCATCAGATCCGGCGACGAGGCTCTGCCTATATTTTAGGCGGACATGATCAGTTGTTGGGCGCAGCGGCGCGCGAGCGGTGCGCACAGTCGCCGCGGAATCAATAAACTCATCGCCACTTCAACAGCTTAGCACCAAAAACCAGGATTGGCACGGGGCTTGATTAGGACCGCCCCGGCGACGTCCGGGCGCGCCTGCGCCCGGGGGTCGCCACCATCGCCCGATCGCGCGGTTCGCGGAACGGGCCTCGAAGGGGATCGGAACCCAATGAAAATTGTCATGGCCATCATCAAGCCGTTCAAGCTCGACGAGGTCCGCGACGCTCTGACATCGGTTGGTGTGCACGGCATGACCGTCACCGAAGTCAAAGGTTACGGACGCCAGAAGGGCCACACGGAAATCTACCGCGGCACCGAATATGCCGTGAGCTTCCTGCCCAAGCTGAAGATCGAAGTCGCCGTCCCGGCCGACCAGGCCGACAAGATCGTCGAGACGATCACCGCCTCCGCCAAGACCGGACAGATCGGCGACGGCAAGATCTTCGTGCTGGCGCTCGACCAGGTCGTGCGCATCCGCACCGGCGAGACCGACGGCGCCGCGCTCTGACACCCGCACCCCACAGGAGTTGATATCCATGAGACTGAAGAAACTGATCCGTGCGGGCCTTGTCGCACTCACGCTTGGTGCGCTCGCCGGCGCCTTCGTGGTCGCGGCGCCCGCGATTGACCATTCGGTCGCCTACGCGCAGGCACCGGCTGCGGCGCCCGCGCCGGCTCCGGCCGCCGCCCCCGCAACACCGCCGGCCTGCGATGCGAAGACGCTCGAGAAGTGCACCGTCAATTCGGGCGACACCGCCTGGATGCTCACCTCGGTCGCGCTCGTCCTGATGATGACCATCCCGGGCCTCGGCCTGTTCTACGGCGGCATGGTGCGCAAGAAGAACGTCGGCGACACCATCATGACGAGCTTCGCGATCACCTGCCTGATCAC
>Ga0126371_10005871_pt1 | contig 10907 bp, 8 predicted proteins | sample PanSoiMetaPlot_4_FD_110145 | JGI IMG/M metagenome (GOLD analysis project Ga0126371, IMG submission 110145) | Tropical forest soil microbial communities from Panama - MetaG Plot_4 | ecosystem: Environmental > Terrestrial > Soil > Tropical forest > Bulk soil | place: Panama | collected 2016-02-17
ATCGTCATCCACTCGTGGGGGTCGCTCGATCGGGCCCAGTCAATACGGGTGCCAATGGGGTTCTGGCCGGGAAGAAGTTGCCGCGCGAACGCCTCGTTGACGATCGCTACTCGCGGTTGTCCTTCGCGATCCACCGCGCGGAAGTCGCGTCCGGCGCGAATGGGAATCTGCATGACACCGAAGTAATTACCCATGACCGATAGCGTTTGCACCTCTGGTTCGGCTCCCACCGCAGGCGTCGGTCGTCCGTCGATCACGACGCGATGGCCTACATAATTTCCAGCCAAGGGAAGATCGGTAATCATCGCCGCCGCCACGCCGGGAAAGGCGTTAATCCGCGCGAGCAACTCCCGCCGGAAATTCGTCTGCAAGGGAATCTGCGGATAGCGGGTTCCCGGCAGCTGAAGGTACATGGTGATGACGTTCGCCGGATTGAATCCCGGATCGACGGATCGCAGGCGCAGAAAGCCTTTGATCAGCAATCCCGCACCCGCCAGCAGAATGAGCGCCAGGGCAAGCTCCGCGGTCACCAGGAAGCTGCGCAAGAGAGTGTGCGAAACGCCCGTGGTGGTGCTGCGTGCGTTCGCCCGCAATGCTTCCGCGATATCGCCGCGAGATGCGGACCAGGCCGGCATAAGTCCGAACAGCAGCCCCGTGAGCAGCGAGATGGCGAATACGAACAGGAAGACCCGCGTGTCCATGCGAATTGCGTTCAAGTGACGCAGCTCCGCCGGTTTCACTGCGAGCAACAGGGTTGTGCCTGCCTTCGCAACCATTACGCCTACAGCTCCGCCGACCAGCGCCAACAGGGTGCTCTCGGTGAGCCTTTGACGAATCAGGCGGCCATTCCGTGCGCCCAGCGAGGCGCGAATCGTCAGCTCGCGCTGGCGCGCCACCGCCCGGGCCATCAACAGCATCGCGAAATTTGCGCAGGCAATCAGCAGCACCAGCCCAACCGCTCCGAACAGAATCAGCAGAGCCGGCCGGACATCGCCCACCAGCGAATCCTGCAGTGGCATCAGTAAGGTGCCGCGCTCCCTCTCAGTGTCGGGAAACTCCTCGGAAAGCCGGTGGTCTGCCTGTGCGATCTCTGCTTGCGCCTGCGCCAGCGGCACGCCCGGCTTCAGCCGCCAGTAGGTGTGCATGAAATGCACGTCGCGCTCCGCAGCTGCATCGGGATATCCCACCCACAACGAAAGGAAGACATCTGCAAGTTCCTTGGGTAGCGCGAACTCCCTGGGCATCACGCCGATCACCGTGTAAGTTTCGTCGCTCAGCCGGATCGCCTTGCCCAGGACATGAGGGTCGCTGCCCAGGAAATCCCGCCAGAACGGATAACTCAGCACGACGTTCCGTGGCCCGCCTTTCACGTCTTCATCGGCTGAGATCAAACGGCCTAACATTGGCTGGACGGCGAGTGTCGCAAACAGGCCCGCATCAATATGGGCGCCGTGCACGCGCACCGGCTCGCCATTGCCCGTGAAGTCCATAGGCTCGACATTGATTCCACCGCTGCTGGCAAATGAGTTGGTCTGGCGCTGCATGTCTTTAAGATTGGGCAGCGAATCGTTTTGCCGTGCAGCCAGCAACTCCTGTGGGTTGGGATATGGGAGCGGATTCAACAAAACCGTATTGACTACGCTGAAGATCGCCGTGTTGGCGCCGATCCCGAGTGCCAGCGTCAGCACAGCGCAAGCGGTAAACGCGGGCGAGTGCAGCAGGGTGCGAGCGGCGTAATGCAAATCCTGCACCAGCGACTCAACCAAGCTGATACCGCGAGCCTCGCGGCATTCATTCTTGACCTGATCGAGTCCGCCAAACTCCAGCCGGGCGCGACGCGCGGCCTCGGTTTCGCTCATTCCCGACTTCACATATTTGTCGGTCTGTCGCTCGAGGTGAAAACGCAGCTCGTCATTGAGTTCGTTCTCTGCGGCACGGCGCTGCATCAAATGACGCAGCCGGAAGAATAAGTCGTGTAGCGACACGCGACCTCCTAGGCGGTTTCGAGGATCTGGCTCACGGCTGCCGTCAGCTTCTGCCAGGCATCCTGCTCGATCTCGAGTTGGCGCCGTCCGGTTTTGGTGAGTTCGTAGAACTTTGCTCTGCGATTGTTCTCTGATGTACCCCAGCGAGCTTTGATCCAGCCGCGGCGCTCCAGGCGATGCAGCGCGGGATAAAGCGAGCCCTGCTGCACACGCAAAACGTCGCTGGAGATCTGCTGGATACGTTCAGAAACGGCCCAGCCGTGGAGCGGCTCAAGCGATAGAGTGCGGAGAATGAGCAGGTCCAGAGTGCCCTGCGGAAGATCAATAGATCGAGATGGCATCGGTTCCCCTGTTACTTCTACAATAAGCTACACCAGCTGCTGTAGAAGTGCAAGAGGAGAAAAAGCGACGGGAGAGGAATGCCCACCGCATTGAACTTCGCCCCGCTTACACCGGATATGTAGTCGAGCCGTTTGGGTGCATGACGAGCGATCTAGGAGCTGGCCACGCCCTCCGTTACGGATCAAACCGCGGTTGTGACGCCGGTGTGACGCAAACGCTGCCATCATTGCCAAAGCTGACATTTTGACACTTCGCGGCTACTGATTCCAAATAACCTGTTCGTTTGCAACACAGCCTGCCGAATGCGGCTTACAGGTCCGGCTGCCACCAACCTTTCTTTTTGGATGAAGATCTAGTTTCCGTCATCCGAGCTCAGAAACGTAGCAGGGATATTCGCGCTGCGCCGAGCTGGCCATTGCGGGATCGAGTTCGAAGACCTGCACTCGGTGCCTCGCGTCTGTCACCGCGAGCAGCCGTCCATGTGGCGCATAAGCGTAACCACCTCCGCCAAATCGTGTACCGCCTCTGCCAGTACCGGCACGGTTCGAACTGACAACGTAAGCGCCTGATACAAGCGATGCCATGGCACCGGCGATTTTCCACGACTCTAGATCAGCCCCCGAGGCACGGGGAATGACGATGAGCGAGGCCTTCTGTTTGCCGTAGGTCCGTGCCCGTTCGTTGAACATGGCGTCCGTGCACAAAAGCACACCAATCCGGATTCCCATCACTCCTGCGGTGTCAAAACCTGAACCATCGCCGATATACCATTCGCTCTCAAACCATCCTGGCTCGTTCGGAAAATACTGCTTTCTGTGCAATGGGCGGACGGCCCGATTCTGCAGCACGAATGCTTCATTGGCCAGCCGCTTCCCGGTCCGTACTGGGCGCGACGAGACTACGGCGGGAACATTAAGGTCGATCAGTCCTTCTAATCCTTCTTCGTGCGCGCGAAGGCTAAGGCGTGCCTCGTCTTCAGAAAAGACGGCGCTCTCGGCAATCCAGGGGCCGAAAGGCAGTTCATTGGTGATGAGGATGTCGGGACGCAGGGCCGTGACACTGGCTTTTAACTCGCTCCACTGCGGTTGATCTGTCGAAAGGGCTTCGGGCCATTCTACAAACGCGATGCGCAACGTCACCATATCCCAACCCGATCTTCAGCCTTCAGAAACAGTTTGTCGCCCAGCTTCACGTCGTAAGCTTTGTACCATGCCTCAACGTTTCTTACCGTATCGCTTCGATATTCTCCGGGTGCATGTTTATCAGTTTTGAGCTGCCGACGAAGCGCGGTTTCGCTCTGGGCTCTCCGCCACCTCTGGGCAAACGCCAGAAAGAATCGCTGTTCACCGGTCAGTCCATTCACGACGACATCTGGTTTACCCTTCAGGGAGTGGATATAAGCGTCGTGTGCCGTAAGCAGCCCCGCCAGGTCGGCAATATTCTCTGTCAAGACTTGCTCCCCATTGACACAAACATCCGCAAGCGGGCAGTACGCGTTGAATTGCGCCACCAGCTTCGCCGCGGCCGCGTGATACTTCGCTAGATCGTCTGCACTCCACCAATTGCCGAGCCGGCCTTGAGCATCGTAAATATTGCCCAGTTCGTCGAAGCTGTGGCTAATCTCGTGAGCCATGCCAACTCCGGCTGATCCATAATTCGACGCTGCGTCGCCTTGACTATCGAAATAAGGCGGTTGCAGCAGGCCGGCCGAGAAGGTTTCGGTGTTTGGGCTAAACAAAAGGATGGCGCCAACGATCTGCGGATCAATGCGCCATTCGTCCAGATCCGCAGGCTGTTTTAGCTTTGCGAGATTGCGTGAACGGTTGAAAGCTTCCGCTCGGCGTATATTCCCGAAGGCGTCGCCGCGTACGATCTGCAGCGTCGAATAGTCGATCCAAGTATCGGGGTAGCCAACGCCGATCCGAAGCGTGGCCAATTTTGCCAATGCCTTTTCCTTTGTCTCCGCCGACATCCAAGTCAGAGTGGGGATGCGGGCACGATAGGCCGCCATCAAGTCGCTGACCATGGCCTGCACTCTCGCTTTGGCTTCAGGAGGAAAATAACGTTCTGTATAAAGTTGCCCGACCGCCTGTCCCAGGGCAGCGTTCGTGGCTGCGATGGCGTCCTGGCTGCGCTCTGGCACCTGCTGCGCATGCGAGAAGATCGTGCCATAGAAAGCGAATTGTTCGGCAGCCACAGCCTTGGGCAGGACGCTGGCGTAGTGTTCGATCAAGTGGAACCTGAGATAGTCCTTCCATAGGTCGATGGCTTCACTGCCAACCAGAGCGGAAGTGCCGGTGACCGCCGATGGCTGCCAAACCACAAACTTCGATTGATCCGCCACACCGGCTGCTTTGAAATAGGCGTCCCAATCCATTCCCGGCGCTTTCACGGCGAAGTCAGCACGCTTCCATGGATTGTTTTGTTTGAACACATCGGCGGCGTCCGAGTCTGGAGCGTGAGCTTGCGCGATCCGGATTTCAAGAGCCAGGATACGCGCGGCTTTCGTCTCTGAATCACTGACGCCTGTCGGTTTCAACATGGCGGCGATGTGCGCCTGATACTGGACCCGCAACGCGGCCATTTTCTCGGAGGGGTCGAGATAGGCTTCGCGGTCTGGCATACCGAGGCCACCTTGCATCAAATGAAAAACGTAGTGCTCCGAGTCCGTGAAACTCTGATTCACCCACACGCCGAAGACGTGGTCGGCGTTGCCAGTGAGTCCGTCGGTCTCAGTGTTTAACGTGGAGCCGAGGTAGGCTGATAACGACGCCTTGCTGTTAATCGCCGAAATTATGCACATTTCATCGGACAGAGGTGCCATCCCCTTGCCTTCGATGCTGCTTTCGTCCATGAAGCTCGCGTAGTAGTCGCCCACCTTCTGCGGGATGCTCCCCTTTGCGGAATGGGCCGCGGCAGCACTCTGAATCAGACCGCGGACGCGCTGGCTGGTTCTCGCCGCCAATATTGCGCGAGTGTCGAAGCTTGACTGGCCCTCAGGAATGACCGCCGTTTTGAGCCAGCCCCCGTTGGCGTATTGATAGAAGTCGTCGCCGGGCTTGATGGAAGGATCAACCGGTTGCGCAGCGTCCCGCGTGCTCGCGTTTCGATCGGCAGCAAGATCGCTCAGTGCAACCGCACAAGCCAGAAGGGTGATCAGGGCCGCGGTGCGCAAAATAGTCATGCAGATCCTCTCGCTTCGTCCAAACTGCAGGCTGATTGTCGCACTCGCGCTGATTCAAACTGGTCGTTCTCGGACCTGGTTGGGTTCATTGACACTGCACACCGACTGATTTCAAATAGCACGAGTTCTACAGGCTAAGTGGACCATTCCGGTTTTCAAATCCGTCTGGCACCTTTGCTTTCTTCAGGCTGCTCGTGAGCTATCAACGTCAGATCTCAGTCAATACCAAGGGTCATGGAGACATGCACGACCTTACTGATCAGGTCGCTGCGGTCGTGACTTCTTCCGGGATACAAACGGGTACCGTGAATGTTTTCAACGTCGGCAGCACGGCTGCGGTTGGAACAATCGAATTCGAGCGGGGATTGCAACAGGATCTTCCGGCCATCCTCGACAAACTCATCCCGCCCAGCCGTCACTACGGGCACGAGCAAGCATGGCACGATGGCAATGGACATTCGCACCTGCAAGCGACGCTTGTTGGACCGTCGCTGACCGTTCCCGTCGCGGAAGGCAAGTTAGTGCTCGGTACGTGGCAGCAAATTTTTCATCTTGAATGTGACGTTCGTGGGCGGCAACGGACAGTCGTCGTCACAGTACTAGGTGTGTAAAGAAGCTTCGAACTAGAATAGAGCGGCTCTCATGGTTAAGCGTGCACCAGCCCGACGTCGTCCTCGCAAGGCCCAGCCTGGAACAAAAGGCTTGGGCCCAGCCGAATGCCAATTGCAGGAACTTGCCGGGAAGGCGGCTGAAGCAGCGCAGGCAATCCAGAAAGCTGACGGCTGCGTCATCGGGTCGTACAAGGAACCGTTAGGCGGGCATCCGGTGCTGCTCGCAGTCTTGCCGATTGGCGCGATTGAGCCCACGCCATTCCAGCGCGATCTTTCCGATACTCACCACAAGCGGCTGGCGGACGTCATCAGCAAGACGGGGCGTTTTCTCGATCCTGTCATCGCCATTGTCGCGCCAAGGGAGGGATTCTGGACTCCGAACGGCCGGCATCGGCTCGAGGCCATGCGCCGGTTGGGGGCAAAGTCGATTTCGGCGCTGGTTGTCGTGGATCGAGAGGTGGCCTGGCAGATCCTTGCGCTCAACACGGAGAAAGCGCACAACCTGAAAGAACGCTCCTCGGAAGTCATACGAATCTACCGTGGCCTGGTGGACGAGGACGCCTCGCGGCCCGAGTCGAAGTTTGCTTTCTACCTCGACGAGCCCGCGCTGGTCACTCTCGGAGTCTGCTATGAGCGCGTGCCGCGTTTCGGGGGCGGTGCATACCATTCCATCTTGCGGCGATTAGAAAGCTTCACCGATGAACCGCTGCGCACCGCCATCAAGGATCACGAGAAGCGGGCCACCATGGTGCTCGACCTCGAAGAGAAGGTCGCGGCCGTGGTGAAGCGACTGAAGGAACGCGGTCTCGTGAGCCCGTACTTGCGGTCGTTCGTAGTGGCGCGGATTAATCCTTTGCGCTGGATTCAAGGAGAGCCGCCAGCGCTGGAAGATGTTCTGAAGACAATGCGCGAGCGTGCGGCCAAGTTCAACGTTGAAAAAATCAAACCCCAAGATCTGGCGGGCGCGGCTGGTCCCCCGGACGAAGAAGCCTAGCCTGCCAGTTTTAGAACGCGCAACCGTCAGGCTGAGGCGCGTACCTCCTCCAACGGCCCTTCTCGCAACTGAGTTAGGATTCCCTCGATCGTATCCTCATTCTTGCGTAGGAACTCCCGGAATTCGCGATTGTCCGTGTGAGAGATCTCTTTCGAGATCTCACGGTGACGTTGCTCCAGAAGCCTGGTGAGGATTTCCCGCTCTTCGGTGGTCAGCATGAGTTCCATAATGCCTCCGGCGAATTCAACTAACGCAGAGCCCATCTAGACGGATTCTGCTTCTATTCCTATTATCGTCTGATTCGCCGTGCCTCGCATCACCCTTTACTGCTAGGGTGCGCGGAAACTTTCCTACGGTACGGATAAGTCGAGTTGTGGAACCGGTTGACCGTCCCATTCCCAGGGCGACAGCGCGTGGAAAGAGACTTATTCTTGAGAGCGGAATTGTCAGTAACTGCGAGGAACTTATGCTTGAGATGCACGCCGTTGCAATGGAACTTCCGACCGACGCCAACGTCATTGTCGGACAATCGCATTTCATCAAAACCGTCGAAGACCTCTATGAAGCGATCGCTACCACGGCACCTCACGCCAAGTTTGGCGTGGCATTCAATGAGGCCTCGGGCGCCTGCCTGACGCGGGCCGAAGGAAATGACGCCGCGCTCCGGGATCTGGCGATACGGAACGCTCAGGCTCTGGCGTGCGGTCACGCATTCGTCGTCTTGATTCAGAATGCCTATCCGATCAATCTGCTGAATGCCATCCGCAATGTGCCGGAGGTCTGTTCGATCTTTTGCGCAACCGCCAATGCGGTGCAGATTATCGTTGCGCATAGCGAGCAAGGCCGCGGGATCCTGGGCGTGATTGATGGCAGTTCTCCAAAAGGGGTGGAGGGCCCGTCGGATGTGGCATGGCGACACGATCTCTTACGCAAGATTGGCTACAAGCGATAGGCAGGTCACCGCATTACTGCCGGAACTGCACGCTCTTCAGCATGCTTTCGAAGCTTGGCCGGAAACGATCGAATTGGCCCTCGGGAGCTACGAACACGAAATAGACCATCGTTGCGTCTGACTGAGGCACGGTCACCAGCCAATCTCGCTCTTTCTGGGGCTGGCCATTTGCATCCGGGAAAGGCGAGGTGGATTGCATGCTAACGGAGCGGCCTTGAACGCCGGCCACGGTAATGGGCTGCGGGCTGCCTACAGGACTCAAATCGCTGCCGCTCTGCATGGCCTGGACAAGCTGGGCAGTTTGCTGATCGAGACTCTGAGTCTGCCCGCGGCGTGGCTTGATTCCATTAATGACAACTCCGTAGCCGATCGCGTCACCGCTTACTCCAGCTTGAGGCGCAATGGTTACGCCTTGCCCGCCTTGTGCTCCGGGCACCACTTGCCAATTGTCCGGACGCGCGATCTTCATCGGCCCCAAATCGCTGACGACTGACCTCGAACTCGGCAGTACACTTTGCAGGTCGACTGGCTCTGCTGTGGCCCCTGATTGGGCGGGAGCAGGCGTGGAAGCAGGAGTGGTGATCGCGACTCCTGGCGGAGCTTTGAAGACAGCACCGCTTTGCTTGTTCAATCTCGCCCATTCACCAGTTTGACCTTTTTGCGAGATTTCCTCAGCTGAATACGCCTTTACACCAACGGCGTGCTGGCGTGCCGCGTTGAACTCAGCATTGCTGGCGTTGTACTTCTTCGAAGGCCAAGGTGCGATTTCTTTCAAGATAGCTGCTTCGCGGTTTCCGGGGTTCGGATGGTCACTCAAGAACTGTGGGCCCGCAGAGCCCTGTGCTGCCAGCTTTTTGAAAAAATCTGACATTGCCTTCGGGTTGTAACCAGCTCGGTAGAGAATTATTGCGCCCACGGCGTCGGCCTGTGCTTCGTCGCCCCGAGAGTACTTTAAGATCAGACCCTCTGCACCGAACTTGATGCCGGCCTGCGCCAGGGATCCCAAGGTTCCGTCAGTCGTAGCCCCGAGGATCGCCCCGGCAAGCCCCGCGAGCGCAGACATCGTTTGTGTTTTGCCGGCCTGTTTCGCAGAGTGCTGCATGTAAACGTGCGACATCTCGTGTGCCATCACTCCGGCCAGTTCTGCCTCATCCGATGCCGCGGTAATCGTCCCAAGGTTCACAAACATGGGGCCGCCGGGCAGTGCAAACGCATTAATTTCCTTCTGCGGGATCACGTGAAATTCGAATGGCCACGAATGCTCAGCGGGGATGGTGGCGACCAGTTTTTCACCGAGTTTCCGAATGTATTGCGTTTCCGGACTGCTGTCAGGCAGCACCGGCATCTGCTGATACACCTGCGACGCCGCCTGAAATCCCATCTGGATCTGCTGATCATGGTTCAAGGGAGCATTCCCCGGATCCGGCAGCTGAGGTTTTCCGACCACGGCGTAGGCCAGAGACGCCAGCAGGAAGAGCGCCATCGTGCTAAAGAGATGTCCACGGTTTTGAGTCATCGCTTTGATGTGGAGTAAAACGTTCTTTTGATGCGTCTGCTCCGCTAGGCTCCGAGAATCTCGCACAGAGCGGCCAACATGCGGTCCACCTCTTCCACACTATTGTAGTGAACCAGTCCGATCCGCAGAAAGCCTCCAGATTTTTCCACGTCGAGATGTTCGGTGAGGTTCAGCGCATAATAGTTGCCATCCCATGTGAAGAAGCCTCGATCCCCGAGTTTGGTGGCAAGCTCGAGCGGACTTCGGCCCGGCTTTCCAGAAACGTCACGGACAGCGAATGTCGCACAGCGATCGTTGAAACGCTCAGGGTTGGTGATGCCGTAGATCTTCAGTTCCGGGGTCGCCTTGAGGCCGCTCATCATTCTTTCAACTAATGCGCGTTCGTGTTCATGAATCGCGGCATACGCCGCTTCAAGGGCAGCTCTTCTTTCGCTAACGCTGCCGCCTGAGCTTTCGTGTTTGCCATCCTTCGAAACCCGCGGAATATGACGGCGCACTTTTCCTTGACGGCCGAGATCGGCGATGTATTCCACACACGCTTCTATCCCGGCGATGCACTCGTGATTGAGCGTGCCCCACTCCCAGCAATTCGGAATCGCATTTGTGTTAGGCCGAACCTTGTAGGGACGAAATTTCTTAAGCAGCTCACGTTTGCCGTACAGCACTCCCATGTGCGGCCCGAAGAACTTATAGGTGGAGCAGGCAAGGAAGTCGCAATCGAGTGTTGCAACGTCGATGAGTCCGTGCGGCCCATAGTGGACGGCATCGACGTAGCAGAGGGCCCCGGCCTGATGCGCGAGTTGCACAATCTGCCTGACAGGATTGATCGTGCCCACCGCATTGGAGGCATAACCGACAGCGACCAGCTTAGTGTTCGACTTGATCTTCGACGCAAGGTCGGCGATGTCGAGCGTGCAGTCGTTGTCATTGATCTCGGTCCAGCGAATCGTGACTCCACGATCTTGGGCAACGGCCAGCCATGGAGAAACATTCGCATCGTGATCTAGTCGTGTGACAAGGATTTCATCTCCCGGGCCGAGTTCGCGGCCGATCGCCCGCGAGATTGCGAACGTCAGCGTCGTCATGTTAGGCCCAAAGACAACTTCGTCAGGGCCGCAATTAAGAAGGTCGGCCATCGCGGCCCGCGCCCGGGCGATCAACGCGTCGGTATGGCGGCTTGTGGCATAAGCCCCGCCGGTGTTGGCATTGTCGTGCTTCAGATATCCGGAGATCGCGTCGATCACGCGCTGCGGTACCTGCGTTCCTCCTGGACCATCGAGAAACGCAGGCGGATACCCGTTGACCGTTTGTGCCAGAGAAGGG
>Ga0126371_10005872_pt1 | contig 10907 bp, 6 predicted proteins | sample PanSoiMetaPlot_4_FD_110145 | JGI IMG/M metagenome (GOLD analysis project Ga0126371, IMG submission 110145) | Tropical forest soil microbial communities from Panama - MetaG Plot_4 | ecosystem: Environmental > Terrestrial > Soil > Tropical forest > Bulk soil | place: Panama | collected 2016-02-17
ATTGCTTGCCTACTTCTCACAGCCGGATTAGGTTGGCTTTTCCTTCGATCGCGCGAGACGGTGCGGGCCACCGCCGCCAAGGACGCCATCAGTCGCATGAGTTCCAATCCCGATGTAATCCGCCTGCTGGGCACCCCTATCACCGCCCAGCCCGGGCTTAGCGGGAGTGTGAATCTGGACGAAACGGGATGGAGCGAGATGCGCCTCACAATCCCGGTCCGTGGCTCCAACACAAGTGCCATTGCTCACGTCGTGGGTGGGCACAGCCACGGGCCTTGGGTCTTTACCACTTTTGAGGTCGATTTTGCCAAGGAACATAAAAAAGTCGACCTCGTTTCCGGCCGCGTGATTGAGTATGATCCCGCTGCCTACGTAGACGTCCATACGCAGTCGGCAGTCGCACCGGAATACACCAAGGCAGTTGCGGCCGAACCGCGCTTCAACGGCGAATTCCCCTGTGTCTCAGCGGCGGTCTCGGATACCGGCGTCAGCTCGCAGCTTGGCAATTGCGCCATGCCGACCTCGCATACTCTTCCCGTCGATCAATTCGAAGCCGATCTTCGCTATGGAAACTTTGTCCTTCGTGAAACGGACCTTTTCCTTGACGACGTATTCCAGGTTCCGCTCACTCGAACTTACGTTTCCAATGAATGGGTCGATCAAAACTCCGTGCATGCCTTCGGACGCAATTACAATCATCCGTACGACATCGCTCCAATCGGCACGCGCAATCCCTACACGTACCAAACCATCGTCCTCGAAGATGCCGACTTCCTATATTTCGATCGCATCTCCAAAGGCACCGGTTACGCCGACTCCGTCTTCCAGCACACCGAAACTTCTACCCGTTTCTACAAAGCAACCACCCGTTGGGATGGCCACGGCTGGACCATGAAACTGGCCGACGGTTCCGAGATTCTCTTTCCCGAGTCCTATAACGCGCGGAATCTGGCTCAAGGGGCGCCCTATGAGATTCACGATCCCAACGGCAATCCTTTGAAACTCGATCGCGATCCACAACGCAACTTGAAGCAGATCACCACTCCTCACGGACACTGGATCCGCTTTACCTACGACGGCTCCTCACGTATCACCCGGGCCGAAGACGACGCGGGTCATTGGGCACGCTACGAATACAACACAGAAGGAATGCTAAGTTCAGCCGTCTTATCCTCCGGCCGTGAGCGCCACTTCGAAAATTCCGGCGTTCTCATGACTCAGGTCACGGATGAAAAAGGCCGGATCCTCGTCCACAATTGGTACCGTAATCGCTTCCTTTATCGTCAGCAGTTTTTCGGTGGGAACGTATATTCCTACCGCTACAATTGGACCCAGCAGCAAACCTATCCCCGTGCGGTTTACGTAACCTTGCCTGATAGCTCTGAGAAGGCGCTTTCCGTCGAATCCTCTGTCCCGGAGTTTGTCAAAAGCTTCGAACACCAGTAAGGTTCCAGATGAGGTGAATGGCCATGAACCAGTATGGTTAACACCCACTAGACTCAACTCAATTCCCACCACACCCACAATTCAAGCCCGCGACCACGCGCACATGGCTGGAAGTCCCTCGAAAATCGAACTACCGGTCCATCCCATATCAAAGTTGATTCCCAATACAGAATGGCGCTCAGAGACTGATGGAGTAGCCACCATAGGGAATTGACTTCTGCATCGCGCGTCCGCTAGGGAATCACGTAGAAAGGCGTGTTACTTTTAAGAGTGCCGCTGGGTGTGGTTACAGTGACGTATACGCTGGTTGCGCCATTCGGAACCGTCGCCTGAATGTAGGTGTCGGAAGATGATGCCCACAAACCCGGCTGGAGTCAATCGCGATAGGGATATCGCGGAATCACGAATCGCGTCATCGCCGAGACGCCAGCAACGAAACGCAGCCCCAGCAGTCCCCGACTGACAACTGGCCACCGACCGCTGCCTACTTCTTCGTCCTCAGCATCTCCACCACTCGTTCGTAATCATCCACCGTCGAATACTCGATCACAATCTTTCCCTTACCCTTGCGATCGCGGATTCGCACACGCATGCCTAGCAGCCTCTCCAGATCCAGCTGCGCAGCGCGAACATTCGGATCTACCCAGCGCGCGCCGCCAGTTTTCTCCCTTTTCTTTACGCCGGGCATGTCGGGTAAAGGATCGAGCAGGCCATCCATTCGCAGCACCAGCATCTCGATCTGCTCGATGTTCATTCCCTTTTTCACCGCGTAGAGCGCGGCTTCTGCGATACGGTCGTCGTCTCCCAGCTTCAGAAGCTCCCGGGCCTGGGCGAAGTTCAGCCGCTTCTCCGCCAGCATTTGCATGACTTCACGCGGCAGCTTCAGCAGACGCATGTAGTTCGCGACCGACACGCGCGAGAGCCCGACGCGCTCCGCGATCTGCTGCTGAGTCATGCTGAACTGATTGCTGAGAACGCGAAACGCCTCCGCCTGCTCCAGGGGACTCAAGTCTTCGCGCTGCAGGTTCTCGACGATCGTCATCTCCGCCGCCTGCTGCTCCGAAACCCTCCGCACCAACGCCGGAATATGCGTCTTTCCAGCCTTCTTCGAGGCGTGCAGACGCCGCTCACCGAGGATTAGGACGTAGCGTCCATTCTCTTGCGCCGGACGCACCACGATCGGCTGCACCACTCCATTCGCCTTGATGGAGTCCGCCAGCTCCTCAAGAGCTTCGTCGTCATCCACGTACCGCGTCTGAAAGGGATTCTTGTCGACGTCGTGGATCGGCAGGTTGATGACAAGGTTGGTGGGAAAGCGCGCCTCGGCTGCCGCATTAATCTCGATCGGTCCCCCGCCCGCAGAAAAGTCGTAAGGAGACTGCGCTCCACGCGGATCGGTAGCAGGACGTCCAGCCAAATCCCTCAATGGATCGGCATAAGCCAACTCGTAAGGCGAGCCCTCCGGCAATGTGGGGACAGCCGCCCCCGGCTGTCCGGTAGTATGTGGCACGGGCGCCCCCGCCCGCGTGTCGGCAGCATCAGGACTGCCGCCGGTGTGAACAACACCTGGTGTTGCGGAAGCAAGGGAAGAAACAGAGCTCACCGATCGTTCGGCGAGAGCGCTGCGGGCACCGTCCCCAACATTGTCACTCCCTTTGTCATTCCGACCGGAGGGAGGAATCTGCTGTCCGCCGGCAGCGGCCCCACCCTGTCCAGGAGCCACAGCCGTTCCCGCCACAACCCGCGGCCGGGGCAACAACGATTCCAGCCCACGGCCCAACGCCCGCCGCTTCTCAACTTTTTCTTTCTCCGCATGCTCCGCCAAATTTCCCGCAGTCGAAGTAGTCATAGTTTCTTTTTCCCGATCTCGTCTCCCATTTAAAGGCCATGGGGTTTCGTTTTCTCGCCAACTCAAATCTGTCACCCTGAACGCAGTCGAAGGATCCCTGCCAGCAGCACTGTTGACCAGGGAGGATGTTCTCACAGAACCCCGGAATATATATCGATGCTGATCGATCTACATATATCGACCTCCATCAATATACTAGGCGCTCTTATCCATCTCCGCGGCCGCAGGAATCTCCTGAACCTCAGTGTCCTCCCTGTGTTCCTCAGTGGCCTCTGGGGTGACCTCTGCCGAAGCCGGAAGCCCAGAGCCCGAAGTCCGCTCAATCAGCTCCTTCGCCAACCGTATGTAACTCTCCGCACCCTTCGATCGCGGATCGTACATCAGCGCCGCCTTGCCATGGCTGGGCGCCTCAGCCAGGCGAATGTTTCGCGGCACAGTCGTCTTGCATAGCTTCTCGCCAAAGAAATTGTTGAGTTCAGCCCTCACCTGCTGCGACAGGTTGGTGCGCTCGTCAAACATCGTCAGCACCACGCCCTCAATCCCAAGCTCGGGATTAAGGCCAGCACGGATGCGTTCGATCGTATCAAGCAACTCGCTGATACCTTCGAGCGCAAAGTACTCGCCTTGCATCGGAATGAGCACCGTGTCAGCGGCCACAAGCGCATTCAGTGTAAGCAGGTCGAGCGCTGGCGGACAGTCCAGCACGATGAACTGGAACCGATCGCGCAGAGGCGCAAGCGCCTCGCGCATCCTGAACTCACGCCCATCAGCGTCCACGAGCTCGAGATTTGCGCCGAGCAAATTCTTGTGTGATGGAATAAGCCAGAGCTGATCGAGCTGCGTAGTGATCAGCGCCTCCTCACCCGAAGCAGCGCGCATGAGGAGGTGGTATGAGCTGACGCGCTCAGGATCCTTGACGAAGCCCATACCGCTGGTGGCATTCGATTGCGGGTCGCAATCGACCAGCAGCGTGTTCACTTCGGCGGCAGCAAACGAGGCCGCCAGGTTGATGGCAGTCGTAGTCTTGCCGACGCCACCCTTCTGATTGGCAACAGCGATTACACGTCCCATTGAATTGTAAGGAGAAGCAGAGCACTCGCAGAATAATCCGCTTCATCCTTCAATTCAATGAAGAAGTGCTGTGCAAGTGCGTGAATGCGTGTGCAAAACAGGTTCCCAATGTTCCTGCAGGAACATTGGTACGAGCAGTAGACGTGAAGGGAGGCCTTGCGGGAACACTTCTTGTGTCCTGAGACCAAGGTGGCTGTATCTTGCCTGTTGACTCTTAGTTGATTAGAAGCAGAGCTGTTCCCACAGGAGGGGATCAGTTACTGGGGTCGGGCTTGGGCGGGTAAAGTGTCGCCCGTAGAATTGTTCCTGCAGGAACATTAAATGACCTGAGCGAACTGCAAGGAGCGGTCGATCACTGGGGAAGTTGAGGCCAGTAGATTTCATGGGTAGACTGATGTCACTTTCGCGAAAACTCAACGCAAGCTAAAGGCGATGGCCACTGAAAAGAATTCAAGAAATGTTCCTGCAGGAACATTCAAATGAAGTTCTGGAGCGTTTAAGAGAAATAAGATAATGCAAGTCGCAGAAGTGTTCCTGCAGGAACACCATGGAAAACAAACAAACCTGTCGAATATTCGCTTCGGTCTGGTATCAATTTCCCACTTCTAGGCTTTAAGCATGGGGGCAAGGTTTGATGTCAGCCTTACGTGATGCCACTAAGGCCCAGCGTTGTTCCACTTTTTACTACGTTGGTTCCTAGCTGGATTTAGCTTGCGAAGGAACCGACGAGCAGCACCCTTGAGTTGGAGGCGGGAATGGGTACGGGTAGACGCCAGTTTGCCGACGGAAGGATGGCTTGGGCTGTGGGTTGTTGGGATAAGCCGATGAGGAGGGTCAAGCTTCCGTGTGGGTTGAGGAGGCTGGCTGCGATGGGCAGGGTCGACTCGAAGTGCTCGACTGCGCGAAGCGTGACGACGTCGAATCTCTTGCCGGTGAGGGATTCGGCGCGAGCGTTTTGTATATTGATGTCCGTCAATGTAAGGGCCCGGGTGACTTCGCGGAGGAAGGTTGCTTTCTTGTGATTTGACTCGATTAGTGTGAGCGAGATCTCCGGTGCCCAGAGTTTGATGGGGATGCCTGGGAATCCTGCACCGGAGCCTACGTCGGCTACTTCAAAAGCTTTCACCGGGGAGGGCGCTGAGTACGCCGAGGGATTGGGAATCAAATGGCTGGCCGCGAAGAGACTTTCGCCGAAGTGGCGGGTGACGATTTCGTCCTGGTCGCGGATGGCCGTGAGATTGATGCGAGCGTTCCAGCGCTGGAGTATATCGATGTATATCGATATACTTCGTAACTGATCTGTGGAGAGGGCATTTTTTCCCAGGAATGGTTCGAGTAGGCTTGCGATGCGCGATGCATCCATTCGACGGCTATTGTAGCGGGAGTGCGGACGCTACTGTGGCCTGGGGATCGAGCGGTGGTGCGGCCGGCAGACAGCGGATTCCTCTCTTTGGTCGGAATGACAAAGCGAGTGAGGACCGGAATGAAAATGGTGGAGCGATGTCCGCAGTACTGTGGTCGAGCAGGCGGTGAAGCTTGCTTCCCTGTTGACCGACAGCTCTTGCTGTTGTTCCTTACCAAGGCAGTTCTTGCCTTGCGAAGGCGGGCGAGGCGGCCGCGCCACACCAGCGTTGCTTCACACAAGGCTCCGCTTAGGAGTCGCGGGAGTTCAGCAGTTTTGCGGCGTTGTCGTGGTAGATGCGTTGCAGGATTTCGTCACTTAGGCCCAGGCCATTGAGGGGCCAGTGGTAGCCGAACTGGTCGATCTCGTAGAAATGCTCGTCTTGCGATTCCAGGATGCGGAAGGTGATGCGGTACATGCTGGTGTCGTAGCCCATGTCGGTGCCGTAGACGAGGCGGTCGGAATACTTTCCATAGAACTGCGCGGCGAAGCGCGGGATGGGCGCGGTTTCCGCATAGCGCGCCGAGATGTCCGCACAAAGATTCGGATTGCGGTCGAAAACATCGCCCAGGTGCGTGAGATCGTAGTCGAGATTGGCAAAGTGGCAGGCGACGAAGGTTGTGTTGCGGTGGCGCGTGGCGGTGCGCTCGAGGATTTCGATCATGCCCGGGAGTTTGACGATGTTCGGTTGATTGTCGAGCCGCCACTCGTACGCGTTCATCAGCCCGTCGTTGTGCTTGTCCATGGGCTGGTACATCCAGATGGGATCGGCGACATGGAGGCTGATGGGCATCCGGAGTTCCGCAGCTTTTTCCCAGATTGCGTCTACACGCGCGTCGTCGGGATGGAGACCGGGCGCGGTCGATTTGCCTGAGCGCAGCCCCTGGCCTTTGTCGTGGATTTCGCCGATGCCCTTTGCGCCGGCGTCGTGGCAGCGTGTGAGCTCTTTGACGGCAGAATCGGGGAAGCTGGACGTGGTGTGTCCACTGAAATCGAGGCCACACCAAATTTCGAAGCGGTCCGGATGCTTTGAGTATTTTGCGTTGATCTCAGCAAACGGCTTCCCGGTCGTCATGGTTAGGACGATTGTCTTTTCTATGCCGACCTCGTCCATGTTTTTGAGCCAGGTGTTGATCTCGGCGTCGGTCTTGGGTTCGGGGTGCGAGTGCATATCGATGATGGGAAATTTCGCTTTCTCGATATGAGTGACCGGGACTTTGTGGATGGAGCGCGGGCGGTAGTCTTTGAGGAGGATGGCTTTTGGATTCGGCGCGGCTGCGGGCGCGTTCGCGGGCGTTGCTTTCTTTTCTTCGGCGAAGGTGGTGGAGGGAAGGGCGAGGGCCAGTCCGGCGGCGTTGGCAGATTTCAGGAATGAGCGGCGGTTCATGGGAGGCTCCTACCAACCGCAAATTATATGCCTGGGTCGGCGGAGGGGTTCAGTGTGGGATGGGGACTTTTTCGCGGTGTGAGATGGGGCATGGAATTTGATGCATGCGTCTGAGATATTCCCCTTGACGTCCGTTGCGGTCGCGCGTGTCGTAGGGGCCTTCAGCCCGCGCTTCGCTTACGCTTCAGGATGACAAGTCGGGCTGGGGTTTGGTTATACGCTCGCTTCGCTCGCGGGGCAGGCGAAGGCGGCTGTCCCCACAAGTGTCGTGCTATTCGCCGCCCACGGTTAGGCCTTCGATGCGGACGGTGGGGGCGGCCACGGAGCCGCGGAATTCGAGATCGTTCGCAATTTCGGAGATGTTGAAAAAGAGGTCTTTTAAGTTTCCCGCTACGGTGATTTCTTCTACTGGGTAAGTGAGTTCTCCGTTGAAGATCCAGAGGCCGGAGGCGCCTCGCGAGTAGTCACCCGTTACCAGGTTCACGCCTTGTCCCAGAAATTCCGTAAGGTAGAGGCCTTCTTTGATTCCGGCGATCAGATCTTTCGGGCTCCTCGGGCCTGGCTGCAAGAAGTAGTTTCCGGGACCGATGCCCGGGGTGCCTGCCAGCCCTCTCGCGGCGTTGCCTGTGCTTTGCAGGCCTAGCTTTTTTGCCGTGTAAGTGTTCAAGAAGTACGACTTGAGCACGCCGTTTTCGATGACCACCGTGCGGCGTGTGGGGATGCCTTCGCCGTCGAAGGGGCTGGTGCCGAATCCGCCTGGGATGGTGCCGTCGTCGATCACCGTGACGTTGTCGCCTGCGATCCTCTGGCCGAGCTTTCCGGCTAGGAAGCTGGCGCCGCGGTAGACGGAGTCTCCGTTGATGCCTTCGAAGATGTGCTCGAGGATGGAGGTTGAGACCATCGGATCGAAGACAATGGGGACTCTGGCGGTCTTTGCTTTTTTCGCGCCGAGGCGGCGTATCGTGCGTTCGGCGGCAATTTTGCCGACTTTCTCGGGAGCATCGAGTTTTTTCAGCGTGCGTGCAACTGAAAACCAGAAGTCGCGCTGCATCGCTCCATCATCGGATTGGGCAATGGGGACTGCGGCGGTCGAACAATAGGAACGGCTGTACTCGCCGACGAAGCCGTGGGAGTTGGCTAGGACTTTGTGTCCGGTGGCGGCGTCGAACGATCCGCCTTCAGAGTTCTTGATGCGGGGGTCGAAATCGAGCGCGGCCTTTTCAGCGCGGCGGGCGTAGTCGATGCGGTCAGCGCCGGGCAGTGAGTAGACGTCTTCGTGGTAGAGCTCGAGATCGCCGGTGAGTTGGCCCAGTTGGTCGGCGGCGGGGATTCCGCCGAAGGGGTCTTCGGAGGTGATCTTGGCGAGTTCTAGCGCGGACTTCACCATGCGGTCGAGACCTTCGCGGGAGAAGTCGGAGGAGTAGGTGCTCGCGGCGCGTTGCCCGAAGAAGACGCGGACTCCGATGGACTTGGAGCCGGATTCTTTGAGGGTTTCGACCTGGCCTAGGCGGACTAGGGTGGAGAATTCGTCGCCTTCGCGGACTACGCACTCGGCGGCGGTGGCACCGCCTTTCATGGCGCGAGCGACGATGTCTTGGGCTACTTCGCTTAGGTCGGTTTCGAGTTTCTGCTTTCTAGTTTCGAGTTCTGTTTGGGTCATAGAATCTTCACCACAGGGGGCACAGGGGACGTGAAGCGGCAAGGGAACCTGCGCGAAGCCCGCACTCCGCTCAGGATCACAGCCCTGTATGTTGTCATGGAATCAGTACGGAGTTCTGCGGTACACCGCCCTTCCTGCTTCGGCCTTGAGTTCCTTCATGATCTGTTGCGGATTGACGCCTATCTTTTGGAACTGTGCTGCGGTTGCTTTCTTGGCGCTTTCCATGGCCACGTCGTTTTCCCAGACTGCAGTGGTCACCATGTTGATGCGATTGTCGCCTGCCGTTTTTTCGTACACGAAACCTTCGATAAATCCCGGCAGCGATTTGAAGAACGTTTGAATCTTGCGGGTTTCGGCCAGAAAAGCTGCTTTGGATTCTTCGGGCACAGTGAGTGTGTCGATCAAGCCAGTCTGCATTTCTCGTGTTAGGTTTGCTCGGGGGCTAAAGCCCGTTATTTGGTGCATGCCTGACGCGGCCCTGAAGGGCCGCTCTTCCACGATAATCGCGGCGGCCATTTGCCGTTGAAGCGCCGCCGTTCCACTATCTAACACTGGCGCTGAGACGCCTGCTTTCTATCTACGGAAATTCCCTGCCAAGCCGCTGGTTCTACAAACCGGTACGGATCCTTCGATTCCGCCGTGACTCCGCTTTGCTACATCACGGCTCCGCTCAGGATGACAGATCAAAAGCAGATTCCTCGCTTCGCTTCGGAATGACAAGGCTGCTCTCTGCGTTCATCCGCGGCGAAGAAGTTCATTGCATGAAGCCGCCAGTGTCTTTACGGGCTGTGCCGCCTACTGTCAGGCGATCGACCTTCAGGGTCGGGATGCCTACGCCTACCGGGACGGCCTGGCCGTCTTTGCCACAGGTGCCTACGCCTTCATCTAACTTTAGGTCGTTGCCGACCATGCTGACTCTCGTCAGGACGTCGGGGCCGTTGCCGATTAGGGTTGCGCCTTTGATCGGGGCCGTGATTTGGCCGTTCTCGATCATGTAGGCTTCGCTGGCGGAAAAGACGAATTTGCCGTTGGTGATGTCGACCTGGCCTCCGCCGAAATTGACGGCGTAGATGCCGTGCTTCACCGAGCGGATGATGTCTTCTGGATTGTCATTACCTGCCAGCATGTACGTATTTGTCATGCGCGGCATGGGGATATGCTCATAGCTTTCTCGGCGTCCGTTGCCCGTGTCGGCGATGCCCATGAGGCGCGAGGAGAGCTTATCGCTGAGATATCCCTTGAGAATTCCCTTCTCGATCAGAACTGTCTCCTGCGTCGGCTCGCCTTCATCGTCGACGTTCAGCGATCCTCGGCGCCAGGGCATGGTGCCGTTGTCTACGACTGTGCACTTTTCGCTGGCCACGCGCTTGCCGATCAAGCCCGCGAAGGCCGAAGTCTTCTTGCGATTGAAATCTGCTTCGAGGCCGTGGCCTACTGCTTCGTGCAGCAGGACACCGGGCCACCCGGGGCCGAGCACGACCTCCATTTCTCCTGCCGGGGCCTCGCGAGCGTCGAGTTGCAGGAGGGCCTGGCGGGCGGATTCTTTGGCAAAGAACTCAGGATTCTTGTCGCCGAAGAAGAAGTCGAGGGCGACACGGCCTCCGCCGCCGGAGGTGCCGCGCGCAGAGTTGCTGTCGGTTTTGGCGATGCAGCTCACGTTCATGCGCGCGAGCGGCTGCGAGTCCTCGGCGAAAGTGCCGTCGGAGGCGACGATAAGAATGTTGCGAAGTTCGTCGGAGTAGCTGGCGCGGACTTCTTTAATGCGCGGATCGTAGGCGCGCGCGGTCTTGTCGGCTCGCATCAGCAATTCGACTTTGGCGCTGATTTCGGCATCGACGCTTGGTAGGGTCACTGGGTAGAGACTGCGCGCTTGCGATTTCTGGAATCCCGCGACCGTGGACTTGGCCGGGGCACTGGCGATGAGAGCGGCGGTGCGGGCGGCGTGCAGAATGCGGTCGGGAGAGAGATCGTCGGTGTAGGCGTATCCGGTGCGCTCTCCGCTGACGACGCGGACGCCGCATCCGGCGGAAATGCCCTGGCTTGCCGACTTGATCATGGATTCGTCCATGGAGAGCGCCGTGGAGGACAGGTA
>Ga0126371_10005873_pt1 | contig 10907 bp, 12 predicted proteins | sample PanSoiMetaPlot_4_FD_110145 | JGI IMG/M metagenome (GOLD analysis project Ga0126371, IMG submission 110145) | Tropical forest soil microbial communities from Panama - MetaG Plot_4 | ecosystem: Environmental > Terrestrial > Soil > Tropical forest > Bulk soil | place: Panama | collected 2016-02-17
GGGCTTCAATGTGCCTGACGAAGTCAATCCCATCGAGCAGCTCACCGGCATGCTCTCGCTCGGATTGGACTACAAGGATTCATCGCCCATCTTCGATTCGGCAGGCAGTCAATATTACATCACCCAGTCGCCGCAGCTGCATCTCAACGAATATTTCACCACGTTTGGCCGCGTCGTCAAGGGGTTGGCGGTCGTGTACTCGATCCAAAAGCACGACCCGAACGACACAAAGACTCAGCCCGACATGGTGTCACGCATGTATCGGTGCGAGCCGGTAACCCCGCAAACGCCTGAGATCGAGCACGAGTTGCGCACTGTCGAGGTCCGTTACAACCCGCGCTAATCCTCCCTGTGCATCGCGCACAACGCCACGCTCTGAACGAGCGCGAAAGACTTACGGCTATGAAGTTCTTGCGGTTCGCGGGCGCGGCGGCATCGGTGCTATTGCTTGCGTTCGCGCCGCTGACGACACGTTCACCTGCCCACGCGGCTGCGACGGGAACGCTCACGGTCTTCGCTGCTGCATCGCTGAAAGACGCCTTCACCGACCTCGCGGCAAAATTCGAATCAGCGCACCCTGGCGTGAACGTTCGCTTCAATTTCGACGGCAGCCAGATCCTCGAAACGCAGATCGCCAACGGCGCGCCGGCCGATGTTTTCGCGAGCGCGGATCAAAGGTGGATGGAGGCCGCGGTATCGGGCGGTCTCGTGAACAACCAAGCCGAGTTCGCGCGCAATAGCTTAGTGATGATCGCGCAATTCGACGTCCACGTTCATTCCCTGCGCGACCTGACCCGCGACGGGCTCAAGCTGGCGATCTGCGCCGAGCAAGAGCCGTGCGGGCGTTACACGCGCATCGCGTTGCAGAAGATGAGCGCGGACAAGACATACTGGCCCACGTACGGCGAGCAGGTTCTTCGCAACGTGGCGACGCAAGAGCAAAACGTCGAAGCAGTGGTGCAAAAGGTCTTGCTCGGCGAAGCCGACGCCGGGTTCGTGTACGCCACCGACGTCACCCAAAAGGGCGGCGTGAAGCTGCTCAACTACCCGGTGCCCGATCAAGATCAAGTGATCGCGACCTATCCCATCGCGAGAGTCAAAGCGAGCGCGCAGTCACAGCTCGCGCAAGCCTTTATCGACTACGTGCTGTCCGAAGAAGGTCAAGCCGTGTTGCGATCGTACGGATTTAGGCCGCCGCAGGCCTGAACATGACTGGGGCGCGGTTGCGCGACGGAACGCTCGCGGGCCTTTCGATCGTCGGCGCGGGATTGTTCTTCGCGCTCGTTGCCGTCGCGCTCGTCGGACTGATCGCACATCGCGCGAGCGGAGGCTGGAGCTCGTGGATGCTCGACGCCGCCGGTTGGGCCGTCGTGCGCCAAGCTCTCGTCGTGTCGTTGGAAAGCACGTTGACGTGCGCCCTCATCATCGTGCTGACGGGTACGCCGGTCGCGCTGCTGTTGGCGCGCAAGTTTCGCGGCCGCGAACTGCTCGAAGCGTTCGTGTCGCTGCCGGTCGTGTTGCCACCGGTGGTGGCCGGGCTTGCGCTGCTGCTGGCATTCGGGCGGCGCAGCCTTCTCGGGCAAGCGCTCGGTGCCATGGGCATTCACATCCCGTTCTCGCTGATCGCGGTCGTCATGGCGCAGACGCTCGTCGCGGCGCCCCTGTACATCATCGCCGCCAGGAACGCGTTCGAACAGACCAATCCCGAGCTGATCGACGCCGCCGCTACGCTTCGCGCTTCCTTTATCTATACAGCGCTGCGCGTCATCATACCGCCGGCGCTGCCGGCCCTCGGCGCCGCGCTCGCGCTTGCGTGGGCTCGGGCCCTCGGGGAATTCGGCGCGACGCTGATGTTCGCGGGCAATCTGCCGGGGGTCACGCAGACGTTGCCGATCGCCATCTTTTTCACTTCGCAAGAGAACCTCGACGTCGCGGTGACGATCTCGCTGATCCTGCTGCTCGTCTCTTTCGTCGTGCTCGCCGCGGCGCGGCTGCTGCAAGCGCGGATGACGGTCGGATAGATGCTGTCAGCGGAGTTCAGGGCGCAGCGGGGTACGTTTGAGCTCGACTTCGCGATTGAGGTCGAGCCCAGCGAGACGGTCGCCGTGATCGGCCGCAGCGGCGCCGGCAAGACAACGGCGTTGCGCTGCCTGGCCGGCTTGGTGCGTCCGCTGCAAGGCACGATCCAGAACGGCGACCGCATCTGGTATGACAGCGCCACGCGGACATTCGTGCCGTCACACATGCGTGATTGCGCGATGGTCTTTGCGCGTGGAGCGCTGTTCGGCCACATGACAGCCTTGGAAAACGTCGAGTTCGGACTGCGGGCTCAGGGCTTTGGCGCAAAACAATCGCGCGAGCGGGCTCTCGAGGCACTCGACATCGTGCACGCCGGCTCCCTGTCGACGCTGCGCGCGGCGGGACTGTCGGGCGGCGAGGTCCAGCGTATCGGCCTTGCACGAGCGGCGGCGCTACGCCCATCGGTCCTTCTGCTCGATGAGCCGCTCTCGGCTCTGGACATCCGCCTGCGCCCGATGGTCCGCGACGCTCTGCGCGACACGATTGCGGCGACAAAGGCCGCCACGGTGCTAGTCGTGCACGATCCGGCGGAAGCCATGCTCTTCGCCCAGCGTTTCGTCGTCGTCGAGGATGGGGTGGTGGTCCAGGCAGGTGACGCCAAGACCCTGCGCGAGCGCCCGGCGACTTCATACATCGCCTCGTTCGCTGGAACAAATCTTTACCGAGGTCGAGCAAAAAAGCTTCGCGACGGCTCGTCGCGCGTCGACATCGGGAACGCGAGTCTGATCGTGCAGGGCGAATATACCGGTGACGTGAGCGTGCTGCTCGATCCAGACGCCGTCACCTTATCTGCGGCGTCGTCAGAGACGTCGGCGCGCAATTCATTTTTCGGACCAGTACAAGCGATCGTTGCCGATCGCGGCGCTTTTCGGGTCACGCTTGCGTCCTCGCCGCCGATCTCGGCTCGGGTCACGGCGCACTCGTTCGAAGCGCTCGGCATTCAGCACGGCAAGACGTTGTACGCGACTTTCAAGGCTCTCGAGGTACGCGTTCTCTAACATCGCGTTCAAACCGCGGCAACACTGCGCGGCTATCCTCGAGCCTCACATGAACGCAAGACCGCAGCTGAACGCGCTCGCGGAGCAAGACGCCTCGTTCTTGTTCGACGGCGTGTATCGCCCTCGTGGATCGCTATCGCTTGCCGACCAAGCGTCATACGGCTTGCTTGAGCGAGGCGAACGCTTTCGCTTGTGCATGGCACGATCTGAAACTAGTCCCTCAGTTTCGGTTGAGGGTAGCATCAACCAGGCGCCGAGGAATCGTGTCGGGCTGCATGGGCACGTGAGTGCCACAATCAGATCAAAAGGAAGAATCCGCCAAGCTGGGCGAGCTTCGCGCGTACTGCCGGTCTGTATCAGAGAACATTCGACACCCTTGAAACAAAAGACTGACGCGACGACGCACTTCGTCGCGAGCCGACCTCAGCGCATGTCCGTCTTCATGAGCGGCATGAGATTCGACCTCATCGTCGGAGGCACGCGGGTGGTCGCGAGTTGCATCGTGCCGCGCTTCGGACAACGTTCGTGACGATCGACGAGACGGTCAGCGACATCATCTCAGACCTTCGCCGGGCCGCGAGCCCGGGAGCGATCGGCGATGCCTCTGAGCGGCCAGCCGGTACCCTCGTCGACGCCGGAGCACTGACCGGCCCCGAGCGCTTTCGTCCGAGCCAAGCGCCTTTGGCCGTGGCGATCGATGGACCAGGGCTGTTCGTCGTGCGGTCGGGCTCATCAACGGTCTACAGCAGACTAGGCGACTTCAAGATTGCAGATGACGGCCACCTCGTCGATGGATCTGGTCGAGTGGTTCTTGGATACCAACACATGCCTGCCGGCAAAGCGGAATCAATCGCACCGATCCTGGTGCAAGATCCATCGCGTCCATATCGATTTGAGTCTTTCCGTGTTAGCGAGACTGGAGTGGTGCTGGGCATCGAGCGCGTTGTGAAGCATCGCCGTGGCGGTGTCGAGCACGTCGTTCCGATCGCGCAGCTCGCATTGGCGCTATTCCCCGCCCCGCAATTGCTGGCAAGGGGCGATGAGACAACCTTATTAGCGACTGCGAGAGCAGGCAAGCCGACCATCGGTGCACCAGGAATTAACGGACGCGGCCTGTTGCGCTCGCACGTTGTCGCAACCGGCGCGATAGACCTCGAGGCCGACTTGCAAGAGTTGTGGATGCTACGCCGCATGCGCGAAGTCGAAGTCGCACTCGCGAGCGCTGCCGACGGCTGCACACGGACTGCCCTTGGACTCGTTCGTTGATCACCGCCGGTGGAGCACGATTGCGTCGGCCGTCTTGGAAAAAGACAACGCCCAAACGCGATGACCCAGCGGGCCGCGCGCGGGACCTTCTCGAGCGCCTCGCGATATCGATAGTCACCCAGTCTGATGAGGTGCTCGGCTCTGGCGTTTCGATGTCGTTCGCGCCACCAGCAAGGCAGGCTGCCGAAGGACTCGACATAGACGAGATGACTCGAGTGTGGTCCGCGAGCGTTGATGGACTTGCGATCTGGTGCGTGGTGAGCGGCGTCGGTCAGCGTTCAATCCTTGAATGCGCACTCGATGGTCCCGGATCGCCGCGCCAGACACCAGTCGAGCGCACGATCGTTGGCGAGTGCGTTCAGCGGCTGTTGAACTCGCGCTTTGCAGGGTGGCGGGAAGTAGCGTCGATCGCAATCGCGCGTGAGGAGCTTTGGCGATGCGATTTGACAGCGGTCCACTCAGACCACTGTGCTACGTATCTTTCGCTTTGCGCAGAGGCGAAGCAAATTGTTGCCAGAGCGTTTCCAAGTCTGGTCGGCGTACCGCTTGCATTCACCGTGCATCTCGATCCACTCGTGACGACGCTCGGGGCGCTGTCGCAATGGAGGCCTGGCGAGCACGTACCGCTTGGCATCAAGGCAGACGGGCTGCGCGTCGCTCTCTCAGTACCGAATGGACCCGTCGCCTACGGGAAACTTGGTCAAATAGGCGGCGCCCGCGCGATCAGGCTTTCTGGTGACGCCGCGCGTCACGGGCGAACGTGACTTCTCCTGTTCTCACACTCGCCGCGTTGAACGATGTCGAAGTCGGGGTCACGATCGTCGTCGGCAAAGCGCGGTGTCGCGTCAGCGATGTTCTGACGTTTGCTGAAGGCGTTGTTGTTCCGCTTGGCACCAGCGCGCAAGCACCGGTCGATCTCCACGTCAACGGGGTCGCGATCGCACGCGGTGACATTGTAGAGTTAGAAGATGGATCGCTTGCGGTCGAATTGCGCACAGTCTATGCGGACGCCCAGACCGCGGAGCTCACCTAATGATCGACTTCGGCTCCGTCTCAAATACTGTCCATATCTCATCACCGGTCGACCTTCTCATCGCTCTCTTCACGCTAAGCTTGATTCCGCTGCTCGCAGTCTCGGCGACGTCGTTCACGCGCGTCGTCGTTGTGCTCGGCCTGTTGAGATCATCGTTAGGGACGCAAGCCGTACCGCCGAACGCAGTCATTGCCGCCCTTGCGATCATGCTGAGTGCCTTGATCATGTCACCGACCTTGAACCGCGTCAACCGGGAAGCAATCGTGCCGTACCAACAGCATCGGCTCATCGCGCGGGTAGCGCTCGAGCGCGGCGCGAGCGAGCTGAAGAAGTTCATGCTCCATCAGACGCGACGCTCAGACATCGCAACCTTCGCCCGATACGTGCGTCAGTCCATCCCCGATAATCGAACCTCGTCCATTCCAATAAGCGTCGTGGCTCCCGCGTTCATGGTCAGCGAGCTGCGAGCTGCATTCGCCATCGGCTTTGCATTCGCGCTTCCGTTCGTGGTGATCGATGTCGTCGTTGCTGCAGTGATGATGTCGCTCGGTATGTTCATGGTGTCACCGACCACCATCGCTTTGCCGATCAAGTTGTTATTGTTCGTCTCCGCGGATGGATGGGCGATCGTTTGTGGTTCGCTCATCCAGTCATTTCGCTGAGATGGAGAGCACCGCCACGCATCTTCTGATGCGGGCCCTGCAGACAATCATTCTTATCGCCATACCGTGCGTCGCTGCCGTCGCCGTCACCGGCATCCTCACGGGCGCCGTGCAAACGATCGTGCAAGTGCAAGACCAGAATGTTGCCTTCCTACCGAAGCTGCTCGTCGTAGCGCTGCTCATCGCACTGGCGGGTCTGCCGGCACTCATGCTGCTCGTGCAACTGCTCCATGCCGTCGCTTCTGCGTTGCCGACGATGCTCGGTTCGTGAGGAGTGCCATATTCCTGACGCTAACGGCTTCCTTACGACGTCGTACGCTGCGTGCGCGGCGTTCACTGCGCTCTTGCCTGTCGGCGAAGCTCGATTGGTTCCAGGAATCATTCGAGCGGCGACTGCGGTCGCTCTAACGCCGTTCGCCGCGACACAACTTCACGCGTTTGCGACCGCGACTCCAGGTTGGTCCGCCGGGACTCACGGTCAAGCCGATCTCGTCCTTGCAGCGGTCGCCGGCGCGGCGACCGGTTTGGCCGCGTCGGCAATCACTGCTACGGCTGCGGCGGCGGGCGCGCTATTCGACCAAACATTATCGGGTGGTCCTGGCGGCGCGCTCGGCGAGCACGGCGGTCCTATAAGCTTTCTTTTCTCACTCTCGATGGGTCTGCTCATGTGTCAGACCGGCGCGCTTGGGTCGCTGATGGTGCACGTCGCGAGGACGCCGGTCGCAAGCGTATTGCACCTAGAAGTGTTATCGGGCATCCCGCGCGTCGTCACCATCGCAGCGGTGACCATGGCGTTGCCGCTGCTTTGCGCACACGCGGCAGCCACAATCGTAGCGGCGTTCACCGCGAGGCTCGGACCCAGGATCAACGGCATCCTCTTAGCGCCAGCGCTGTCGACGCCATTGTCACTTGCGGTGATGCTGGCGGGCGCTGGCTCCGTTTTCGTGTGGATGCGTTACATTGCGGGCATTGCGGCCGACGTCGCACGGCGGTGAGCGCCGTGTGAACGGCTTGCATGTGCGATGAGCGCCAACGGCGAGCGCTCTGAGGCGCCGACTCCAAAACGGCTGGCGAAAGCACGCGCCAAAGGCCGCTGGCCTTCAAGTCCTTGTACAGCGCTCTGGATCAGTTTGGCTTTGGTCGTGATACCAACGTGGTTCGTTGAGCGGGCCGTCGCCGGCTGGGTAGCACTGTGGCGCGCGACCGCGGCAATTGCGGCTGACTCCGACGCGAGCGCGGGAGTGTTTTCGGTCGCCACCGCATGGGCGCACTGGAGACCTGGATGGACGCTTGTATCGCTTGCGTGGGCGTGCTCGTTCGTGGCTGCATTCGTCGCAGCCGCGGGAGCTGGCGCACTCGCATTTGCGCCATCGGCATTGCTGCCGCGGGCTGATCGATTATCATGGAGAATCGGCATCGCGCAGCTCATCAGCAGCGATCCATCGCAGGCGCTCATCGCCTCAATCACATGCGCTGTCGCGATCTGGTGCGCATGGCCGCTCGTTCAATCACTTATGAGTCTTGCTTCAGCCCACGCCGGCCTAGTGTCTTCGCTAGCGATCACACGGGCGGCGCTCGTCGGCTTCTGGATTCGATCGTTTGCAGGTTTCGGTCTGATTGCGATCGCCGATAGTTGGCGCATACGCACACGAGCGCGTGCGTCGCTAGCGATGACCGCTTCCGAGGTCCGTGACGAGCGCGCAGAGTCTGAAGGACGCCCAGAGGTGCGCGCCCGCCAACGCAGTGCCGCTACGCGCATGACGCGTAACATCGACATCGCAGCGATCGCGCGCGCAACCGCGGTCGTCGCGAACCCCACGCATGTGGCGGTCGCGCTCCACTACGCGCCACCGGTCGTCGATGTACCGCTGGTCGTGTCGCGCGGGGCGGATCTGGGTGCGGTGATGGTTCGCTCGATCGCGGCATTGAACGAGGTGCCCATCATTGAATCGCCCGAGCTAGCGCGCAAGCTTTACGCGCGGTCAGCGCTCAACGAGCCCATTCCGGAGGAATGCTTTGCAGCAGTTGCCGCGGTGTTCGCATTCATTCTGCAGACGCGCGGAACGTTGCGCGGCGCGCAGAACGAATGAGACGCTCCGGCTCAGTGGCGGGCGTAGGATTCGCAATCGCGGTGCTCGCGATCGTCGGAATGCTTGTCGTGCCGCTTCCGCCGTGGCTCCTCGACGCGCTACTGGCGATGGACATCATGGCGGCCGCGACCGTGCTCGTGGTGGCGTTGACTCTCAAGGAGGCGCTGGAGTTCGCGACCTTTCCAACGCTCTTGCTCGTCGCGACTCTCTTTCGGCTTAGTCTCGATGTGTCCGCGACACGTCTGATACTCACACAAGGAGGCGAACCAGGGGGCGTGGGCACGGTCATCCCTGCATTTGGCGATTTCGTCATGCGTGGATCGGTGGTCGTCGGGTTATTGATGTTCGTCATCCTTGTCATCGTACAGCTACTGGTCGTCACCAACGGCGCTCAGCGTGTGGCTGAGGTCGCTGCCCGCTTCACTCTCGACGCGATGCCGGGCAAGCAGATGGCCATCGACGCCGAGTTGCATGCCGGCGTCATCGACGCAGCGGACGCGCGGCGCAAGCGCTCGGCGATTCAAGCCGAGGCCGATTTCTATGGTGCGATGGATGGCGCCGGCAAATTCGTGCGCGGAGACGCGATCGCTGCACTGGTCATTGTCGCGATCAATGTGGTCGCGGGTATAACCATCGGCATCCTCGGAAAACATATGGACGTCGCAAGCGCGGCGCGGACATTCACATTGCTGTCGGTAGGAAATGCGTTGGCTACGACTGTGCCGGCGTTCTTGCTGTCAACTGCGATGGGGGTGATCGTGACGCGCGCGGCCTCCGATCAAAGTCTCGGCGACGAGCTCCTTCGTCAAGCGCTTGCGCATGCGGCTGCGCTGCGGGCCGTCGGTGCTTCAATGCTAGGCTTAGCGCTAATCCCCGGCCTCCCGCACGTCGCCTTTGGCGTGCTCGGAGCACTTGGATTGGCGGGTAGCCGAGCAGCTGGCCGCGCCGACGAACGACGCCGCGCATCTGAACTCGCAAGCGAAAAACAGCGCGCTCGGGCAGACTCGAGCAGGCCTGAAGGCGCAGTAAGTTTGCTTGGAGTTGAACAGCTCGGCATCGATGTGGGCGAGTCACTTTTGCCCCTGCTGGACGAGCCGGCAGGCAGCGCGCTACTCTCACGCATTGGTGGATTGCGAAGATCGCTCGCGCTCGAACTTGGAATCGTGTTGCCGGGCGTCCACGTGCGCGACGACTTTCGGCTACCCGAGCGAGGGTTTGCGATAAAGGTGCGCGATCGAGTCGTAGCGCGGGGTCAGCTGCACGCCGATCGCCCACTATGCATCGGTCCGCCGGCGGCTCTTTCCCCGCTTCGTGGCGAGAGCGTGTCAGATCCGGCAACCGGACAACCTGCAAAATGGCTCGATGGTAGCGAGGGCGCCGCATCCGATGATCAAAAAATCGTCGTTGACCCGATCGCTGTGCTCACAAGCAAGCTTGGAGCGATTGCACGCCAACATGCGGCGTCGCTGCTCGGCCGACAAGAGGTTCAGTGGTTGCTCGACCACTTGCGCCGAACGAATCCAGCGTCGGTCAAGGGTGTAGTGCCAGAGCTCGTCGGCCTCGGGCTGGTACAAAGGGTGCTCCAACACCTGGCCCGTGAACGGGTGACCATCAGAGACCTCGTGGCCATCCTCGAAACCGTAGCTGACGAAGCCGAACATACAAAAGATGCTGCAGCTATCGCTGAAGCCGTTCGGCGTCGTCTTGCTGCCTCGATCTGCGCGTCGCTCGCGGATGAAGCAGGGCTCATCAGGGCCGTCGCGATCGCAGGTCCAATAGAGGCGCAGCTCGGAGCATCGGTGATCGCATCCGAGCGTGGCGTGTTGTTTGCCATGGACCCGCCGGCGTTGGAGGGCATCGTGCGCTCGATCGACTCGGCGATCCATCACACGAGCGCCCCAGTGGTAGTGTGTGCACCCTCGATCCGCCTGCCACTCGCGTGCCTGGTCGAGACATACGGCGTTCATGCCTCCATCCTTAGCCTCGCGGAAATCGCGCCCGGTTTCGCGATTGAAGTCGTGACGACAATCGACCAGAACGAACTGTTGCAACTGCCGCACGCATAGGCGTCGCTGGGAAGGATGTGGCATCGGGAAAACCTGAATAAGGGTTGCACGTGCGGCTGGCGAATCGCCCTTAAGCCGCATTTTCCACGCCCCGAAAGGCCCCGATGTTCTGGTTTCGCTGGAAGAACCCGATCAAGCTCGCCATCATCTTAGTGCTGTGCGTGCTGTGCTATTTCGCGTTCACACCGCTGCGCCAGAAGATCAAACTAGGTTTGGATCTCCAAGGCGGTTTGCGGGCGCTGGTCGAGCTTGAACCGACTGAGGCGGTCCCGCAGATCACGCCGGAAATCCTCGCTCAAGAGCTCTACGTCTTGCAATCGCGGCTGGGCGGACTTGGCGTCAGCGAGCTGACCTTCGAAAAAGTCGGCAACAATCGCATTAACATCGAGATGCCGGGTCTCAAAGATCCGCAGCAAGCAATCGAACTCATCCACCAAGCGGCCGTGCTTGAGATGCGCCCGCTGACCCCGGAGCAGAATCAGCGCGCATACTTGTCGCTGCAATCCGCCGACCGGTCATACGCGGAAACCGGTGCGTATAAAGATTCGGCGGCGCCGATCATCACCGGTGCCGACATGACCAGTGCCGTGGCAGGCGCGGGACCTGCGGGTTCGGGGTACGTCGTCAATTTCACGCTCAGCAGCGAAGGGGCCAAGAAGTTCTACGAATGGACCAGCAAGAACGTCGGGAAACCGCTGCCGATCTTCTTGGAC